>Ga0209050_1000311_pt1 | contig 98948 bp, 92 predicted proteins | sample Araplavi_mTSA_r2_FD_184276 | JGI IMG/M metagenome (GOLD analysis project Ga0209050, IMG submission 184276) | Arabidopsis root microbial communities from North Carolina, USA - plate scrape MF_Cvi_mTSA_r2 (SPAdes) (version 2) | ecosystem: Host-associated > Plants > Roots > Endosphere | place: USA...
CGACCAAGCCTACAGGGGTGAAGGCGCACTGCTTGCGAGGCACTGCCTCGCGTGCGACTGAACGCACAGCCGCTGGCGGCTGGGCCGGGCCCCGGAGGGGGACTTGCGGCGTCCCCCACAAACCCGCACCGACCCGCCTAAGCCAGACGTCCCATCAGCCAAGAGCTGTTCGCCTAAATGCATGAAGCGTGCGGCAGCTCGTCAAAGCGCAGCGATACGCGGTTGCGTGCAATCCAGACGGGCGGGCAACAAAAAATCCGGCCGAGGCCGGATTTTCTGGGATGAAACAGAACCAGAACGATCACGCCCAGCCGAACATCTCGAACAGTTTGAGGATCAGGTAGGCGCAGCCGCCTGCGGCGGGGATGGTCAGGATCCAGGCCCAGACGATGCGCTCGATCACGCCGAAGCGCAGCGAACGCGGGTTCTTGGCATAGCCCACGCCCATGATCGCGGTCGAGATGCTGTGGGTGGTCGAGACCGGCATGCCGAAGTGCGCGGCCAGGGTCAGGATCGTGGCCGAGCTGGTTTCCGCGGCGAAGCCGTGGATCGGGTGCAGCTTGACCATCTTGTGGCCCAGCGTCTTGATGATCTTCCAGCCGCCCGATGCCGTGCCGGCCGCCATCACCACCGCGCAGGTCAGCACGATCCACATCGCGATGCCGTCACCGGCATGTGCATCCGGGTGCATGAAGGCCAGCCACGACGGCAGGTCATTGAGCGCACCGGTCGCTTCGGCGCCGATCAGCGTCATCGCGATGATGCCCATGGTCTTCTGCGCATCGTTGTGCCCGTGCGCGAAACCCATGTAGGCCGCCGACACGATCTGCGCCTTGCCGAAGAAGGCATTGACGATGCGCGGCCGCGCCATCCGGCCCAGCCAGCCGCCCGCCTTGGCCATGCCCGCGATGATCGCCCACAGCAGCAGCATCACCACGATGCCGAGCAGGAAGCCCGCGATCGGCGAGGTGATCATCGGCAGGAACACCTTCCACAGCAGGCCCTTGTTCTGCGCCCAGGTGCCGATCCGCTCCGACCAGATCAGCGCATCCCAGTTGTTGTGCGCCGCTGCCAGTCCGGCGCCGCACAGGCCACCGATCAGCGCATGCGAGGACGAGGACGGCAACCCCTTCCACCACGTGATGAGGTTCCAGATGATGCCGCCCAGCAACGCGCACAGGATCACCTGCGGGGTCACGTCGACCACGCCCGTGTTGAGCAGGCCCGACGCGATGGTCAGCGCCACGGCGGTGCCGGTGAGCGCGCCGATGAGGTTCATGAAAGCCGCGAGCATCACCGCCCAGCCGGGCGAGAGCACCTTGGTCGCCACTACCGTGGCGATGGAGTTGGCGGTGTCGTGGAAGCCGTTGATGAACTCGAAGACGAGCGCGGCCAGGATCACCACCAGAACGAGGGTCAGCATGCTGTGGCGTCCGTCAGCTGTTCTTCAGCACGATCTGGTACGCCACCACGCCCGCCTCGCGGCAGCGGTCGATGGCCTTTTCCAGGATCTCGAAGAACTCCTTGAGCAGGAACATCTGCAGGTTGTCCAGGCGGCCGGAATAGATGTCGCGGTACAGCTCCAGCATCAGCCGGTCCGCCTCGTTTTCCAGCGCGCGCAGCTTCTCGTTGAGCGCGGTCATCCGGTCCAGGTTCATGTGGCGCAGATCGTTGACCATCTCCACCACCACGCTGGCCGCCTGCTCCAGCATCGCCGCGCGCGGCGCGAAGTCGATGTGCTCCAGGTGCTTGGTCGCCAGCGAATAGCGGTCGGCGAACTTTTCGACCTGCTTGGGGATCTTGTACAGCGCCGAGCCCAGCGCCTCGATGTCCTCGCGCTCGATCGGGGTCATGAAGCTGTCCACCAGCGCCTGGCTGATCTTGTCAGAGGCGGCGCGTTCGCGCAGGCGGGCCAGCTTGAACGCGTCCAGCGCGGGCTGGCGGTCGGCGTCGCGCAGCATCGAATGCAGCGCCTTGGCGCTGTCATGGGCGGCCTGGGCAGCCTCGTCCAGCAGGGTATAGAACTGTTTGCCGGAGCCGAAAATGGTCTGCAGAGAGAACATGGAGAAACCTATTCGCCGTCGAGGAAGGACGGCACCGGGCGGAATTATGACGGTTTGATGTCCAACCTGGGTACTCCCGTCGTCTTCACGCCGCCACCGGCCCGCCTGAACGACCCTGTTTGCACCCCTCCCCCTGGCTTTTGTTAAGATGCGCCGGCACCCTCGGGTGCACTCTATGGACGACGACCCTTACCCTCCGCCGCGCCCCCCAGGCCTGACCTGGCCAGGCAGCTGCCGCCATCGCTTGAACACGCCCTCCCTGCCACCAACCGGGGATGATGCCCGTGTTTGAACTCCTGATTGTCCTTGCCCTGATCCTGCTCAACGGCTTCTTCGCCATGTCCGAGATGTCGGTCATGACCTCGCGCAAGAGCCGGCTCAAGCAGATGGCCACCACCTCCAAGCGCGCGGCCAAGGCCCTGGAGCTGTCCGAGAAGCCCGAGAGCTTCCTGTCCACGGTCCAGATCGGCATCACCCTGATCGGCATCCTGACCGGCGTATACGGCGGCGAGTCGATCGGCGCGGCCATCGCCGCATGGCTGCATGGCGTATTCCCGGCCTTTGCCTACGCCGACCGCGTTGGCATGGCCTTGGCGGTCGCCCTCATCACGTTCCTGACGCTGATCTTCGGCGAACTGGTGCCCAAGCGGCTCGCACTCACCCGCTCGGAAGACATTGCCGGACTGGTGGCGCTGCCGATGAGCGGGCTGGCCAAGCTGGCTTTCCCGTTCGTGTGGCTGCTGTCCAAGACCACCCGGCTGGTCCTGCGGGTACTGGGGTTGGGCAAGGACGAAGCCGCGACGGTGACAGAAGAAGAGATCCGCATGCTGGTGGCCGAGAGTCACGAGGCCGGCGTGATCGACGCGCATGAGCGCGACATGATGAACCGGGTGATGCGCCTGGGCGACCGCACCGCCGACAGCCTGATGACCCCACGCAACCGGATCGCCTGGCTCGACACCGTGGCCGATCCCGAAAAGAACCTGACGACAATGCGCGAGCACGAGTTTTCGCGCTACCCGGTATACCGCGACAACGACCAGGACATCGTCGGCGTGCTCGAGGTGAAGAGCCTGGTCACCCGCCTGGTGCGCGACGACCACTCGCTGTTCCAGCACCTGCGCGAGCCGCTGTATGTGTCCGAGTCCACCCATGCGATGAAGCTGCTGGAAATCTTCCGCGAGGAGCAGCAGTCGATGGCGCTGGTGGTGGACGAATACGGCGAGATCCAGGGCCTGGTGACCATCAGCGACCTGATGGGCGCAGTGGTCGGGCGCATGCAGTCGGTGGAGAACGTCGACGAGGACGCCCTGGTGGTGACGCGCGAGGACGGCTCGCTGCTGGTGGACGGTTCGCTGTCCATCGAAGACCTGCGCGAACTGATGGGCAACGCCGAGCTCCCCGACGCCGAGGACGGTGACTACTACACGCTGGCCGGCATGTGCATCCATTACTTCGGCCGCATTCCGCACGCCGGGGAGTACTTCGACTGGGCCGGGTGGCGCATCGAGATCGTCGACCTGGACGGCGCACGCGTGGACAAGCTGCTGATGCGTGCGCTGGCCGAAGAGGAGACCGATGAACTCACCGGCTGACGGCACCCCGTCGCCGGACCAGAGCCGGCCGGAATACCAGAACGAGGGCATCCGCACGCTGCTGGCGATGTTCGACCACGGCGATCCGGACGAACGGCTGCGGCTGGGTCAGATCCTGCAGGGGCTGCAGCAGAGCGCGTTCGGCGTGTTCCTGTTCATCGCGATCCTGCCGTCCTTCATTCCGGTACCCGGGTTGGGCGGCGCGGTCAGCGGACCGCTGGTCGTTCTGATCGGGGTGCAGATGCTGTGCGGGCTGCGCCGACCGTGGGTGCCCGCCTTCATCGGCAATCGCGGGCCGCGGCGCGGCACCATGCACAAGTTCCTGGCCCGGATCGATGGCGCGCTGCGTCGCCTGGATCGCATGCTCAAGCCACGCCGGCCATTGCTGCTGGTGCCGGTGCCTGCGCATGCCTTTACGGGCCTGCTGTTGATACTGGTAGGGCTGCTGCTGTCGCTCCCGATTCCCTTTACCAACTACCTGTTCGGCTTCCAGCTGCTGCTGTTTTCCCTCGCCCTGCTGGAGCGCGACGGCACCTTGATGCTGATCAACTGGATCGGCGCCATCGCCGCCGTGGTGTTCTTCAGCTTCAGCTCGGGGCAGCTGCTGGAATACCTGGCCGATCTGTTCCAGCGCTGGTTCTAGGCGCGGTGCTTGCAGCCGTTCGGTGCCTCGGTGATCCGGGAGTTCTGCGGATGGGCGGACTGGTCAGTTGGCGGATTGGCGAACTGGCGGATGGGCGAACTGGCGGATGGGCGAACTGGTCAATTGGCGAACTGGCGAACTGGCGAATTGGCGAATTGGCGAATCATCAGACGGGTAGTGCCGACTGTTAGTCGGCACGCCGCTCACATCGCCCGATGAAGCAAGCCGACTAACAGTCGGCTCTACCTCTCTCTGGAAGCCGACTAACAGTCGGCTCTACCTCTCTCTGCTAGCCGACTAACAGTCGGCTCTACCTCTCTGTGGAAGCCGATTGACAGTCGGCTCTACCGGCCGCTGAGCGCTGGCCAGCGCTCAGCGCAGGTCGACTACGCCGTTGTCGGACATCGCGCCCGGATTGTCGGTCACCGCCGACAACACAAAGCTCAGTGCCTGGCCCAGCAGCGTGCCCGGGCCATCCCAGTACTCGGCCGATTCAGCGCTGACGTGGATCAGGCGCAGGTTGGGATCGTCCTTGCCGCCGGGGAAGAACAGCTTCATCGGCGGCGACCAGAGTTCTTCCACCTTGGCCCGGTCATCGACGATACGGGCGATGCCGGCCACGGACACGTACGTGTTCTTCGAGGGCGAGGCATAGGCCACATTCACCCGCGGGTTGAGCGCGATCTCCGCCACCTTGGGGCTGTCGGCGGCGGTGGCGAACCAGAGGTCGCCATCGAACTCGACCTCCTGGGTGCCCAGCGGGCGGCTGTACAGCCGGCCATCCACGCCGGTGGTGGTGAACATGGCGATGTCCACGCCACGGATCAGTTCGGCCAGTTGTTTGATGTGCTGCTGGCGGTCGGTATCGGCCATGGGATGACTCCTGCAAAAGGAACCCCATCACACCGGAACGGCGGCCACGGCAACGTGAACCGGGTGGTCACGCCGCCTTCGCAGATGCATCGCGTGGTATTGGGCGTCAAGAGCGCCGGCAGTTCCTTTCGGGCGCGTGGAGACGCGTTCCTTCAGGCGCCCGGTAAATTAAACGCGTCGGTGCTTCGCTGCCCGGGCGCGTGGAGACGCGTCGTTGCAGGCGCTTGGCAGGTCAAGAGCGTCGGCACTTCGCTGCCCGGGCGCGTGGAGACGCGTTCATCCTCATGTCTCTCTTGGAATTGCCTGGCTCGCCTGCATTGCGAGTCCAAACGACCGCTTGCGCGCGGCATGGTCATAAATGTTGGCGGTCAGCAGCAGCTCGTCAGGCTTGTGGCGCGCAACGAATGCGGCCATGCCTTCGCTGACCTGGCGGAGGTCGCCGACCACCGCACAGGCAAGCGCATTCTGCACACCCAGTTTTTCATGCGGCTGCCAGAAGGCTTCGATATCGTCGATCGGCGGCGGGATCAGTCCCGGCTTGCCACGGCGCAGGTTGACGAAGCTCTGCTGCTGGGTGGTGAACAGGCGCTTGGCTTCGGCTTCGGTTTCCGCGGCGACCACATTCAGGCCCAGCACCGCGTACGGGGCGGCCAGGTGCTTCGAGGGACGGAACTCACGCCGGTACACCGCCAGCGCCTCATCCATCGCGTCCGGGGCGAAGTGCGAAGCGAACGCGAACGGCAGGCCCATCGCGGCCGCCAGACGTGCGCTGAACAGACTGGAACCGAGCAGCCACACCGGAACGGGGATGCCGGCGCCGGGCACCGCACGGACCGCCTGCCCGGGCTGCGCCGGCTCGAAGTAGTGCAGCAGCTCACGCACGTCCTGCGGGAACTGATCGGCGCTGTCGAAATAGCGGCGCAGTGCGCGTGCCGTCGGCTGGTCGGTGCCGGGCGCACGGCCCAGGCCCAGGTCGATGCGGTCCGGGTACAGCGAGGCCAGCGTGCCGAACTGTTCAGCGACCTGCAGCGGTGAATGGTTGGGCAGCATGATGCCGCCCGCACCCACGCGGATCCGCTGGGTGCCCCCGGCCACGTGACCGATCAGCACGGCGGTGGCCGCGCTGGCGATGCCGGGCATGTTGTGGTGTTCGGCCAGCCAGTAGCGGTGGTAGCCCCAGCCCTCGGCGTGCTGCGCCAGGTCCAGCATGTTGGCGAAGGCCTGCGTGGTATCGCTGCCCTCGCAGACCGGGGCCAGATCAAGAATCGACAGTTGCATGGGGCATTCCGTTCAAGGTCATGCCCCCGAGATGGGGCGCATTCCGCTCCAGACCATGGGCGTTGGCGGAATGCTGATTCCTGCGGGGTCGCCAGGGCCCGCCTACGGCCACCCCCAACGGGAGCTCTGGAAGATCGGTAGCGCCGGCGGTTGGCCGGCCGTCCTGATCGGCGGTCGTGCGGAATCAGTCCGTGGCCAGGTCAACCAGCGGCTTCAGGTCCGCGTCCAGGGCCACGCGCTCGTCGAAGACGAAGCAGCGACCCTCATAGCCTTCGCCGCCTACCGCTTCGAAGTACCCCAGGATGCCGCCATCCAGCTGCAACACGTTGTCCATGCCGTCGTTGCGCATCCACAGTGCGGCCTTCTCGCAGCGGATGCCGCCGGTGCAGAAGCTGACCACGGTGCTCTCGCGCAGGGCGTGCCGGTGCGGTGCCAACGCCTCCGGCAGGTCGGTGAACTTGGTGATCGGCAGCACCAGCGCGTCCTGGAAGGTGCCGTACTCGATTTCCTGCGTATTGCGGGTGTCGAGCATCACCACCGGCTTGCCGGCGTCGTCGTGGCCCTGACGCAGCCAGCGCTGCAGCGTGGCCGGGTCGACCGACGGCGCGCGGGGATGGTCCAGCGGCTGGCCTTCGTCGATGCGGAAGCTGATGATCTCCGGCTTGACCTTGGCCTTGAGCCGGGCGAACGGCTGCATCCGGCTGTAGCTGGTCTTCACCCGCATGCCGGCAAAGCGCGGGTCGGCCTGCAAGGCGGCGTAGAAGTCCTCGATGCCGGCCTCGCTACCGGCCAGGAACAGGTTGATGCCCTCGCCCGCCACCAGCACCGTGCCACGCAGCGCGGCGGCGTCGGCGCGCGCCAGCAGCGTGGCGCACAGCGCCTCCGGGTCGGCAATCGGGGTGAAGTGGTAGGCGGCGGTATTGGCGATCATCGGCCCATTTTACCCGGGGCCTGCCGCCACCGCCCAGCCGCGCGTTCAGCCGCGCAGCAGCACGAACGGCAGCAGCACCAGTGCGGCGGCGGCGATCATCCCGGCCAGCACCGCCACCACGAACAGCGGGCGGCGGCGCAGCAGCGTGCCGAAGGTTTCGGCGGTGCCGTCGGCCAGCGCCGCCTGGCGCTCGGCGCGGACCCGCTCGCCCCGCGCCTGCTGGTACTCGCCCATCAGCGCCTTGGCGCGTGCATGCTCGTCGTCGTCCCGTACCCATATCCCACCGAAGGAAATGCCCCAGGGGCTGGGTTCGGTGCGGTAATGGGCGATGCCGGCCCGGTCCAGCAGGGCGGTCACGTCCTGGATTTCATCATCCGCGACATTGCGCAGGTTGAGCAGCAGTTTCGACATGCGCCCATGATAGCGCCCGGCGATGCGCTACCCTTGCGTCCCCGTTTTCAACCGGTGCCGCCCATGCGTCGTCTGCCGAAGTTCCTGATCGTTCCCGTGCTGGTGTCGCTGCTGGCCGCCTGTACCCCCCCCGGCCCGCCCCCCGGCGGGAGCATTGCCGCCTTCGAAAAGATCGATACCCAGCCGGGCACCGGCGCCGAGGCCACCCCGGGCAGCACCGTCGTGGTCCATTACACCGGTTGGGTCTACGACGAGAAAGCGGCCGACAGGCACGGCGAGAAGTTCGACAGCTCGGTCGATCGCGGTGAGCCGTTCAGCTTTGCACTCGGCCAGGGCCAGGTGATCAAGGGGTGGGACGAGGGCTTTGCCGGCATGAAGGTGGGCGGCAAGCGCACCCTGATGATTCCGGCCGATTACGGCTATGGCGCGTCCGGCGCGGGTCCGATCCCCCCGAACGCCTCGCTGGTGTTCGACGTCGAGCTGCTCGACGTCAAGCCGCGCTGACCGGCATGGACGACGCAGTACGCCCCCTCCGGCGCGTGGCCATCATCGGCGGCGGTCCGGCCGGCCTGATGGCCGCCGAAACCGTGCGCGCCGCCGGTCACGCGGTGGACCTGTATGAGGCCAAGGGGTCGCCCGGGCGCAAATTCCTGATCGCCGGCAAAGGCGGACTGAACCTGACCCATTCCGACCCGCCGGCCACCTTCATCGCACGCTATCGCGAGCGGGCTGCCGAGGTGGGCGGCTGGCTGGCCGACTTCGACGGTCCGGCGCTGCGCGAGTGGGCCCGCGGTTTCGGCGTGGAGACCTACGTTGGCACCTCCGGGCGCGTGTTTCCGGTCGACCGCAAGGCGGCGCCGCTGCTGCGCGGCTGGGTGCGGCGACTGAAGGAACAGGGCGTGCGTTTCCATGTGCAGCACCGCTGGACCGGCTGGACGGATGACGGCGCGCTGCGATTCGAGACGCCCGATGGGCCTGCCAGGGTCCACGCCGATGCCACGGTGCTGGCCCTGGGCGGCGGCAGCTGGCCCGAGCTGGGTTCCGATGGCGCGTGGGTGGCACCGCTGGCGGCGCGCGCTGTCGACATCGCGCCGCTCAAGCCGGCCAACTGCGGCTTCGATATCGCCTGGTCGCCCTACTTCCGCGACCGCCAGGCCGGCGCGCCGCTCAAACCGGTGGTGGCGCACTGGATCGGTCTCGATGGCCGCGAGCATGCGCAACAGGGTGAGTGCGTGATCACCACCCATGGCATCGAAGGCAGCCTGGTCTACGCGCTGGCCGCCGATCTGCGCGACACCCTCGCCCGCGACGGTGACGTGCAGCTGCACCTGGACCTGTTGCCTGGCCAGACCGAAGCGCAGGTGCTGGACAAGCTGCGCAAACCGCGCCAGGGACGCAGCTTCGGCGAGCACCTGCGTCGCCAGCTGGGTCTTGGGGGCGTCAAATCGGCGCTGCTGTTCGAGGTGCTGGGCAAGGACGCCGGGCAGCTTCCGGTCGAAGCGGTTGCCACAGCGCTGAAGCGGCTGCCGCTGTCGCCTCTGCGTCCCCGCCCGATCAACGAAGTGATCAGCACCGCCGGCGGCGTGCGGCTGGAGGCCCTGGATGCGCAGCTGATGCTGCGCGAGCTGCCGGGCACGTTCTGTGCGGGCGAGATGCTGGACTGGGAGGCGCCCACCGGGGGATATCTGCTGACGGCGTGTTTTGCCGGTGGATTGCGCGCCGGGCGGGGCGTGTTGGCGTACCTGTCGTAGTGCCGGCCGCTGGCCGGCTCATGGCCATCCTGCATCAGGGGGGCCGGCCAGCGGCCGGCACTACCGCGATTTGCTGTTGCGCAGGGCCTGGATGCGCGCCGGCGGCTGGAACGAATCGCTGCGGGCATCGCTCCAGAAATCGTGGAAGACCGCATGATCCGGAACCCGGCGCAGCAGTTCACCGGGGCTGAGGTAGCGGTACAACGAGGCCAGCGAGCGGATCTCCACCGGCGATACACGGCGCACGATGTGTTCCGGGCCCAGCTCGGACGGGTCGCGCAGACCCGCCGCGCACAGCAGGTCGCGCAGCGCGCGCAGGGTGTTCTCGTGGTAGTTGTGCACCCGCGTGGCCTTGTCGGCCGCGTCCAGGTGCCGCCACCGGTTCGGGTTCTGGGTGGCGATGCCGGTCGGGCAGCGGTCGCTGTGACAGCTGAGCGACTGGATGCAGCCCAGCGCGAACATGAACCCGCGCCCGGCGTTGCACCAGTCGGCACCGAGCGCGATGGTACGGGCGATCTCGAACGCGCTGCTGACCTTGCCGGCCGCGCCGACCCGGATGCGGTCACGCAGGTCCAGTCCGACCAGGGTGTTGTGCACCAGCAACAGCGCCTCATGCATCGGCACACCGACGTGGTCGATGAACTCGGCCGGCGCCGCCCCGGTGCCGCCTTCGGCGCCGTCGACCACGATGAAGTCCGGCAGCAGTCCGGTTTCCTGCATCGCCTTGGCGATCCCGAACCATTCCCACGGATGCCCGATCGCCAGCTTGAAACCGACCGGCTTGCCCCCCGACAGCTCGCGCAGGCGCGCGACGAACTGCAGCAGCTCCACCGGTGTGTTGAAGGCCGAGTGCCGTGAGGGCGATACGCAGTCCACCCCCATCGGCACGCCCCGCGTCACCGAGATTTCGGCACTGACCTTGGCTGCGGGCAGCACCCCGCCGTGACCGGGCTTGGCGCCCTGCGACAGCTTGATTTCGATCATCTTCACCTGGTCGGTGTTGGCGTTGGCGACGAAGCGTTCTTCGCTGAAGCCACCGTGCTCGTCGCGGCAGCCGAAATAGCCCGAGCCGATTTCCCAGACCAGGTCGCCGCCCATCTCGCGGTGATACGGCGAGATCGAGCCTTCGCCGGTGTCGTGATAGAAACCGCCGCGACGCGCACCTTCATTGAGCGCGCGGATGGCGTTGGCCGACAGCGAGCCGAAACTCATCGCCGAGATGTTGAACACACTGGCCGAATACGGTTTGGCGCAGTTGGGACCGATCAGCACGCGGAAATCGTGGTCGGCCACCTCGGTGGGCGCCAGCGAATGGTTGATCCACTCGTAATCCACCGCATAGGTGCTGCGCAGCGTGCCGAACGGCACCACGTCCATTTCATTCTTGGAGCGCTGGTAGATCAACGCGCGCTGCTGGCGCGAGAACGGCACGTCCTCCAGGTCGCTCTGCACGAAATACTGGCGGATCTCCGGCCCGATCGACTCCAGGCCGTAACGGAAATGCGCCATCACCGGATAATTGCGGCGCAGCGTACTGCGCTTCTGCAGCATGTCCCAGGTCCCCAGCACCACCAGTGCGGCGCTGATGCCTACGCCCCAGTACCACGCCGGCCAGAACCCGGCCAGCCACAGCGACACGGGAAACAGCAGGATGGCGAGCACGTAAACCAGGTAACGGTGCATGGCGTTCCTCGAGCGACAACCGCGTTCGAGTCTACAGCCGGTCGTCGACCACGTCGCGCGGCCAGACCGATTTCACGTCGTACACCACGCCGCCGGCGGCGAGCAGGGCACGTATCTGGTCCGCGTTGAACGCGCGGAAACGATCGTGCGCCACCGCCAGCACCACCGCGTCGTAGCCCTTCACGTCAGGCGTCTCGACCCACCGCACCCCGCTGCCTTCCAGCGCGGCCGGCCCGACCCACGGGTCCTGCACCTCCACCCGCGCCCCCGCCGCCTGCAGCGCCTGGGCCAGTTCCAGCGCGCGGCTGTTGCGCAGGTCCGGGCAGTTTTCCTTGAAGGTCACGCCCAGCACCAGCACGCGCGAATCCCGCACCGGCTTGCCGCAGCCCGCCAGCAGCGCCTGCACGCGGTCGGCGACATGCGCGCCGACGCGGTTGTTCACCTGCCGCGCGGTGTGGATGAGATCGGGGTGGTAGCCGACGCTTTCGGACTTGTGCAGCAGGTAGTACGGGTCCACGCCGATGCAGTGCCCGCCCACCAGACCGGGACGGAACGGCAGGAAATTCCACTTGCTGCCGGCCGCGTCGAGCACGTCCTGGGTATCGATGCCAAGCCGGTCGAATATCAGGGCGAGCTCGTTGACCAGCGCGATGTTGACGTCGCGCTGGATGTTCTCGATCACCTTGGCCGCCTCGGCAACGCGGATCGACGGCGCCGGCCAGGTACCGGCGGTGATGATGCGCGCGTACAGCGCATCCACCACCCGGGCCACGTCGGGCGTGGAGCCGGAGGTGATTTTGCGGATATCGGGCAGGCGCCGCTGGCGATCACCGGGGTTGATCCGCTCCGGGCTGTAGCCGCAGTGGAAATCCTGGTTGAAGCGCAATCCCGAGCCCGCCTCAAGCAAGGGCACACACACTTCTTCGGTGGTCCCGGGATACACCGTGGACTCGTAGATCACCAGGTCGCCGGGCTTGAGCACGCTGGCGATCAGCATGCTGGCCTCGCGCAGCGGTCCGAGGTCAGGCTGCTCGTGTGCGTCGATCGGTGTGGGCACGGTCACGATGTAGACGGTGCAGCTGGCCAGATCGGCAGGATCGGCGCTGTAGCGCGCATGCACCGCCGCAGCCAGCTCGTCGGCCTCCATTTCCAGTGTGTGATCGTGGCCCCGCTGCAGTTCGAGCACGCGCGTACGATCGATGTCGTAACCCAGCGTGGGAAGATGTGCGCCAAACGCCACTGTCAGGGGCAGGCCTACATACCCCAGGCCGATGACCCCGATGCGCGCCGAGGCGGCGCGGTCGGCCGCCGACATCAAAGCGACCTCGCTGGCGCGGCGGCACGCAACCAGCAACGGCGGGGAAAGCGGTGGATCATGGGAGCGCTACCAGGCAACGGGTGCGATAAGCCTAACGCGACAAGCGCTGCGCCACAAAGAACAAAGCCGCCGCCCGCGGAGAGTACGGACGACGGCCAACAAGTGGTCCAGCTGCGGTTACTTCCCTTTCAGACAACCCCGGGACACGCCCGGACCGGTCACAGCTGGTAGACAGAGCATAGGGTCTGGGCTGTGATCTTTCTGTTACGGGCGACGGGTTTTCATGAGCCCAGCGTAACCGCAGCCGGTTCCAGCTCGCCCGAGACGCCGGTCCACAATTCCAGCAGGCGCGCGAAGCCTACCCGCCGCTGGCCGTCTACCGGCGCGGCGGCGCGGAACCCATTCCACTCGGCGTCCACGATTTCACGCATCACATCCGGCTCGATCCGCGCCGAGGCCATCGTCCAGCGCGGGAAGTGACGGGTGGCCACCTCGCCACGGGCCAGTTCGACGATGCGCCGATGGCTGCGCGCGTTGAGCACACGCTGCGCTGCCGAATTCACACCGTCATCGGGCCCTTCCAGGTACTGCAGGAACCGCAGGCCGTCGAACATCAGCACCCCGGTGACGCCCGCAACCCGGTTGAAACTCGACGCTTCGGCAAGGATGCGGTCGATGTCCGCCGCCCCGATTCCTTCGACTGCGTCGCTGACATAGGCGAACGCGTGCAAGGTCATATGCACCCCCCGGTGAAGTCGCAGTGACTATGCCATGAAGGTCGCACCATGGAAAAGATGCACAGGCGCGTGTCAGGGCGACTGCACCACGTAGCCGTGTTGACGAAGGCGGTCGAGATAACCACCGGGCTCTACCAGCGTGTGTACCGGCACGGTCGCGAAGGTCACCGCGTGAGCGGCAAGTGCCGCGCGTGCCGCGCCCAGCCACTTCCCGGCTGCACGTTCGTCGAGATTGACCATGCCGCGCCGGCGTGCGGCGTCGCTGTCGGCGATCGCGCCGATGCAGGCGTCGTACTGGCTTTTCAGGGCCAGCTGCTGCAGCGCCCCGGTATCCCCCACGGCCCAGGCGTTGGCCCGCTCGACCAGCAGCGGCAACTGATGTTCGACCACGTCCAGGGTGCGCTGCAGGCAGGCCACATCCTGCAGCGGACTGGCCCGCAGCTCCTTCAGCGCGGCGCGCGGATCGTCGACCTTGATCTCCACACGCGTCACCACCGGGGTCAGGCCCCGCGCCTTGTAGGCCTTCTCTAGCAGCTTGCCCACGCCGAAGCGTGGACTCAGCCCCACCTCGTCGAGGGCCGCCACGTACAGGCGGGTGGCGGCGACCAGCGGACGATCCTTTTCCACGCCATCGCCACGCCGCAGGTAGCGGGCCTTCAGCGGTTTCCAGCGTGCATACACCTCGGCGGGCAGGACCTCCTGCAGCCGCCTGCCCTGTGGATCGTGCTGCGCCTTCATGGCCGAAGGCAGCAGGGTCAGGCGACTGAAAAAGCCGACCTCCGCGTCCAGCGTCCAGCCCGGTGCGCCCAGTACCGCATCCGCGCTGGCGATCACCGCCCTGACGTCATCGGCCCGCCACTCCAGCCTGGCCGGCAGCGGCGACACCGTGCCCAGGATCCACAGCGTGTGCCCGTCCGGTGCGTTGACCCGCCACATGCCCGGCCCCGGCTGGACGCCGGACACCACCACCGGGGCAAGGTCGACCACCTCCGGCGGGGCCGCCTGCGCCCTGCCCTCGGGGTTGCCCGCGCACGCCAGCCACGCCATCAGTGCCGCCGCTGCGATCCTTGCCATGCCTGCCCACCTTCGCGTTCGTATGGCCGCAGCGTACGGCGCGCCGCGCGGCGGCGTAAACCGTGCCGCAAGTACATAGGCAGATCAGCCGGCCGCCGGTGCCTGGCGGTACGGTTCCTCGAAGGGACGGAAGTCGTGCTCGGCCAGTGCCGCCTCCACCCAGGCCTGCACGCCCGGCAGGGCCTGCACCGCGCGCAGATAGTCGGCCACCCGTGCGGTTACCGGTACGGCATACGTCTGCAGGCGCATCACCACCGGTGCGAAGAACGCATCGGCAATGCTGAAACGGTCGAACAGGAGGGTACCGTCGTGGCGCGCCAGCAGCGATTCCCACAGGGCCTGCAGACGCTGCAGGTCGGCCACCACCGCCGGCTGCTCACGGAGCACGCGCGCGCCCACGTCGGGCAGGCTGGCTTCGATGTTCATCGGGAAGTGCGAGCGCAACGCGCCGAAACCGCTGTGCATCGCGGCGGTGGCGCTGCGCGCCAGCGCACGTTCGGGTGCAGTCGCCGGCCACAACCCGTGCTGGGGAAAACGTTCGGCCAGGTACTCGGCGATCGACAGCGAATCCCAGACCACCAGACCATCGTCCACCAGCACCGGGACGGTCCCTGACGGCGACAACGCCTCGGCGCTGCGCTTGAACTGCGAATCGGGGTCGAAGCTGTCGAAGCGCAGCACCACTTCCTTGAACGGGATGCCGGCCTGGGTCATCAGCACCCACGGCCGCATCGACCAGGACGAGTAGTTCTTGTTGCCGATATGCAGGGTGAGCATGCTGGCCGCGCCACTGGGAAGGGAGCGACCATGCTAGCGTCAATCGCGCGCGGCCTGCGCGTGCGATGGTGCCCGGAGCCGGAATCGAACCGGCATGGAGTTGCCTCCGGCGGATTTTAAGTCCGATGCGTCTACCAGTTTCGCCATCCGGGCCACGGCGCGCATAGGGTGCCTGAACTGGGCCGGTTTGGGAATGCAACACCCTGCCCGGTTCAGCCGGCTCAGATCGCCCGCGAGTACCGTGCCGGCTGGTCCGGGCGCGCCAGGTAATGGTCGAAGCACATCGCCAGCAGGCGCAGGAGCGGACGGCCGCGTCCGGTGGCACGCACGACGCCATCGCGATACTCCGCCAGTCCGTCGGCCTGCAATGCGGACAAGGCGGCGAGCGCATCGGCGAAGTAGTGGTCGAAGTCGATGTCGTGGCGGGCGCCCAGTGCGCGCCCGTCGACTTCGCCCTGGCACATCAGCTGGCTGATCACCTCCGCGCGGAGTTCGTCGTCGGCATCCAGGGTAAGACCCCGCCAGACCGGCAGGCGGCCGGCGTCCACCGCGCTTTCCCACCCCGGCAGATCGCGCGGGTTCTGGCTGTAGCTGTTGCCGATGCGACTGATGGCGCTCACGCCCAGCCCCGCCAGGTCCGTATCGGCGTGGGTGGTATAGCCCATGAAGTTGCGATGCAGCTGACCGGCACGTTGCGCGCGCGCGAGGCGCTCGCCGGGCAGCGCGAAATGGTCCATGCCGATGTACTGGTAGCCCGCCAGGGTCAAACGGCGCACGGCAAGGCCCAGCAGCGCCAGCTTCTGCTCCGGGCCGGGCAAGGCCGCATCGGGTATCTGCCGCTGCGCCTTGAACAGATTCGGCAGGTGCGCGTAGCCGTACACCGCCAACCGATCAGGTCGCTCGCGCAGCACCGTGTCCAGCGTCTGCGCGAAGCCCTGCAGGGTCTGGTGCGGCAAGCCATAGATCAGGTCGACGTTAACCGAGGTCAGGCCATGCTCGCGGCAGGCGCGCAGTACCTCCAGCGTAGCCTCCACGCTCTGCTCGCGGTTGATTGCACGCTGCACCACCGGATCGAAATCCTGGATGCCCAGACTGGCGCGGTTGAAGCCGAGTGCTCCCAGCTCCGCGACATCGTCGCGGGTGACGAACCGCGGATCGAGTTCGATCGAGTAGTCGCGGCTTTCCGCCGCACTGAGCGGGAAACGTCTGCGCAGGCCGTCGATCAGCTCGCGCATCTGGGGCCGGGCCAGGAAGTTGGGCGTGCCACCGCCGAGGTGCAGCTGGATGACCTCGCGCGAGGCATCGAACAGCGGCGCGATCAGGTCCGCCTCGCTGAGCACACGCGCTACGTAAGCGACGCCCTTGCCGTGGTCGCGGGTGATCACCCGGTTGCAGCCACAGTAGAAGCACGGGCTGCTGCAGTAGGGCACGTGAACGTACAGCGACAGCGGTCGCGCCTGCGCGTTGCTGGCCGCGATCGCTGCGCGCAGGTCACCTTCGCCGAACCCGTCGTGGAAATGGGGCGCGGTGGGGTAGGAGGTATAGCGCGGCCCCGCGCGGTCGTGGCGGCGCAGCAGGTCGGGATCGAAGTGCCAGGCAAGCCCGGCGGCGGCAGGGGTGAGTGTATCCATGCCGCCAGCGTGCGCGCTGGTGCGCGGGCGCGCATTGAGCCAGATCAATCCGGGCGCGGATTCCGCACCACCGGCAGCTCCGGCCAGCGCTGCATCTGGATGCGGCGCCAGAAGGTGTCGGCGATACGGGTGGCCACGTCGTCGGCCAGGCGCTGCATGGGCGGATTGCCGCACTCGGCGGTGGTCAGCCGGAACAGCCGCAGCCAGCGCTCGAACAGGTCCCCGTCCAGTTCCGGCATGGCCATGTGCGTGGACATCGGGTTGCCGCTGAAGCGGCGGGTGCCCCGCAGCATGGCCGACCAGAAGTCCACCAGTTGGCCCAGATGGCTGTCCCAGCCCTGGACGCGGGCGCCGAAAACCGGCCCCAGCCGGGGCTCCTGGCGCACCCGGGCATAGAAGTCGTGCACCAGCCGGGTCACCTCGGCTTCGCTGCACAGCGCCAGCGAGGCCACCGGCAGGTCGGGTACGGCGGGGGACGGCATGGATTCCTCGGCAGCAGACAGCGCACGGTGAGGTGGGAATGATGCTACGCCGCCTTGATCAGGATCAATGTGGCGTGCTGTCGCAGGGCCTAGTCTGCAGGCGATGAGCACGCTCGACGACCCGCATGGAACCGACCACCGCCGCACGCTGATCCAGCACTGGGGTGCGGTGCTCTGGCCCAGTTTCGTCGCGGCGGGGCTGGCCAGCATGGTGTTCTTTGCGTTCGTCGATCCGCTGCGGCTTCGCGACATCAGCTTCCCGGGTCAGCCGATGAGCCGGGAACTCGGCTACACCCTCGGCTTCTTCATGTTCTGGGCGGTGACCGCCATCGCCAGCGCGGTTACCGGGTATCTGCTGCGACCGCTGCCGCGCGACGACGACGAGCTGCCGCTGGGGTGAGCAGGCCCTTGACCCCGGTTGCGCGCCCTGCCCTGCGCTGGCGGTCGCTTTTGTCTGCCGGGCTGCTGGGCGGCTTCTACGTGCTGCCGTGGCTGCGCTGGGATGGCCGCCAGGCCCTGCTGTTCGACCTGCCGGGACGCCGTTTCGACCTGTTCGGATGGACCCTCTGGCCGGAAGACGCGATCGTGTTGTTCGGACTGATCGCGGTACTGGCCTGTGCGCTGGTCCTGCTGACCACGCTGGCTGGCCGCGTCTGGTGCGGGCTTGCCTGTCCGCAGACGCTGTGGAGCGGCCTGTTCCGCTGGATCGATGACCAGTCCCGGCGGTGGCTGCGCCGCCCGCCCCTTGCGACGGCGGTCAAGCACTTGGCCTGGATGGCGGTCGCGCTGGCGACCGGCATCACCTTCGTCGGCCTGTTCACCCCCATCCACGATCTGGTGGCCAGCGTCTGGACGGCCCGCTGCAGCGGGTGGGACGTGTTCTGGGTGCTGTTCTATGCGGCCGCGACCTGGGGCAACGCCGGGTTCCTGCGCGAACAGGTCTGCATCGATCTGTGCCCCTACGCGCGCATCGCGCCGCTGCTGTGCGACCAGGACACACCGCAGGTCTGCTACGACACGCGCCGCGGCGAACCCCGTGGCCCGCGCGGTCGTGGCCGGGGCAGCGTGCAGCAGCGCGGTCGTGGCCTGCTGGACCCGGTCAGCGCCAGCGACTATGCCTTCCGTGCCGCACACCCGGCCCTGGCCGGGCCGCTGCCGCAGTTCGCCGAGGATCGGCTGGGCGACTGCCTGGACTGCGGCGCCTGCGTGCAGGTCTGCCCAATGCAGCTGGACGTGCGCGCCGGACCCCAGCCCGACTGCATCGCCTGCGGTGCCTGCGTGGACGCCTGCGACGCGCAGATGCGGGCATGGCGGTTTCCGCGCGGGCTGGTCCGGGTTGCGAGCGCCAACGCCCTGCTTGGCAGGCCGGCGCGCTGGCTGCGGCCGCGCGTCCTGGCCGCACTGGCCTGCCTGCTGATCCTGTTTGGTTTTGGCCTGCAGCAGCTGTAGCTGCTGCAGTCCCCATTGCGTGCCATCGACGGCGATGGCGCCGGTCCCCACCGGTGTCAGCGGATCGATTCCCGACCGCGCCGCGTACTCGGTGGTGGCACCATCTGCGCGCGCCGGACAATCCCCAGCTGCTCGATGATCAACGCCAGTTCATTGGTCACCTGGGTGCGGCTGCGCCCCTGCGGAACCAGGCGCTCCAGCACCTGCTGATAGGTCGTCCAGAACTCGGGCCCACATCCATGCTTGCTGTAACTGGCCTCCAACTCGGTGCGTACCCCGTTGGCCAGCTCATTCGCGCCGTATTGCATACGACCTCCCGTTTGGACCTGCTCTGCTGCCGAATCGAGCAATTCCCCCTGCCGGGCCTCTGGCCCGTCGTTCCGTTGCCGGGCGGCAACGGAACTTCACCCACGTTTCACCCCACCCTTTCACGCTCTTCGCGCGAAGTCAACCAGTGGAGCACCGGGGTTCACTGGTGAACTGAACTGTTCAGCAGAGCACGCCCCGTGCAGGGGAAGCATGCCAGCGCGGAGGTTGCAGGGTGATGTCAGCTGCCCATGCGCCAGAGGCCGTAGGCGGCAATGGCCACGCCCGCGCCGAGCACCATCCAGGCGACGCCGTTGAAGCGCTTGAACACTTTGGCCAGGCCGAACGAGAGCGCGATGGCCGCTACCCCGAACCCCAGCACCACTGCGCCGCTGACGTTGCTGGGCGAGTCCCAGAACGAACCGGGCACCCCGGCAGCCGCAATAATCCACATGGCCAGATCCATTCAACACCTCGATGGGAAACGTTCCCGCACAGTAGGCAGGATCTCGTACGGGGCGGGTGAAGAATTTCCGAAACGACAGAAACGACAAACCCCGCCGAAGCGGGGTTTGTCGAACTACTGGAGGCCTGGGTCGGAATCGAACCGGCGTACGCGGATTTGCAATCCGATGCATGACCACTCTGCCACCAGGCCGGTGACCTTATGAAACAAGACCCCGCGAGCGGGGCCTGGTCAGGATTTGGAGCGGGAAACGAGACTCGAACTCGCGACCTCAACCTTGGCAAGGTTGCGCTCTACCAACTGAGCTATTCCCGCAAAATCAAGCGGATATATTACCGAAACCGCAGGCAACACACCAGCCCTTTCACACCTTTTTTCGCGTCTTCCCCACCTTCCGGTAGCGCCGACGCCCGCGTGCCACCGCGGAGAAAAACAAGGCCCCCAAGGGGGCCCTGTCGAAATCTGGAGCGGGAAACGAGACTCGAACTCGCGACCTCAACCTTGGCAAGGTTGCGCTCTACCAACTGAGCTATTCCCGCAGATCTGCTGCTTTTCCGTCGACCTGCGTCGAAGGAGCGCTATTGTGTCGGTATTCCTTCACGTCGTCAACCCGTTTATGCAGGGATATTCAGCGCGCTGTACGACGCAGGCACCAGCCCCGCCACCGCCGGGGCCGATACGAAAACAGCGACCCGGAGGTCGCTGTTTTCTTTATCTGGAGCGGGAAACGAGACTCGAACTCGCGACCTCAACCTTGGCAAGGTTGCGCTCTACCAACTGAGCTATTCCCGCTTGGGAGGCGAAATTCTACAGCCAAACGCGGTACTGTCAACAGCCCTCAGCCCTTCTTTTTCGCACGTGCGGTTTCGCGTGCGGCACGCTCGTCCTCGCGCAGGCTCGGCCACGCCGCATGCAGATACTGCAGGCCCGAGAACAGCGTGAGCACAGCGGCGATCGCCAGGGTCCAATCGCCGATATGGAAGACCGGCTCGCCCATCCAGATGTCCGACACCGGCGTATTCGGCGCCACCGAGTACAGCAGGCAGAGCAACGCGACCATCTGCGCGGTGGTCTTGATCTTGCCGATCAGGGCCACGCGCACCTTGGCACGCTGGCCGATTTCGGCCATCCATTCGCGCAGTGCCGATACCGCGATTTCGCGACCGACGATCACCGCCGCCCAGAAAGCCATCCACGGGGTCGGATGGCCCTGCACGATCAGGAACAGCGCCACGGCCACCATCAATTTGTCCGCGACCGGGTCGAGGAAGGCGCCGAATGCCGACGCGAGGTCATAGCGTCGGGCGATCCACCCATCCAGCCAGTCCGTCAGCGCAGCCAGACCGAAGATCGCCGCCGAGGCGAAGTTGGTCCATGTGTAGGGGAGATAGAACACCAGCACCAGCACCGGGATCATCACGATCCGCAGCAGGGTCAGCCAGGTGGGGAGGGTCAACTTCATTGCGTCTCTCTACTCGCCGGCCGCAGGGGGCGTGGGCAGTCCATGAAGGTTAGCGTAGATGCGCGCGGCAAGGGCGTCATTGATGCCCTCCACCTTCGCAATTTCGGCTTCACCGGCGGCTTTCAGGCCGACCAGGCCGCCGAAGTGCTTCAGCAGACTGGCGCGACGGCGTGGCCCGATGCCGGGAATGTCCTCCAGTTTGCTGGTCATGCGCGCCTTCTGGCGGCGACCGCGATGGCCGGTGATGGCGAACCGGTGGGCTTCGTCGCGCACCTGCTGGATGAACTGCAGGGCGGGCGAGGCCGCGCCCGGACGCAGTTCGCGGCCGTCGGGCAGAACCAGCGCTTCGTGACCGGCGCGGCGCTCCACGCCCTTGGCCACGCCGACCAGCATCACCCCTTCCACGCCCAGGTCGGCCAAAGCTGCCTGGGCCTGGGCAAGCTGCCCGGCGCCACCGTCGATCAACAACAGGTCCGGCAGCACGCCCTCTTCCTCGACTGCACGACGGAAGCGGCGGTCGATCGCCTGGCGCATGGCGGCGTAGTCGTCGCCGGGTTCGATGCCGCTGATGTTGAACCGCCGGTACTGGCTGCGCACCGGTCCGCTGGCGTCGAACACCACGCAGGACGCCACGGTGGCCTCGCCCATGGTGTGGCTGATATCGAAACACTCCACCCGTTTGACCTGTTCGGCCAGCCCCAGCATCTGCCGCAGGTCTTCGCTGCGGGCATGCTGCGCACTGCGGCTGGTGAGTTCGCTGACCAGGGTGATCTGCGCGTTGCGGCTGGCCAGTTCGACGTAACCGGCGCGCTCGCCGCGCACGTTCCACTTCAACTGGACCTTGTGCTCGGCCGAGGCGCTCAACGCCGACTCGATCAGGTTGGCGTCGGGAATTTCGCGGTCGAGCAGGATTTCACGCGGCGGCGCATGTTCGGCGTAGTACTGCGACACGAACGCACCCAGCACTTCTTCGGCGCTTTCCTCGCCATTGGTACGCGGGAAGAACGGCCGGGTGCCCATGTTGCGCCCGTCACGGAACGCCAGCAGCATCACGCAGGCGCTGGCGCCCTGTGTGGCGCAGGCAAGCACGTCCAGATCGGCGGCGCGGCCGTCCACGTACTGCCGGGTCTGCATGCTGCGCAGGGCGGTGACCAGATCGCGCAGGCGCGCGGCCTGTTCGAATTCCAGCGCCTCACTGGCGGCCTGCATCTGCGTGCCCAGTTCGCGCGCCAGCTGGTCGCTCTTGCCTTCCAGGAACATCGAGGCCCGCCGCACCGATTCAGCGTAATCCTCGGCCGCCACCAGCGCCACGCAGGGCGCACTGCAACGGCCGATCTGGTACTGCAGACAGGGCCGCGAGCGGTTGCGGAACACGCTGTCCTCGCAGCTGCGCAGCTTGAACAGCTTGTGCATCAGGTTGAGCGTTTCGCGCACGGCGGTCACACCCGGGTACGGGCCGAAGTAGCGCCCGGGTACCGCGCGCGGGCCGCGGTGCAGCGCGATGCGCGGCCACTCCTCGCGGGTAAGCAGCACATGCGGGTAGGTCTTGTCGTCGCGCAGCGACACGTTGTAACGCGGCGACAGCGACTTGATCAGCTGGTTTTCAAGCAGCAGCGCTTCGGCTTCGGAGCGGGTAACGGTGACATCCATGCGCGCGACCTGCGACAGCATGGACATGATCCGCGTGGTCTTGGGCGCACCGTTGAAATAGCTGCCGACCCGGTTGCGCAGGGCGCGTGCCTTGCCTACGTACAGCAGGGTGTCGTCGGCGGCATACATGCGGTAGACGCCGGGCGCGGTGCTCAGGTGGGCCGCGAATGCCTTTCCATCGAAGGCCGGAGCGGTGGTCAGGGTCATTCGCTGATCGGTACGTCGCTCAATACGCCGCTGACGGGGTCGAACCGCAGTACCGCGTGCGCATCGGTTTCGGCGATCCACACCGCCCCGGCGCCCAGCGCCAGGCCGGACGGACCGTGCAGACGGCGCGGCAACTCCACGGTGCCCAGTTCGCCGCCGCCCAGGCGCAGGGTACGCAGGCGTCCGTTGCCGGCATCGGCGATCCACAGCACCGGTGCGTCCGGGCTCATCGCGATCGCCTGCGGATACTGCAGCTGCGCGGTGGTGCGCGGACCATCCTGCTCGCCGAACGACCACGGCCCCTGCCCCACCAGGGTCTGCACCAGATCGCCACGCAGCTGCATGGACCGGATCGACGAGCCGAGCGCGTCGCAGACGTACAGCACCTGCTGCACCGCAGCCAGCGCCGCCGGCTGCGCGAAGGCGGCCAGGTGGCCGCTGCCGTCGCGCTCGTCCAGCGCCCCGGACCCGGCCCGCCAGGACAGCGTGCGCTGGCCCAGGTGATAGCTCCAGATGCGATTGTCGCCGGCCATCGCAACGTGGACCTGGTTGTCGGCCACGGCAATGCCCTGCGGGTGGTTCAACGGGGTCTGCCGTGGATCCGCCACCGCGCCTTCGCGCGGATCGCCGGGGCGGCCGTTGCCGCACAGCGTGTCGACCTGGCCGGTCAGCAGGTGGATGCGGCGCAGCGCGTGGTTGCCGGTGTCGGCCACGTACAGCCATTCGCGCTCCAGGGCCAGACCCTGCGGACGGTTGAACGCCGCCTCGCCCGGGCCGCCGTCCATCATGTCGGCGGTGCCCAGGCCGAACTGGCGCAGGACGCGGCCGGCGTGGCTGCACTCCAGCACGCGGTGGTGGCCACTGTCGGCGATGTAGAGCCGGTCGGTGCTGACCGCCAGCGCGGTCGGGAACAGCAGCGGCAGGCGCGGTTCGGGGTTCAGTTCACGCACGCGCGGCGCATCGCCGTCGCCGGGACTGGCGACGCCCTGGCACAGGGCATTGAGGGCCCGGTCAAGATCATCGCCAACGCCCACCAGGCGGTCCACTTCCCTGCCCTGCGCATCCAGCAGCACCAGGGTCGGCCACGCGGTCACGTTGAAACGCCGCCAGCCATCCCAGTCGGCGTCGAGCAGCGACGGCGCGGTCATGCCCTGCCGGCGCAGCAGCTTCAGCGCCGGCTCCGGCTCGCGTTCGAAATCGAAACGCGGCACCTGCAGGACCAGCGGCTGCAGTTTGCCCGGGTTGCGCGACTGCCACTGGCCAAGTTCGGCCAGCCGCTGCGCGCACCACACCGAACCGGCGTTGACGAAGGCGAGTACGACCGGGCGGCCACGCAGTTCGGTCAGGGTGGTCGGTGCGGCATTGAGCCACGTGGCGAATTCGGGAAGGTCCTGGACGAGCTGTACGTTCATGCGTCGATTATGCAGGAGACGGCGTCATGCAACCGTCGTGCCCCCGTCAATCTGTCGACCCAGCCACGCTTCGGCGCGTTCCAGGTCGGCGGGGGTGTCTATGCCCGGCGGGAAGGCGGCCGGGGACAGCGCCACGCTCAGCCGGTGCCCGGCCTCCAGCACCCGCAGCTGTTCCAGCGACTCCAGCTGTTCCAGGGTCCCCGGCGGCAGCGCGGCGAAGCGGCGCAGGAAGCCGGCGCGATAGGCGTAGATGCCGATGTGGCGCAGCCAGTGTGGACCAGACAGGCTGTCGCGGGAGCGCGCGAACGCATCGCGGTGCCAGGGGATCGGCGCGCGGCTGAAGTAGAGCGCGTCAAGGTTCTGCTGCCGCACGACCTTGACCACGTTGGGATCGAACAGGGTCTCGGCATCCTCGACCGGGGTCGCCAGGGTGGCCATGTCGGCACCGCTGTAGACCAGCGCCTCGGCCACGGCGCGGATGCCGTCGGCCGGGGCGAACGGCTCGTCGCCCTGCAGGTTCACCACCAGCGTGTCGTCGGACCAGCCTGCCTGCTGCGCGCACTCGGCCAGGCGATCGGTACCCGAGGCGTGGCTGGCGGCAGTCATGGCCACCCGTACGGTAGGCAGGCCCCGCAGTGCGTCGGCAATGCGCGGGTCATCGGTGGCCACCCACACCTCGCGCGCGCCGGCCAGCAGGGCGCGTTCGGCCACGCGCTGTACCAGCGGGACGCCACCGAGCAGCCGCAGCGGCTTGCCCGGCAGGCGCGAGGCGGCATAGCGCGCCGGAATGGCGACGACGAAATCGACGGGCTGGCTCATGCGGGAAACCTCTCGGGGGAACGCAAGGGGGCGCGCAGCAAACGCGGGCAGCGCTCAGCGCTTGCCGAGTTTATCGACGCGGTCGAGCAGCGACACCCAGAACGCGGCCGGAAGATCCGCCGCCAGGGGCACCGCGAAATGCCATTCGTTGGCGAACACCCGGCACTTCACCGCGTCCTTCTCGGTCATCAGCACCGGCAGTTCACTGCCGAAACGCAGGTCCGCCGCCTGATAGGCGTGGTGATCGGCAAAGGCGTGCGGGACCACACCGATTCCCTGTGCGCGCAGCATCTCGAAGAAGCGCTGCGGGTGGGCGATGCCGGCCACGGCATGCACGCGCTGGCCGCGGAAGTGCGACAACGCGCGGGCGCGGCCGCCGGTCAGTGGCTGGGCGCGGTCGATGTGCAGCTGCATTCCCCATTCGCCGAAACCGCACGCGGCCACCGCAGCCGGATCGGCACTGGCCTGGCCGAGGTTGACCACGCGGAAATCGCAGTCGCGCGCACGGCTGGCCGGTTCACGCAGCGGCCCGGCCGGGATCAGCCGCCCGTTGCCATAGCGGCGCTGCGCGTCGACCACTTCGATTTCGATGTCGCGCGCCAGGCGGTAGTGCTGCAGACCGTCGTCGCAGACGATGATGTCGCAGCCGGCATCGATGAGTGCCTTGCCCGCCGCGACACGATCGGCATCGACCCGGACCGGCACGCCGGTCTTCCAGGCGATCAGCACCGGTTCGTCACCGCCCAGCGCGGTGTCGGTCTCCGCATCCACCCAGCGCGCCTGCCCGGCATCGGTGCGGCCGTAGCCCCGGCTGGCCACGCCCGGCTTCCAGCCGGCGTCGCGCAGGCGGTCGACCAGCGCGATGGTCAGCGGGGTCTTGCCGGTGCCGCCGGCGGTCACGTTGCCGACCACGATCACCGGCACCGGCAGTGCGTGGCGTTTGAACCAGCCGCGCCGGTACAGCGCGCGCCGCAGCGCCACGACCGCGCCATAGACCGGCGCCAGCACGCGTGCCGCGAACGGAACCGCGCTGCCGTCGTACCAGTACGGCGGCGTCTGCGAGCCTTTGGTCGCCATCAGGGCTGCCTTTCGCGGAACTGCATCTTGTGCAGGTGCTCGTACAGGCCCCCGAGGGCCAGCAGTTCCTGGTGGGTACCGCGTTCGACGATGCGGCCGTGGTCCATGACCAGCACCTGGTCGGCGTGTTCGATGGTGGACAGGCGGTGCGCGATCACCAGCGTGGTGCGCTCGGGCATCAGGCGCTGGAGTGCATCCTGCACCAGCCGCTCGGACTCGTTGTCCAGCGCGGCGGTGGCTTCATCGAGGATCAGCACCGGCGCATCGCGCAGGATCGCGCGGGCGATCGCCAGGCGCTGGCGCTGGCCTCCGGACAGCAGCGCGCCGTTCTCACCGACCGGGGTCTGCAGCTGCTGCGGCATGCGCTCGATGAACTCCCAGGCATTGGCCGCTTCGGCGGCCCTGCGGATCTGTTCCTCGGTGGCATCCATCCCGTAGGCGATGTTGGCGCCCACGGTGTCGTCGAACAGCATCACCTTCTGCCCGACCATCGCCACCTGGCGGCGCAGGTCGGCCAGCGGGTACTCGTCCAGCGGCACGCCGTCCAGCCTTATGCAGCCGCCACTGGGTTCGTAGAAGCGCGGCACCAGCCGGATCAGGCTGGTCTTGCCGCTGCCGGACCGGCCGACAATGGCGGTGACGGTGCCCGGTTTGGCCTCGAAGGTGATGTCGTCCAGCGCGATCCCGGTGTCTTCGCGGTAGCGCAGCATCACGTGTTCGAACGACAGCTCGCCCCGCACGCGCTGGGCGCGGGTGCTGCCCTCGTCGCGCTCCACCGGCAGGTCGAGAATGCCGAACAGGCGCTCGGCAGCGGCCACGCCGCGCGAGATCGAGGTCTGCACGCTGGTCAGGCGGCGCAGCGACGGAATGATGGCCATCATCGAGGTCATCAGGCCCATGAACTGGCCTGCGTTCAGGCGTCCTGCCAGTGCTTCGCGGGTGGACACCCACACGATCACCGCCAGCGCCAGCGCGGCCAGGAACTGCACGGTGCTGGACGCCAGGGCGCGCGTGGTCTCGACCTTCATGTTCAGGCCGAGCATGCGGTTGGCCAGGCGCGAATAGCGTGCGATCTCATGCGCCTGGGTGCCATGCACCTTCACTTCCTGCTGTGCGGCAAGCGACTGCTCGGCGGTCTGCGCCATGCTGCCCATGCCGTCCTGGATGCCACGGCTGATGCGGCGGTAACGCTTGCCCACGAACGAGACGATCACGCCGATCAGCGGCACCACTACCAGCATTGCCACGGTCACCTTGACGCTCATCTGCAGCATCACCACCAGCATGGCGATGATGGTCAGGGTGTCGGCGACGAGCGTCTTGAGCGCGTCGGCACTGGCCTGGGTAACCTGCTCGGTGTCGTAGTTCAGGCGGCTGACCATGACCGGCGTCGCTTCGCTGTCGAAGTGCGACGACGGCAGGTGCAGGTACTTGGACAGCACCTGCTCGCGCAGGTCGCGCACCACGCTGCGCCCGGTCCGGGCCAGCGCGTAATCGCTGACCAGGGTGGCCAGGCTGCGCATCATGAACAGCCCCAGGATGGTCAGCGGCAGGATCACCGCCATGCGCGGCTCGGGGTTGACGAAGCCGCGGTTGACCAGCGGCTCCATGAGCTTGGTGAAGTGGTAGCCGGCCAGGGCTTCGACCACCATCGCAATGACGGCGGCCACCATGAACACCCAGTAGGCCCGGGTGTAGCCCAGCAGGCGTTTGTAGATCGGCCAGACCGGCGCGTGCTGCCTGCTCATGGACGCACCTCCGGCGCGGTCGCGATGGCGATGCGGCGGAACCCGAGCTGCCCTAGGGCATCCTGGGCGGTGACCACGGCCTGGTACGGCGTGCGTGCATCGGCGCGCAGCAGCACGGTCTGCTCGCGGTCGCTGCCGGCAACGGAGGCGATGATCTGCTTGACCGACTCCACGTCGGTGCGCAGCACTTCCTGGTCGTTGATGAAGTAGCGGCCATCGGCATTCACCAGCACGCTCAGCGAACGCGGCGGTTCGGTGGTGTCCTGCTGGCTGGCGGTCGGCAGCTGCAGCTGCAGGGTCGAGCGCGCGTCGAAGGTGGTGGTGACCACGAAGAAGATGATCAGCACGAGGATGACGTCGATCAGGGGCACCAGATCGATATGCACCTCGTCCTGGACCCGGTCATTGCGAATGCGCATCCGTCAGCCCTTGGCCGTGACGGGCGCTGCAGCGGCCGGCGCGGTGCCGGCGCGTGGCTGCGCGTTCATGACACCGGGGCGACCGTCCAGAGCATCGAGCAGCGCGGCGGCTTCCATTTCCATTTCGATCACGTAACCGCCGATGCGGCCCTTGAAGTAGCGATGGAACATCAGCGCGGGGATCGCCACGATCATGCCCGTGGCGGTGCACACCAGCGCCTTGCCGATACCGCCGGCCAGCTGGTTCACATCGCCCACGCCGTGGTCGAGGATGCCCATGAACATCTGGATCATGCCCACCACCGTGCCAAGCAGGCCCAGCAGCGGACCGGCCGAGGCGATCGTGCCCAACGCGTTCAGGAAGCGCTCCATGCGGTGCACCAGGTGCCGGCCGGCATCTTCGATGCGCTCGCGGATCTGGTCGCGCGGACGGTTGCGCGCTTCCAGCGCCACGGCCAGCAATGCGCCCAGCGGCGAGTTGGCACGCAGCGACTGGATATGGGTCGGGTCGAGCTTCCCGCGCGCCGCCCAGTTGCGCACTTCCTGGCCCAGCCCGGGGGGCAGGACCTCATTGCGCCGCAGGGTCCAGAAACGCTCCAGGACTATCGCCAAAGCCAGTACGCCCAACAGCAGCAGCGGCAGCATCGGCCAGCCACCGGCCTTGACCAGTTCCCACACGTTTCAACCCTCCGGCCCATCGGCCGCCTGTATGACCGCCGATAGGATAGCAGCCGACCGTGCCCGCTCCGCGGCATCCCACCAACGGCGTTCGAAAAGACGCTGTTCCCGCACCTGCAGCCCGTCCCGGCCCAGCCAGATGCGCAGCGCTCCGCTGTCGGCGGTGTTGAGCACCTCCGCCCCGGCCTCGCGCAGGCGCTGCACCACCGCCGGGCGCGGATGGCGGAAGCGGTTGCCATGCCCGGCCGATACGATCGCCAGCCGCGGCGACACCGCCTGCACCCACGCCGCGCTGGAGGAGCCGGCGCTGCCGTGGTGCGCCACCAGCGCCATGTCCGCGCGCAGCGCGCCCGGCCAGGCCGCCAGCAGGCGCGCTTCCTCGGCGTGACCGATGTCGCCGGTCAGCAGCAGTACGCCCTGCGCGGTCTGGATGCGCAGCACGCAGCTGCTGGCGTTGCCAGCGTAGGCCGCGCCGGCCTGTGGGTGCAGGACCGCGAAGTCCACGCCGTCCCAGCGCCAGGCGTCGCCGCTGCGGCACGGCAGGGTTGCCGCCGCGACCGCGCCTGGCGGCGCCTGCAGCGGCGGATCCTGGAATGCACGCCGCACCGCCGGCATGCCGCCCGCATGATCACGGTCGCCATGGCTGAGCAGCACCCGGTCCAGCCCGGTTTCGCCGGCAGGCACAGCAGCAGCGCGGGCAGGCGGGCCCCAGCCGCACGTGGCAGCAGCAGCCAGAACGCTCCGAGCACCGCCGCCGGCACCGCCATAACTCCCGCCTGCGGCGCCCACCACAGGGCCCACGGCTGCCGCGCCAGATGGCCGAACAGCCACCAGCTCGCCTCGAAGCAGGCCGCTGCGCCCCGCCAGGGCCAACGCCCCGCCCCGGTGTACACCGCTTCCAGGCCGGTGCCGAGCAGGGCCAGCGGCACCACCACCAGGCTCCACCACGGGATGGCCAGCAGATTGACCAGCGGCCCGGCGCGCGAGGCCTGGCCGAACAAGGCCACGGTCAACGGCAGCAGCGCCGCGGTGGCCACGCCCTGCGCGCCCAGGAACGTGCGCAGCCAGTGCACGTCGCGACCCGGCAGGCACCAGACCAGCCACAGCACCCCGGCGAAGCTGAGCCAGAAGCCCGGCGCCAGCACCGACAGGGGGTCCACCAGCAGCACGGCCAGTGCGGCCAGGCCCAGCGCCTGCCCCACCGTCGCAGGCCGCCGCGCGCAGCGCGCGGCCGCGACCACCGCGATCATCAACACCGTACGCACCGTGGGCAGCGCAAAGCCGGCAACCGCCGCATACAGCGCGGCCCCGGCGACGGCCGCCAGCGTGGCCGCCAGCGGGCGTGGCCAGTACCGGCCCAGCGCCGGCAGGCCGCGCCACACGAGCGCCGCCACCCAGGCCGCGAACCCCGCCACCAGCCCCACATGGAATCCGGAAATCGCCACCAGGTGGGTCAGCCCCAATGCCCGCAGGTCGTCCCAGTCGGTCTGTTGCAGCCCCCGGGTGTCGCCCAGCGCCAACGCCTGCACGAAGCGCGCGCCGGGACCCGGCACCTGCGCGGCGATGGCAGCGGCCATGCGCTCGCGCCAGGCCGGCAACCCCCTCGGCGCGGCCAGCGGCGTTGCCGGCGAGCGCACCTGGCCCGTGCCGGCCAGGCGCTGCAGCAGTGCGTGCCGTTCGGCATCGAAGCCGCCGGGATTGCGCAGCCCACGCGGCGGTCGCAGCCGCGCCTGCAGCTGCCAGCGCGCCCCGGCGCGCACTGCATGCCGCGCTGCGGGTGCCGGGGCGGCAGGTGCGTCATACCAGGCAAGATGAAACGTACGGCCACGCAGGTGGACCGGCATGCCGGGGTCATCGTCGACGCGGAAGCGGAACCGGGTGCTGCGTGCGCCGTGCTGCGGCAGGTCCACGATTTGCCCGCGCAGCGCATGGTCCGTGGCGGCCGCGTTCGCCGGGAGCTGCTGCGCCAGACCGGCGTGCGCGTGCAGCGCGGCCCAGCCGATGCCGAACAGCAGCGCGCCGACCCAGCGTCCCCGCGAACAGCCCAGCCATAGGGCCACGCCTGACAGCAGTGCACACGCTGCGGTGGTCCGCGACGCCAGCACAGGCGCGAACACCACCAGGCAGGTGCCGACCAGCAACGCTGCCGCGCACGCGTTGCCGAACACCGGGACCGGTGCTGCAACAAGGGAGCAGAACGAGATCGGGCGCGACATCCAGGCCACCGCAGCAGTGAATCTGCATGCTGGACGGAGGCTGCTGCCGGGGACATCAGGCGTGCGTACGGCACGCTGTCAGAAAGCGCCGCGCGCGTGGCGCAGAAAGCAAAAAAGCCGACCTGATGGCCGGCTTTTCTGGTGTTCCACCGCAGTCGCTGGGACTGGAGTGGTGGGCGGTACAGGGTTCGAACCTGTGACCCCTACCATGTCAAGGTAGTGCTCTACCGCTGAGCTAACCGCCCGTTTTTCCTGCTGTCCCGCTGCAATTGCGTCGGTGCAGGCCGCGTATATTACGGAGGTCGCCTGTGAAGAGCAACACTTTTGTGAAGGTATTTCACAACGTGCGGTTCAGCCCAGGCTGAGCTCCTTCAGCTGGCGGATCTGGTCGCGTACGCGCGCGGCATCTTCGAACTCCAGATCGCGTGCGTGCTGATACATCTGCTGTTCCAGCGCCTGCAGGCGTTTGGCGATCTGGGCCGGCTCCAGGGTGCGGTAGTCCACCGCATCCTCGGCTACCCGGCCACCACGGCCCTTGCCCTTGCCGCCGCGTGCCTCCTTCTCGGCCGCTTCCGAACGCGCGCCTTCCAGCACATCCACGATCGGGCGCAGCACCGATTTGGGCACGATGCCGTGCGTTTCGTTGTATTCCACCTGTTTGGCACGACGGCGGTCGGTTTCATCGATGGCCGCCTGCATCGAGCGGGTCATCTTGTCCGCGTACAGGATCGCCTTGCCGCGCAGGTTGCGCGCCGCACGGCCGATGGTCTGGATCAACGAGCCGGTCGAGCGCAGGAAGCCTTCCTTGTCGGCATCCAGTATCGCCACCAGCGACACCTCGGGCATGTCCAGGCCTTCGCGCAACAGGTTGATGCCGACCAGTACATCGAACTTGCCCAGGCGCAGGTCGCGAATGATCTCCACCCGCTCGACGGTGTCGATATCCGAATGCAGGTAGCGCACGCGGATACCGTGCTCAGTGAGGTACTCGGTGAGGTTCTCGGCCATGCGCTTGGTCAGGGTGGTGACCAGCACGCGGTCGCCCAGCTTGATGCGCTCGTTGACCTCGCTCATCAGGTCATCGACCTGGGTGCCGACCGGGCGGATTTCCACCACCGGGTCGATCAGACCGGTCGGGCGCACCACCAGCTCGGTGATCTCATCACCGGCCTCACGCAGCTCGTAGGGCCCTGGCGTGGCCGAGACATAAATGCTGCGCGGGCAGCGTGCTTCCCACTCCTCGAACCGCAGCGGGCGGTTGTCCAGCGCCGACGGCAGCCGGAAGCCGAATTCGACCAGGGTCTCCTTGCGCGACCGGTCGCCCTTGTACATCGCGCCGATCTGCGGAATGGTCACATGCGATTCGTCGATCACCAGCAGCGCATCCGGCGGCAGGTAGTCGAACAGGGTCGGCGGCGGCTCGCCGGCGGCCTTGCCGGTCAGGTGCCGCGAGTAGTTTTCGATGCCGTTGCAGAAGCCGACCTCGGCCATCATTTCCAGATCGAACTGGGTGCGCTGCGCCAGGCGCTGCGCTTCCACCAGCTTGTTCTGCTCGTAGAGCTGCTCCAGCCGCACCTTGAGCTCGGCCTTGATCGTATCCACCGCCGACAGCACCCGTTCGCGCGTGGTGGCGTAATGGGTTTTCGGGTACACCGTGTAACGCTGCAGTCGGCGCAGGCTTTCGCCGGTGAGCGGATCGAACATGCTGATCTGCTCCACCTCGCCGTCGAACAGTTCGATGCGCACTGCCTCGCTGTCCGATTCGGCCGGGAAGATGTCGATCACCTCGCCGCGCACGCGGAAGGTGCCGCGGTGCAGCTCGTATTCGTTGCGGGTGTACTGCAGCTGGGTGAGGTGGTTGATCAGGTCGCGCTGGTCGATGCGCTCGCCGGTGGACAGGATCAGGCGCAGCGACAGATAGTCCTCGGGCGCGCCGAGGCCATAGATCGCCGATACCGTGGCCACCACGATGGCATCCGGGCGCGACAGCAGGGTCTTGGTCGCCGCCAGCCGCATCTGCTCGATGTGCTCATTGATCGAGCTGTCCTTCTCGATGAAGGTGTCCGACGACGGCACGTACGCCTCGGGCTGGTAGTAGTCGTAATAGCTGACGAAATACTCCACCGCGTTGTGCGGGAAGAACGCCTTGAACTCACCGTACAGCTGCGCGGCCAGGGTCTTGTTCGGCGCCATCACCAGGGTCGGCTTCTGCACCTGCTGGATCACGTTGGCGATGGTGTACGTCTTGCCCGAACCGGTTACGCCCAGCAGGGTCTGCTTGGCGATGCCGGCCTCGAAGTTGGCCGTCAGCTTCTCGATCGCCGCCGGCTGGTCGCCCGCCGGGGAGTACGGAGATACAAGTTCGAAGCGATCGCTCATGGTGCCGCCATAGACCGGGCCTTCCATTATACCGGGGGCTTGGGTGACGGCTGGCTGAGGGGTTGACCGACCCGCCAGGGCACGGATCGCTGATGGGCCGGGAGCGTCGTGAGGCTCAGGGTGGAAGCCCCTCTTCCCGGAAGCTCCCGATGCAGCGCCTTCGTCGCCCTGCCCGCCGCCTGCGCGGGATGAGCCTGCTGGAACTGAGCGTGACCCTGGCCATTGTCGCCGTGCTCTGCCTGCTCGCCCTGCCCTCGTTCAGCGCTACGCTGAGCCGCCTGCGCGCCGACATGCTGCGCATGCAGCTGGTGTCGGTGTTCAACAGCGCACGCAGCACCGCGATCACGCGCCACCTGCCCGTGGCGGTCTGCCCCAGCGAGGACGGTGAACGCTGCGGGAGCGACTGGAGCCGGGGCTGGTTGATCCACCTGGACCGCGGCGCGCTATCGGAAACGCCGCTGCCGGAGGACATCCTGCAGTTCCGCATCGGGTATGACGACCGTTCCGTGCGTGCCGCCACCAGCCAGGGGCGACAGCGCCTGCGCTTCCAGGGCAACGGCAGCAGCGGCGGCAGCCCGCTGACGGTGGACATCTGCGCTGGCGGTCTTCTGCAGGGGCAGGTGGTCGTGAACAATGTCGGGCGGACCCGATCGACCCGCATGCGGGAGGCGCAGGAGTGCCAGCGGTAACGTTCGGTGCCGCGCCTTTGCCGGACCACAAAAACGACAAAAGCCGCGATTGCTCGCGGCTTCTGCACTATCTGGCGCCCGAAGTTAGCCTCGAACCAACGACCCCCTGATTAACAGTCAAGTGCTCTAACCGGCTGAGCTATTCGGGCGGGGACGCGAATTCTAGACGTTCATCAGGAGCCTTGCAAGCTCCCGCGCCGGGTTACCAGCACTCCAGCGCGGCGGTGTTGGCGGGGGTCTTGACCCCCGCCTGGTTGACGGTGAGGGTGCCGCAGGGGTCACTGGCCTGGACGCCTTGTGGCACGGCAGTGAGGGTGAACGTGTTGGCGGCAGCCACGATGGATATCTGGTACTTCACCGTACTGCCGTCGCGCGGCGAGGCGATCGAGGTACCGTTGTTCTCCAGGAACCTGAAGCCCACATAGCTGTTGTTGAGCGTGTGCTGCCGCTCCGCCCGCTGCGCGTACTCCACCATCTCCGCCTTCGCTGCAGCGCGCTTGGACTTGCGTACCTGGTTGGTATACGACGGATACGCAATGGCGGAAATGATCGCGATGACCGCGACGGTGATCATCAGCTCGATAAGGGTGAAGCCCATGACCTTGCGCGGACGCGTGGCGCGGGAAGAAAGGGTGATCACTGGATCTGTCTCCACGATTGACGGCCGCAGGGGTAAGGAATGTACAGCGTGTCAGAGCCGAACTTGATGCCAGTGACACACGCACTGCCTGGCACGGTCGGCGGCGGGGTCGCCCCACCGCCGCCCAGGGCCGGCGGCGTCTGACGCGGCAAGCCGAACGCATTGGCATTGGTGATCGGCGCCCCGCCCTTGGCCGACGAACTCTTGAACCCGGCGGTGCCCGTAGCAAACGGCGTGCCCGTAGGGGAGCCCAACGACGCACGACCCAGCGCGCCCGCCCCCGTCAGTGGCTGCAGGCCGAACAGCCAGTTGTCGCCCGGCACCGCACAGCTGGTGCTGTTGTCTGTCAGATCCTGGGGAATATATGTCGGCATGTAGACGATGCCGTTGGACAGTGACGGATTGCCGACGAAGCGCTCCCGCAGCGCCAGGTCGATATACCAGCCGCGCGAGTTTGCTGGTGGCGTGCCGGCGGTCAGCGTCCGCAGCGAACCCACGATGTTGGCCGTATTGCCCGACAGGTTGGCCCGGGTCAGTGTCGTGGTGATCGGCCCATTGATCAGGTCGTTGACCGCGTACAGGCTCTGCAGCGATTTGTCGTTCGGATCCTCCTTGAACGAATAACTGCCGGTGCCGAAGTACAGCATCACGCCGCCGTTGTTGCCGGTGCCCGCCGTGATGCCACCGGTGATCGGCTGGCGCGAGAGCACGCCTGCGGTCGTGGTCGAGAGGGTGGTGAACAGCGGTACGGTCAGATTCCCGGTAGCGCGCAGGTCGAACTTCCACACCGCGCCCTTCTGGTCGGTGCCGTAGACCGTGTCCGCATACCCGTCACGGGTACGCTGGGCCTGGTTGGTACCGCCCCAGCGGTCGATGGCCACGATGCTGGCCAGGCCATTGCTGCCTGAAGGCACGCCGTTACCTGCCTCCACTGCTTCGATCATGCGCGCCGACCCGGTCGCGATATCCACGACGAACAGGACCGCCTTGCCGCTGGCGCTGTTGAAGCCGTTGCCGAAGATGGCCTTCCAGACCGCCGTACCGCCTTCCAGCACCGGCACGATGACCGGCTTGCCCAGTACAAAGCCGATGTTGTTGCGGACGTCGGCGGGCAAGCTCGTATCCAGGTCACTGATCTCCCACAGCTTGCTGCCAGTGCCGAAGGTGGTGCCCGCGGTCACGTCGAGCCCGAACACGCTGCGCCCGCCTGCGCCCGACGCACCGACCAGCGTGGTGTGCCAGCCGCTGTTGTAATGGGTATCGCCCACGGCGATCTGCCCGTCCACGTAATAACGGTGCGAGAAGACCTGACCGACTTTCGAGGTCGGGTTATACGGCACCAGCAGGTTCGCCATGTGCCCCAGCGCTGTGCTGGGGATGTAGGCAAATGCCTCGGTGCCGCCGCCCGACACGACGTTGCCGGCCGCATCCATGCCGCCATTGAATGCGTGCAGCATGCCGTCGTTGGCCCCTGCATACACCATGTACTGGCCGTTGGCGGTCTTGCTGGTCAGATACGCGGCGTACGACGTAGCCAGCGTGCCACCGAGCCCGCGATAGCCGAAATCGTCGATCGGCGAGGTGATGACCGGGGTCGAGTTGACGATGTCGCCAAGGCGGGTGGTGCGGTCCCGGAACGGGCCGGCATTGCGCTTTTCAAGCGACACGTCGCCGCGCAGGTAAGGCACCGCGTTGGCGGTGGTGACGCCGTTCTGAGCGATGATGTCGGCACACACCAGCATGCCCGGATTCTGGCCGGTTTTGCTGCACAGGTCATTCAGGGTGACATTGCTGGCGGTGAACTCGCGCGTGGTGCCCCCACGCGTGAAGAAGATCCGCCGCAATGCGGCCGACTGCAATCTTGCGCTCCCCTCCCAGAAGTCGGTTTCCACCAGCGCGCGCGTGGCGGGATCGAGCGACAGGCGCTTGGCGGTCAGCGTACTGGACCAGTCGGTGCCCTCCTTTTCGATCTTGTATTCCGAACCCGCCGTGATCGAGCCAACGCCGATACGTGCGCCGCTTGCACCCGAGCCACTGGACGGCGAACCGTCAGAGCCCACGGCCCTCAGCACACGCGACATGGCGTTGGTGATTTCCACCGGCGTACGGGCGTTGATGTACTCACCGCGGGTATTCACGGCAGCGTGCCAGATGTCATCGACCGTGCTGCGTTCGTCATCCTGGCGCGGCGGCCAGTTGCCGTAGATCGACGCGTCCGTATAAGGGTTCTGGTTCAGACTTGGATTGAAAAGATTGCCACGTGCACCCAGCGTCACACCATAGAAGTTCAGGTGCAGGTTGGTCTGGCAGTCAAGACTCTTGTCACCGTTGCCGCACGCTTCCGGCACCGGTACCTTGCCCGCCGTCAGGTCCGGACGCAGCGGCGGCTGGGTGCCGTTGTTCACGTAGAAGCGCGTGACGATGTCGGCCATCGTGTTGGAATTGCTGTCGCTGAACGGCGCCCCCATATTCTGGTCGGTATTCCCGACAGTCGGACCGCCGCCGTTGCTGAAACCGTCGGTGAACAGCATCACCGCATTCTTCTGGCAGGACGCAGTAATGGGCGCGAATTCGTCGGTACGCGTGAACTGGAGCGCGGCAGCGTTTACCGCCTGACGGTTGGGCGTGCCGCCGTCTGCGGTCAGCCTGATCATGTCCTCATAGAGTGCAGCCCGCTGGTCAGGGTCACCCACCGCGCGCATGGTCAATCGCTTGTTTGCAGCCGTACCGCTGTCATAGCTGGCGTGCTGGTTGATGCGGAAGTAGCCGACGTTCAGCTCGTCGACGCCCGTCAGCGATCGCGTAAGGCCAGCGATCATCGCGCGGTTGCGATTGCCGTAATAAGTAAACCAGTTTGCGAAGTTCTTGGCTGCAGCGCTGTCCGCGCCCAGTGTGTACTTCCACATTGAACAACCGGTGCCGCAGGCATTGTTGACCCGAACGCGGGTAACGTTCGTGCCATAGGCATTGGCCGGGCCACCGACAATCTGCGGAAGCGGTTCGGTATCCGACGTCCAGGGAGTATAGAAGGTGGCCGGCACATACTCGATGGCGATGTTTACGATACCTCGACTGTCAGGCCAGGTGAAATTGGCGGCCTCGGTGATGGTCTGGTTGTTGTAGCGGTACCGGGTACCTGCATGCATGACCATGCCGGGCTGCATGCGGAAGCTGTCACCGGCGGCGGTACTGAAATAGTTGGACACCAGGTTGACCCTGGTCGTGCCACCATTGGGTGACGGGTTGATCAACGCATCCTTGGGGTCGCTGTTGGCGTAGTAGGTGGTCGGGCGGGTACCCTTCGCCCATGGCTCATAAAATACGGTCGGGTCGTAATAGCTGGGATTGTAGGCAGCCGAACGCGCAAACCCGAGTGAATCGATCGGGGGGACGCCGTAGTAGTTGTTGATACGCGGGCCTGGCACCACGAAGAAGTAATCGCAGTTTCCGGCAGTGTTCAGCTGGCCGCTGGCGTCGAAGAAGCTGCGACGTCCGGTGTCCCAGCAACCCTCACCGTCGCGGCCCGGGAACTGGGTCTGGAAGTTCATCGAGCCCGAATCATCCACCGCCATGATGAATGACGGCGTGGCGCCGGACCTTGTTGCAAGCGGCTCCTGCGCCAATACTCCCTGCCCCTGTGCGGCAATGAGGTTGTAGCCCAAAAAGGCAAGGCCAACTGCTGCCACCGTCGAACCGGCGGCCATCCACTTGAATCTGCGCGTAGCCATGGCCGCGTCCTCAGAGCTTGAAAATGGTGTCGATCACCGATGACGACGTCGGGTTTGCCGGGTCATCAGCGGAGTACGCAGTAATCTGGAACGATGCCGAGTCGTCATCGTTGGGCTGGCCCATGTCCAGTGCATTGGCACCGGGGCCACCACACTTGTCGATCCGCCGCACGTACACGGCGGGCACGGCGGCCGAAGACTGCGCCCTGCCCCACGCAACCGGGTCGAACCCGTCTTCGCAGTTCTGGCTCACGCTGGTGTCCGATATCAGACTGCCGGTGGGGAGTGCCGTACGATCGATGATGGCTTCGGCGGCACGCTCGGTGTTGCGGACCACCCCTTCGGTATTCTGGAAGGAACGGCTGGCCGCTCGGTAATTGGACGCCATCTTTTCCTGCATGCCGGCCACCTGCATGCCAGCGATGCCGAGCAGCGCGAGCAGTATCAGCATGATCAGCGCCACATAGAGCACCGCACCCGTTTGCCGGCGGGGTGCGGAGGGACGTCGAGGCAAGGAAGAACGATTCATGATCAGTTCCCGAACAGGCGATTGCGCAGGGCAACGCTGACTTCATAGGACGCGCGGTAGCGGCCATCGGTGACCGCATCCTGGTTGTACGTCATTCCAAGCACACCCAGCCTTGCCGCCGCGTCGGTGGGCTTGGAATCGGCGCTGCCGCCGATTCGATCCGCGCTGCGCGCGACCAGGCCAACCTGGACCATACCAACCCGGCGCCATTCCGCAGCGCCGGTTGCATTGGCCGCCGTGGATACACCCGACGCGACGTTCTGCACGGTGATGTTCCCCACCGGCGGCGTGTCAGCGGTGATCGCCGCAGTGGTATCGAGGCCGTAGATCAGCTGAAGGTTTTCGATACCTTCCACAAGCTCTTCATTGATCGAATAGGCGCCCGCCGAATTGGCGCGCGCGCGGCGCAGGCCGGGTCCGTTGGTGCCGTTGCCGATGTAATAGACCATCGACTCCGCACGGTAGGCCATGGTGGGCGCCGGCTGCGGTGCGTAGCGACTGAAATCCACTGCGGTACCGGTCACGGTGCCCGACGTGGTGGTGCCGGCAAAGAAGTCCGCCGTATCGCAGTTGGAGATGCCGAACAGGGTCGGGGTGGACACACCACCTTCGGTCAGGCGCGCCCAGCGAAGCGGGTCAACCGTGAGGTTCTGGCCGTTGATCGCGGTTACCGGAATGCCTTCCGGCGCGAAGAAGCGCAGCACCAGGATGTCGCTGCCCGGCACCGGTGCCGGCGACAGGCCGCTGATCGACGCGGGAAGTCCGGCCGGAACGGCGCCCCCGCCCACTGCCAGGGTGTTGCCGGGCCCGGTGTTGGCGGCTTCGTATCCCTGGATGGCAACGCTGAAGTCGAGTGGATTGCCACTCCCGGTCGCTGCCACGATGTTGTTGCGCAGCGCCGTGTTGCCCTTGACGAAGTGGGCCTGGTCGTTGACGCAACCGGTGTGACCGGCCATGCGGATGTCGCGCTCGATGAACTCCAGCGCGAAACGCCCGTTCTCCTGGGCGCGCGCCACGCCTTCGGAGAGCCGAGAGGCGGACCGCGACGCGGCGAAAATCTGGGTGACGCCCAGCATCAGGATCAGGCCGATGACCAGGGACACCATCAGCTCGATCAGGGACAGACCCACTTGGTGGTTGCGGAACATGAGCGGCCCTTTCATAGCTGGGTCCGGATGGCGAACGTGGTTGCAGCGTCGGGCGCGGCGCGGTTCCAGCGCTCATCGGCCCAGCTGATCGAGATGTTGGCGACGCCGTTGTCGACGGTAACCACCGCAGACGCGTTGTCGCCCAGCGCCTTGACCACCTGGCACTGCCAGCGGGTGATGTTCTGCGCCAGGGTGACGGTGCCGATGTCGCGGGCGCAGACGCCGGCAGCGGTCTTGCTGCCCGACGCAAAGCTGGCGTTGGCGTACCACGCCGATTGGAAGCGGTTGCTGCGCATCTGCTCGGTGAGGTCGTAGGCCAGGTTGGTCGCCTGGGTGCGGTAGTTCGCACTCTGGACATACCGCACGCTCATGGTCTGCAGCAGGGCGAAGCCCAGCAGGCCGAAGCCCAGTACCACGACGGCGATCATCACTTCCAGCAGGCTGAAACCGCGCTGACGACCCCGTGGGCGATAAGGTGTGCGGATCACGGACATGCTCCCTTGACGGTGGTGACCTGCCCGGAGGCGTTGATGGTCAGCGTGCTCAGCAGAAGCTGGCTGCCGCAGGTGGTGGGACGCAACGTCACCACCTGGTTGGCGCCCGCACGCCGGCGGCCGCGGGCGTCGAAGGCGATGGGTGCGGCCGGCCCGGTCACGGCCAGCGCACGGTTGACGGCGGAATAGCGCAGCACCGGTTCGCCGGCGCTGAACACGCCGTCGCCGTTGCTGTCGCTGAAGGCCATCATGCCGGCAGCCCACTGCCCGTTGCAGGTGGTGCCGTCGCTGCTGCCGCAGACCACGCCGCCCTGGTTGTTGCGGATGGCATCGCTGCGCGCCAGGTTGACCATGCCGATGAACTCGTTGTGCGCAGCGGCGACACGGTTGGAGCGGATCACCGACTGGAAGCTCGGGTAGGCAATGGCGGCCAGGATGCCGACCACCGAAATGGTGACCATCAGCTCGATCAGGGTGAAGCCTTTGGACGGACGCGAATGCATGGAACGCTCCCCAGCGTGATGACACGAACAATGGACGGACTGCCGCCCGGCGGCAAGCCACAGCAGGATGAACGGTCGCCCGGGGGCGACGGGCGTCAAACCGTTGACACCCGTACGGGGGACGGGGCGGGCGGACCCCCGTCCGCCCTGCCCGCTCAACTCAGGCCAGCACCCGGTAGCAGGGCTGGTACTCGCCGGAGATCTTCATGCGGCGCTGCTCGACGAAGGCGCGCAGGAGTTCGTCCAGGGCCTGCATCATGTCGGCGTCGCCGTGGATCTCGAACGGCCCGAACTGCTCGATGCGGCGCATGCCGTCTTCCTTCACGTTGCCGGCCACGATGCCGGAGAACGCGCGGCGCAGGTCGGCCGCCAGCGCATGCGGCGGGCGTCCGTGGTGCAGGTCCAGCGCCGCCATCGCTTCATGGGTCGGCACGAACGGCTGCTGGTACTCCCACGGAATCTCGATCGACCAGTTGAAGAAGAACGAGTCCTTCTGGGCCAGGCGATGCTCGCGCACGCGCTTGATGCCGGCCGACATCTGCCGGGCCACGGCGACCGGATCACCGATGATGATCTGGTAGCGCTCGGCGGCCGCATCGCCCAGGGTCAGGCGGATGAAGCGGTCGATCTGCTCGAAGTACGGGGCGGCTACGGTCGGGCCGGTCAGGATCAGCGGGAACGGCAGGTCCTTGTTTTCCTCGCGCAGCAGGATGCCCAGAAGGTACAGGATCTCTTCGGCGGTACCCACGCCACCGGCGAATACGATGATGCCGTGGCCGATGCGCACGAACGCTTCGAGACGCTTCTCGATGTCCGGCATGATCACCAGGTGGTTCACGATCGGGTTGGGCGACTCGGCCGCGATGATGCCCGGCTCGGTCAGGCCGATGTAGCGCGTGGTGTGCTTGCGCTGCTTGGCATGGGCGATGGTGGCGCCCTTCATCGGGCCCTTCATCGCGCCCGGACCGCAGCCGGTGCAGATGTCCAGCCCGCGCAGGCCCAGCTCGTAGCCAACCTGCTTGGTGTACAGGTATTCGTCACGGCCGATGGAATGGCCACCCCAGCACACGACCAGGTTCGGGTCGCCCGGGTTGAGGATGCGCGCATTGCGCAGCAGCCCGAACACCGCGTTGGTGATGCCTTCGGACGACTCCAGCTCGGCCGCATAGGCCGGGCCCATTTCAATGGCCATGTAGGCCAGGTCGCGGACCACGGCGAACAGCAGCTCGGCCACGCCGCGGATGATCTCGCCATCCACGAAGGCCATCGCCGGCGCGTTGACCAGATCGATGCGCACACCACGGTCCTGCTGGGCAACCTGGATGTCGAAATCGGGGTACAGATCGCGCGCCGCGCGCGGATCGTCGGAGGCGCTGCCGCTGGTCAGCACGGCCAGCGCGCAGCGGCGCAGCAGCTCGTGCATGCCGCCGCCGGAAGCATCGCGCAGGCGCGCCACTTCGGCGCGCGACAGCACATCCAGCCCACCGCGCGGGTAGATCCGCGCGTCCTGCACCGGCAGCGTCCGCGCCGGCTTTTCGGTGATCTTCATTTCCATTTTCTATGCGTTCCTCAAGGTGTCCGACTGTACCGCTGCCCCCTTAAAAAGCAAAACGGCCGGGGAGACCCGACCGTTTGAATTGTGGTGCCCCGGCAGCGCCCTCGGGTAGCCGCACGTGCGCATTTTCGGCGCAACCGGCTGAGGATACGCCAGATGCAAATCCCCGACAAGTAGTGCCGGCCGCTGGCCGGCTCCTGAGGGAGCCATCATCGCGAGGAGCCGGCCAGCGGCCGGCATTACGCGGACAGCAGAACGGCCGGGTTTCCCCGGCCGTTCCTTGTTACTGCTTCACTGCCTCAGTTCATCAGAACTGGTAGCGGAAGCCCAGCTGTACCGACCACTGCGAGACACCGACGTCGAAGCCGTCTGCGTCATTGTTGGCCACCGCCGGCGCGTCCGCGCCGCGGAAGTTGTACACGTACTTGCCGTCCTTGATGCCCTGCAGGGTGGCCACACGCGCATCGGCGAAGAAGCCGTAGTCGTAGATGTTGCCCCAGTCCTTGTTGATCATGTTGCCGACGTTCTGGATATCCAGCCAGATCTCCGACTTGTGACCCTTCATGAAGCCCGGCAGTTCCTGGCTGACGCGCAGGTCGAAGGTGTTGATCCAGCCGGTGCGGAACCCGTTGGCCGGGGCATAGCTGCCCGCGTACTTGGCCAGCTGCGGGTTGTTCTTCAGCCACTCGTTGAACGACGCTTCCATCGCCGCATCCGGGGTGAAGTTGCTGCCCACCAGGTTGCCGAACAGCACATCGCCCGGGCCCGCCGGCACGTAGAACAGGTCGTTCGCGGTACGGCTGTCGCCGTTGGCGTCGTTCACGTAGACGTAGCTGTACGGACGGCCGCTGCGGCCTTCGTAGACCAGGCCAACGCGGGTTTCGTAGTCACCGAAGAACTTGTGCTTCCAGTTCAGCGCACCCGACAGGCGGTCGCGGATCTGGTAACGCGAGGTGTTTTCGATGTTGTCGTTGGCGTTGAAGGCGTACTGGTAGCCCCAGCCCGAGCTGGCGGTGGAGCTGGTCAGCGAGCCGACTTCGGTGGCGTCGGTGTAGGTGTAGCCGATATTCCACGACCAGTCACTGGCGGCATCCCACGGCTTGCTCAGCGAGACGGTGAACTGCGAGGTGCGGCCCTTGTCGGTATTGGCAATCTCGTACACCGAGTCATAAGCCTGGTTGCGTCCGGCGCGGGCATCGTTGGCGACCCAGAGCGAACCGGTCCTGCCCGGTGCGTAGTACATGTCACGACCGTCCGGACCCTGGTACTGCACCGGACCCAGGTTCAGGTTCTTGTAGTACAGGGCGTCCTTGACCTTGGTGACCAGCAGCTCGGCCGAGGCCACGATGCCGTACCACGGGGTCTCGTGATCGAAGGCCAGGTTGGCCTTGTACACCGACGGCATGTTGAAGTCGCTGCCGACGAAGTTCACGTTCTGGCGGTTCGAGCCCGGCGTGGTCGGAACCGGCTGGCTGTCCTTGTTCGGGTTGAACGGCAGCGCCGGGTTGTAGGACGTGTAGGTGTACACGCTGTTGTTGAAGCCGGTGGCCGAGTAGCTGTTGCTCAGCCACACCTGCGGGGCATCACCCTGGAACAGGCCCACGCCGCCGCGCAGCTGGGTCTGGCGATCGGTGTCGAAGGTGTAGTTGAAGCCCGCGCGCGGCTGGATCAGGAACTTGTTGCTCAGCACTTCGCTGTTGTCCAGGCCGAAGAACTGCGACGCCGCCGCGTTGTAGGCCGGCGCCGGCGAGGTGTCGGCACGGTCCGCACGCAGACCCAGGGTCAGGGTCAGGTTGTTGTTGACGTACCAGGTGTCCTGCACGAACAGGGCCAGGTTGCTGAACTTGTAGTCCGCCGGAATCGAGCCCGGGGTGCGTTCCGGGTTGTAGTTGTAGCTGCTCCAGCGGCCGGCAGCGAAGTTGTCCAGGCCGTAGAAGGTGTATGCGCCCCACGAGTTGGCGCCGAAATAGTTGTAGATGTCGTTGGTGTCGTACGACGCACCGAACTTGACGTCGTGGTCACCCAGGGTCCAGGTGCCGGCAGCGTAGTAGTTCCACGCCTTGGTCTCCAGGATGTTGTTCTGCGAGTTGACTTCGGTACCCAGGTACAGCGAGTCGCCGCTCGGGGCAGCCGGAGTGCCGCCGAAGAAGATGCGGATGCTCGGCGCGTCGGTCGACACGTTGCGGATCGCCGAGTACTCGCGGTACGAGGCCTTCAGCTCGGTCGAGAAGTTCGGGGACCAGTCGCTGAACAGCTGGGCGACGTAGCTCTCGTTGGTCTTGTCGTGCTGGTACCAGTACGAGCTCAGCGACGCCGAGCTGGTGGTCATGCCGTTGATGCGCAGCTTGCTCTGGTCGATCTTGCTGTAACGGATGTTGGCACGGTGGTTGTCGCTGATGTTCCAGTCCAGCTTCAGCGCGTACTCTTCCATGTCGGTGTCGCCGTTGCTGTCCAGGCCGCCGGCATTGATGCCGTAGCTCTGTGCGATTTCCTGCGCACGGGTCACGTCGGCCAGGGTGAACTGCGGGTTGGCCTTGCCCAGCGCGGTGCCGCTGATGTCGGCGCCCGGCGCGGCCTGCTTGAACTTCTCGTAGTTGGCGAAGAAGAACAGCTTGTCCTTGACGATCGGGCCGCCCACGGTCATGCCGTAGGTTTCTTCCTTGGTGAAGCCGTTGAACGGCTTGCCTTCCGGGTTGTCGCCGAACCAGTCGCCGTCACGGTAGGTGCCGTAGACCGAACCGTGGAAATCGTTGGTACCGGACTTGGTCACCGCGTTGACGGTGGCGCCGGCGGCGGCAGCGATGCTGACGTCGTAGTTGGACAGGTTGATGTCCAGCGCTTCGATGGCTTCCATCGCAACCGGCTGGCGACGGGTCGGCATGTTGTTGCCTTCCAGGCCGAAGGTGTCGCTGGCGGAAACGCCGTCGATGCTGATCGAGTTGAAGCGCGGGTTCTGGCCACCGGCCGAGATCGAGCCCGAGGCGCGGTCGATGAAGGTCACGCGCGGGTCAAGACGCATCAGGTCCTGGATGTTGCCGCCGATCGACGGGGCCATCTCGATCTGCTGCTGGCTGATGTTGGTGCCCGAGCCCATCTTGGTCGAGGTGAACACTTCCGAGCCACCGGCCACGGCGACAACCTGCACGGCGTCCAGGTTGGTGGCAGCCACGTCGCCGGTCAGGGCAGCGTTGACGGTACCGGTCTGGTTCACGCCCAGGTACACGCCCTCTTCGGTCTTGGTGCCTTCACCGGACTTGGTGATGGTGATGGTGTACGGACCACCCACGCGCAGGCCGCGTGCGTTGTAACGACCCGCAGCATCGGTCGTGGCGCGGCTGACCGTGCCCGACTCGGTGTGCGTGATGGTGACTTCGGCGCCAGCGACAGGCTGGCCAGCGGCGGACAGCACCTGGCCGCCGACACCGGCAGAGGTGCTCTGGGCGAAGGCGGGGGCGGCTGCAAGTGCGGCCACGAGACCAAGGGTGAGCTTGGACATCCGGAGACAACGTGGGTGGGTCATTGGGAGTAGCCTCGATGCGAGTTGGCGATGACGGAAAAAAAGCGCGCCCAAAGCAGCCATTCAGGGGCTGTCTGGACTTTTATCTGGGTTCCCTTGCCGCAGGCTGGTTTCAGCCGCAACGGTTAACACTAGATTAACACGATAAGGGCGCTGTATGACGATTTCGCGACAAAACACACGCCATCACAACGCGATCGTGACGCCTTCTTCACAATTGACTGAATAGGACGCTGGACGGCAGGCTTCGTCGTTCAGCTTCAAGAAATGACAGTTGGCCAGCGGCTTCCCGGGGAAGCCTGCCAAATCCGTGTGTCCGCGGGGTTACGCGAGGTCGAGCACCCGGCCGCGGTGATCGATTCCCGCAGGGGACAGCAACCGGACGGCGGCGGCGGCGGCCAGGGCCGGCTCCCGGGCAGTGCCGTCTTCGTCAAGCGAGAAGGCACGGGCCCGCAGCGCGGTGCGCATTGGACCGGGCTGGAGGCCACTCACCCGGACCGGGCTTCGCGCCAGCTCGTCGTGCAGGGCGCTGATGAGGCCACGCAGGCCGTGCTGGGCGGCGCCGTAGCCGCCCCAATAAGCGCGCCCTACCCGCTCGGGATCGTCCACGGTGAACACCAGCGCGGCATCGTCGCGCTGGCGCAGCAGCGGCAGGCAGGCCTGCGCCAGCCAGGCCGGCGCGGTCAGATTCACATGCACTGCACGTGCGAACGCAGCCGGGTCGGCGTGCTCGAACGGGGTCAGGCCGGCGAAATCGGCCGCGCAGTAGAGCACGCCGTCCAGCCGCCCCAGCCCGGACTGCAGCCGCTCGGCCAAGGTGGCGTAGTCGTCGGGGGTGGCGCCTTCCAGGTCCATCGGGTACAGCAGCGGCTCCGGGCCGGCCGCCTCGACCGCGGCATAGACGCGGTCGAGGCGCCGGGGCTTGCGCCCGAGCAGGACCACGGTGGCGCCCGCCTCGGCGCAGGCCACGGCGGCCGCACTGCCGAACCCGCCTCCTGCGCCGGCAACCAGGATGACACGGCCGGCCAGTGCTCCGGTCCCGACCGCCACGGACGGGACCGCACTCACGGCTGCGAGGCCTCTTCGACGATGCGCTTGAGTTCGCCGGACTCGAACAGCTCCAGCACGATGTCGCAGCCGCCGATCAGCTCGCCGTTGATGAACAGCTGCGGGAAGGTCGGCAGGTTGGAGAAGCGCGGCAGGTTGGCGCGGACCTCGGGCAGTTCCAGCACATTGACGGTGCGCAGCGTGACCGCCCCGGCGGCCATCAGCGCCTGCACGGCGCGGCTGGAGAAGCCGCACATGGGGTACTGCGGGGTGCCCTTCATGAACAACACGAGGGGGTACCTGTCGACTTCGGCCTGGATCTCTTGCATTACCGCCACCACGACTCTCCCTGCGCAACGGGGCACCCTACCTCACCGGTCGGATAGACTCCCTGTACGTTCATTGTAATCCTACTGGCCCTGCTGCGACCCATGCCCCTCGACCTGCCCCGCCTGCCTTACGACCGCACCGCCCTGCAACCGCACCTGTCGGCCACCCTCCTGGACCTGCACCACGGCCAGCACCATCGCGCCTATCTGGAGGCGGTGAACGCGCGCATCGAGGGCACCGAGCTGGCCGAGCTGCCGCTGGAGGAGATCGTACGGCAGAGCCAGGGCAGCCTGTTCGACGCGGCCGCCCAAGCCTGGAACCATGCTTTCTATTGGCAATGCCTGGGGCCGCGCGCCGGCGGCGATCCACAGGGCCGGCTGGGCGAACTTATCGGCCGGCATTTCGGCGACGCCAGGCGCCTGCGCGAGGAATTCGACCGGGTGGCGCTGGGCCTGTTCGGCGCCGGCTGGGTCTGGCTGGTGCAGCACCCTTCCGGTGCACTGGCGATCCAGGCCACGCGCAACGCGGGTACTCCGCTGACCGGCAACAGCACGCCCCTGCTGGCCTGCGATGTCTGGGAACACGCGTATTACACCGACTACCAGAACGACCGCGGGCGCTACCTCGAGGCGTTCTGGAAGCTGGTCAACTGGGACTTCGTGGCCGGCCAGCTGCGCGACTGAAGCGTGTCACGACCAACGGTCGTTACCTACCGGAACAATTCACCCGGTACGTCACGACCGTTGGCCGTGACGTCACGCAACCTGGTAGGTCACGACCGTTGGTCGTGACGTCACGCAACCTGGTAGGTCACGACCGTTGGTCGTGACGTCACGCAACCTGGTAGGTCACGACCGTTGGTCGTGACGTCAGGCGTTGCGCAGCGCCGCTGCCGCCGGGGCGACCTGGGCAGCGCGATCCAGCTGCGCCCCCACTGCCTCAAGCGCAGCCGCCAGCGCTCCGGCATCGTCCCCGCGCAGGGTGGCGTGGCCCACCTTGCGACCCTCACGCGATTCCTTGCCGTAGTCGTGCCAGTGCCCGCCGGGCTGCGCCAGCACGGCGTCGGCATCGGGCATGTCGCCGATCCAGTTGAGCATGCAGGCATGTCCGCGCATGCGCGTGTCGCCCAGCGGCAGGCCCAGTACGGCGCGCAGGTGGTTCTCGAACTGCGAGGTTTCGCTGCCTTCGATGGTCCAGTGCCCGGAATTGTGCACGCGCGGCGCCATTTCATTGGCCAGCAGCTCGTCGCCACGGCAGAACAGTTCCAGCGCGAACACGCCCACGTAATCCAGCCGTTCGGCCAGCGCCTGGGCGTAGCCGATGGCCGCGTCGTACTGCGGCGGTGTCAGCGAGGCCGGGGCGACGCTGGCCGAGAGCACGCCGTTGACGTGCCAGTTGCCCGTGACCGGCCAAGCGCGGAATTCGCCATCGAGGCCGCGCACGGCCACCACGCTCACTTCGCGATCGAAGGCGACGAAGCCTTCGAGGATCAGCCCGGTACGCTCCACCTGCCCACCCAGTTCGGCCCAGGCGGCGTCGATGTCGGTCGCGCTGCGCAGGCGGTACTGGCCCTTGCCGTCGTAACCGAAGCGGCGGGTCTTGAGAATGCACGGCAGGCCGAACTCGGCCACGCGGGCCGCCAGCGCATCGCGGCTGCCGATATCGGCGAACGGCGGCAGCGGAATGCCCAGTTCGCGGAACAACGTCTTCTCGCTCAGGCGATCCTGCGCAACGGCCAACGCATCCGGATTGGGATATACCGGCACGCGGTCGGCCAGGAACTGCGCGCTGCGCGCGGGCACGTTCTCGAAATCGAAGGTCACCACGTCCACGCGGTCGGCGAAGGCCGCCAGCGCGGCCTCGTCGTCGAACGCAGCCACCTGCAGCGGCGCCACCTGGCCGCCACAGGCATCGGCGGCCGGGTCGAACAACTCGAAACGCAGCCCCATGGGCGCGCCGGCCAGGACCATCATGCGGGCGAGCTGGCCGCCGCCCAGAATGCCAACGGTCTGCACGGTCATTGGCGCGGGTCGTCGTGGGCCATGACGTCTTCGGTCTGGCGGGCGCGGAAGGCGTCCAGCGCCTGGCCGATGGCCGGCTGTTCCGGGGCCAGTACCGCTGCGGCGAACAGCGCGGCATTGGAAGCACCCGCGTTGCCGATGGCGAAGGTGGCCACCGGAATCCCGGCCGGCATCTGCACGATCGACAACAGCGAGTCCATGCCGTTGAGCGCCTTGGACTGCACCGGCACGCCCAGCACCGGCACGGCGGTCTTGGCGGCGATCATGCCCGGCAGGTGCGCGGCGCCGCCGGCGCCGGCGATGATGGCGCGCAGCCCACGGGGGCCGGCCTGCTCCGCATAGGTGAACAGCACATCCGGGGTCCGGTGCGCGGACACCACTTTCACTTCGTAGGGAACACCGAGCGCGTCGAGCTTCTGCGCCGCATGCTGCATGGTCTCCCAGTCGGAGCGGGAACCCATGACGATGCCGACGAGCGGCGCGGATTGGTTGGGGGTCATTGGCCGTCACCTGCCTTAAAGACGTATTCTAGCCGTCTTCCACGCACGACGAAGACCCCCATGGACCGCAAAGTCATCGATCGGCTGTGCTCGCCGCACACCCGCCAGCCCCTGTCCCTCCTCGATGCCAAGGGCCTGGACGCGCTCAACCGGGCCATCGGCGCCGGGACCGTGACCAAGGTCGGCGGCAGCCCGCAGGCCCAACCGCTGCGCGAGGCCCTGCTGACGCGTGACCGCAAGCAGGTGTTCCGCGTGGACGACGGCATTGCGGTGCTGCTGCCGGAAGAAGCGATCGACACCGCCCAGATCGCCGATTTCCCGGAAAAATGAGCCCCGCTCCGCTGACGCCCCCGGCCCCGGACCAGGTCCAGGCCGACGTAGCCCGTGCGCTGGCCGAAGATATCGGCAGCGGCGATGTCACCGCCGCCCTGCTTCCGGACCGTCCGGACCGCGCCTACCTGTTGTGCAAGCAGGACGCGGTGATCGCCGGCCGGCCCTGGTTCGACGCCACTCACCGGGCGCTGGACCCGCAGGTGCGGATCGACTGGCAGGTCGCCGAGGGTGACGCGGTGCGCGCCGGCACCGTGCTGGCCCTGCTGCACGGGCGCAACCGCAGCCTGGTCAGCGCCGAACGCACCTCGCTGAATTTCCTGCAGACGCTGTCGGGCACGGCCACCACCACCGCGCGCCATGTCGCTGCGGTGGCCGGCACCGGCACGCGCATCCTGGACACCCGCAAGACCCTGCCGGGGCTGCGCGCGGCGCAGAAGTACGCGGTGCGCTGCGGCGGCGGCGACAACCACCGGCAGGGCCTGTTCGACACGGTGATGCTGAAGGAAAACCACATCCGTGCCGCCGGTTCGCTGAGCGCTGCGGTGCTGGCCGCGCGCACGCAGTGGCCCCGCTTGCCGCTGGTGGTGGAGGTGGAGGACCTGGCGCAGCTGCGCGAAGCGCTGGCGGTGGGCTGCGACCGCATCCTGATTGACGACTTCGATGCCGCGACCCGGCGCGAGGCGGTGCGCATCGCCGCTGGGCGCATTCCGCTGGAGGTGTCCGGCAGCGTGGATCTGTCCGGGTTGCGCGCGATTGCCGAGGACGGGGTGGACTGCATCTCGATCGGCGGCCTGACCAAGCACGTGCAGGCGATCGATCTGTCGCTGAAGCTCGGCGACCCGCCGTGACCTGGTACCGACCAACGGTCGGTACCTACCCTTCGTGCCGACCAACGGTCGGTACCTACCCTTCGTACCGACCAACGGTCGGTACCTACCCTTCGTACCGACCAACGGTGGGTACCTACCCTTCGTACCGACCAACGGTCGGTACCTACCCTTCGTACCGACCAACGGTCGGTACCTACCCTTCGTACCGACCAACGGTCGGTACCTACCCTTCGTACCGACCAACGGTCGGTACCTACCCTTCGTACCGACCAACGGTCGGTGCGTACCGTCTGTGTCGACCAGCGGTCGGTTCCTGCCTTGCATTCGTGCCGGCCCCTGGTCGGCGGCTGGCCCGGTAGCGCACGACCGTTGGTCGTGCGTGCGCGCAGCGCTGCCTTCACGGGCTTCCCCTGCCGGCTCTGCGACGCTTCCCCTGCCCTCACCCGGAGTGCGTGGATGCGCCCCCTGCCCCTGCTTGCCTGCCTGTCGCCCCTCGCCCTGCTGCTGCCAGGCGTCGCCGCCGCCGCCGAAGTCTGCGACATCCCGCCGCGTTACGGCCTGAGCCCGCTCGCCATGAGCATCGTGCGCACGGCCTGCAACGAGCACCGGCTGTGGTACCGCCCCTTCATCGACGGCGACGGTCGCGCCGCCAACCTGGGCGTCAGCGAGGCCGAGCGCGAGTACCTCTCCGACGATGGCATGCCCGCCTGGCAGCGGGTGGTCGCGTATTGGCGCGACAGCGGCACCTTGGGCCCGATGGGCAGCCAACCGGGCGCCACCAGCTGCATGGCGCCGTTCGGTACGCGTTACACCGACAGCGATTGCCGCGCCTTCCTGATCGACAACCCCTGGTCGGCGGCCTTCATCTCCTGGGTGATGAGTCGTGCCGGGGTGCCTGGATTCACCCGCTCGCCGCGTCACATCGACTACATCCGCGCCGCTTACCAGAACACCGGCCCCTACCGCATGACCGACCCGGCGCAGGAAAAGCCGGCGCCCGGCGACCTGCTGTGTTATCTCCGCGGCCGCAGCGAATCGCTGAGTTACGCCGGACTGGTGCAGCAGCTCAGCGGCGGCACCGTGGCGAACTGGAAATCGCACTGCGAGGTGGTGATCGCCGCCAACATGGGCGGCGACCACACGCTGTACCTGATCGGCGGCAATGTGATGAACACGGTGGCGATGCGCAAGCTGTCGCTGGACCGCAGCGGCCGCATCCAGCTGCCGCCGGCTCCCTCCAACGACCCCTATGACATGGGCTGCACCCCCGGACGCGAAGACGAGTGCAACTTCAACCGGCAGGACTGGGCGGCCCTGCTGAAGCTGGTGGCCACCACGTCGATCGCGCCGACGTCCACCTACACGCCCCCCGCGGCGACACCGCCGGCCATGGGGCCGGCACCGGCACCGGCGCAGCCCGGTGCACCGGCGGTGCCGCCGCCGCAGAAACCCACCTTCCCGCGCGTGGTCCCGCCCAGGCCGACACCGCCGCCGTCGCCCCCACCGCCGCCGCCGCAGAGACAGGACGGATCGCCGGCTTGATCCGGCGCCGGTTCGTCGCCATCTTGATCGTTCCTGATCCCGATACCGCTCCGAGCCGCCGATGCCCAGCTTGATCCTGTTGATGATTGGCGGTGCCTTCGCCTATGCGTTCTGGAATGCGTCGCGGGCTGCGGCCGAGCGCGCCATCGAGCTGGGTCGCAACGCCTGTCGTGCCGCGGATGTGCAGTGGCTGGACCAGGCGGTGCATGCCAGCAGCCTGCGCGTGTGCCGCAAGGAGAATGGCTGGCTGGGCTGGGAGCGCAGCTACCGCTTCGAGTATTCGCACGACGGCATCGACCGCCACACCGGGCGCATGGTGCTGCGAGGCGACCAGCTGGTGGCGTTCGTGGGGCCCTCCGCGGCGCGCATCAGCGAGATCCGGCGCGGGGTGGATACCAGCGGGGCCGAAGATGCGTGACCGCAGGTGCCGACCCACGGTCGGCACCTGCCTGCGGATGTTCTATTTGACGACGCGCAGGTGCGGGCGACCGCTGGGCTTGGGCGGGGTGTCGTCCGGGGTCGGGGTATCGTCCGGCGGCACGCTGTCGTCGGGACTCGGCTCATGGCCGGGAATGTCGTCGGGCAACGCCATGCCCTGCCCGGTCTCGCGCGCGTACACCGCCAGTACTGCCGCGATCGGCACCTGCACGGGATAGCTGGTGCCGGAGAAACGCGCCGAGAAACTCACGGTGTCGTTGTCGATGTGCAGCCGCACCACCGCGCGCTCGGCGATGTTGAGGACCACCCGACCGTCCTTCACCGCGCTGGGCGGTACCTGCACCCCGGGCATGCCGGCGTCGACCAGGATGTGCGGGGTGAGCTCGTTGTCGTTGATCCATTCCACCAGCGCCCGCAACAGGTACGGGCGGTGGCTGGTCATGCGGAAAGTGTCTTCAGTCATCATGGGGCGCCGCGGGAAGGTGACGGCTCTGGTATCTGGTTGGCTGCCGCAAGTGTACGCGCCCACCCGTGCAGCGGTCAGCAGGCACGGTGCCCCACGTAAAGCGCCGATGCAGCGAAGCCGTCTTCAGACCGGCAGCTCGCGCAGTTTCTTTTCCTGGTCGGTCAGGCTGCGGATGAAGCCGGGGTGGCGGAAGATGCGGTTGCCGTAGTCTTCGATCGACTTGCCGTCCTTGGGCAGCGGCACGTCCAGCGACTGCAGGCGCCAGATGATCGGTGCCATGGCGCAATCGGCCAGGCTCATTTCCGGATTGAGGAAGAACTTGCTGGCCTTGAACAGCGGCACGGCGCTGGTCAGCAGCTCCTTCAGGCGCTTGCGTCCGGCTTCGGCCTGGGTCTTGTTGCCCAGCTGGATCGCCTGCACCTGCGGCACCCAGTCGTGTTCGATGCGCAGCATCGCCAGCCGGATGCGCGCGCGCGACAGCGGGTCGACCGGCATCAGCGGCGGATGCGGGTAACGCTCGTCCAGGTATTCGCTGACCACCGACGCCGCGTACAGCACCAGTTCGCGCTCGACCAGGGTCGGCACGGAGTGGTACGGATTGAGGTCGATCAGATCCTCGGGCGGATTCTGCGGATCGACCGGGACGAAATCATAGGTAACGCCTTTGGCGGCAAGCACCAGGCGCACGCGATGGCACAGCACGTCGTCATTCGAGGAAAACAGCGTCAGGGTGTTCCGCATGCGTACGCTCGCCGCCATCAAAGGCTCTCCAGCAGCCGATATCCGTCGACTGCATCGGCGCCGCCGGCCCATTGCCGACAGTCGTCACAGGTCCCGAGTGTGCAACTGCCCATCACAAAAGCCAATAGGCCGATCGATGTAGACACATCGATCGGCAATGCCAATCGCAGAGCCTCAGTGCACGTCCTTCCAGTACTCTTTCTTCAGCAGGTACGCCAGGAAGGTCAGCAGCGCCAGGAACAGCACCACCCACACGCCCAGCTGCTGCCGCTTCAGTGCGGCCGGTTCGCCGGCATATTCCAGGAAATTGGTGATGTCACGCACCGCCTGGTCGTACTGCCCCGGGTCCAGGGTGCCGGGCTGGGCCAGCTTCAGCCCGATCACCGGAGCGTCGGCGCCCGCGGCTTCGGGTTTGCCGTGCACGGCGTGCTGCAGGCCCTGCATCTCCCACAGCGGGTTGGGCATGGAGGCGTTCGGGAACAGCGCATTGTTCCAGCCCAGCGGCCGGCTGGTGTCCAGGTAGAACGACTTCAGGTAGGTGTAGACCCAGTCGCTGCCCCGCACCCGCGAGATCAGGCTGAGATCCGGCGGCATCTTGCCGAACCACTTCTCGGCCTCCGCCTTGGGCATGGTCACCGGTACCGGTTCGCCGATCGGCACGCCGGTGAAGTTGAGGTTGTTCATCACCTCTTCTTCGCTCAGCCCCAGGTCCTGTGCCATGCGCGAATAGCGCAGGTACTTCAGCGCGTGGCAACCGGAGCAGTAGTTCATGTAGAGCTGCGCACCGCGCTGCAGCGAGGCACGGTCGCCCAGGTCGTTGCCGGCCTGCAGGGTCTTTCCGCCTTCGGCGGCACCGGCCACGGCGCTGGCCAGCATCAGGGCGGCCGCACAGGCCAGCCGGACAATCCAGTGGTCAGTCATGCGTGGTCACCCGGTCCGGTACCGGCTTGGTCCTGTCCAGCTTGGTCCATAGCGGCATGGTGATGAAGAAGGCGAAGTAGAGGAACGTGAGCACGCGCCCGACGTAGGTTTCGTGCGCGTCGGTGCCTGGACCCGACCCGATCACCCCGAGCCAGATGAAGCACACCGCGAACATGCCCAGCAGGCCCTTGGACAGCAGGCCACGGTAGCGGTAGGACTTGACCCGGGCGCGGTCCAGCCACGGCACCAGGAACAGGATGGCGATCGCCGAGAACATCACGATCACCCCGCCCAGCTTGTTGGGCACCACCCGCAGCATCGCGTAGTACGGCGTGTAGTACCACACCGGCTTGATGTGCTCGGGCGTGACCAGGCGGTTGGCTTCGGTGAAGTTGTCGTGCTCCAGGAACAGCCCGCCAAAGCCCGGCGCGAAGAAGATGATGAACGCTGCCAGCACCAGCAGGAAGCCCGCCCCTACCCCGTCCTTGAGCGTGTAGTACGGGTGGAACGGAATGCCGTCGGTGGGTGCGGTCGGCGACCAGCGGTTGCCCTTCGGCCCCTTCTTGATCTCGACCCCGTCCGGATTGTTCGAGCCCACTTCATGCAGCGCACCCAGGTGCAGCACCACCAGCAGCAGCAGTACCAGCGGCAGCGCGATCACGTGCAGCGCGAAGAAGCGGTTGAGGGTGGCATCGCTGGGCAGGTAGTCGCCCATGATCCATTCGGTGAGCCCGTTGCCGATCACCGGAATGGCGCCGAACAGCGAGATGATCACCTTCGCGCCCCAGAACGACATCTGCCCCCACGGCAGCACGTAGCCCATGAAGGCTTCGGCCATCAGCACCAGGTAGATCAGCATGCCCAGGATCCACACCAGCTCGCGCGGCTTCTGGTAGCTGCCGTACATCAGGCCGCGGAACATGTGCAGGTAGACCACGATGAAGAACAGCGAGGCCCCGGTGGAATGCATGTAGCGGATCAGCCAGCCCCACTCGACGTCGCGCATGATGTACTCGACCGAGGCGAAGGCCTCGGCGGCGCTGGTCTTGTAGTGCATCGTGAGGAAGATGCCGGTCACGATCTGGTTGACCAGGATCAGCAGCGCCAGCGAACCGAAGTAGTACCAGAGGTTGAAGTTCTTCGGCGCGTAGTACTCGCTCACGTGCTTGCGGTACACCGGCATCAGTCCGGGCGCGCGGGCGTTGACCCAGTCGGCGACCCCGGTGGCGGTACGGGAAAGGATGTTGGCCATGATCAGGCTGCCCCCTGCGGATCGACGCCGATGATGATGGTGCTGTCGTCCTGGTAATGGTGCGGCGGCACCAGCAGGTTGATCGGCGCCGGGACGCCGTCGAACACACGACCGGACATGTCGAAACGCGATTTGTGGCAAGGGCAGAAGTAGCCGCCCTTCCATTCCGGATCGAACGGCTCCGGGCGGATCTCGGCCACCATCTCGGGCGAGCAGCCCAGGTGGGTGCACAGCCCGACCAGCACCGAGACCTCGGCCTTGATCGAGCGGAACTCGGGGTTCTCTTTGAGCACGTAGGCCGGCTGCTGGTCGGCGTTGCTGGACTCGGGGTCCTTCAGACGCCCGTCCAGGCCGTGCAGGGCTTCAAGGATCGCCTTGGACCGCTTGACGATCCAGATTGGCTGTCCACGCCACTCCATGACCAGGCGCTGGCCTTCCTGAAGCGCGCTGATATCGGCAAGCACCGGCGCACCGGCCAGCTTGGCGCGTGCACTGGGATTCCAGGACTTGATGAACGGAACTGCTGCGAAACCGACGCCGACCGCGCCCACAACGGCTGTGGTTGCTGAAAGAAATCGTCGACGTCCAGTGTTGACTGGATCGTTTACCCCATCGTTGGCCATCCGGCACTCCGATATTGATTTAGGTAGCTTGAGGCTGCCAGCAGACCGGTGGGGGCCAGTCCACAATGAATCGCGATCGACTATAGCGGAACCTGACTCGGCTACACAATGGATGTGCCGGTGCGCGGAGCCGCGGAGCCGGCCAGCGGCCGGCACTACTGGGTGGTGGCGCCGCGGTAGCGGTCGGCGAGCAACGCCACGCGCTTCACGTAGTACTGGGTCTCGCTGTACGGCGGCACGCCGCCGTGGCGGTCGACCGCGCCCTCGCCCGCGTTGTAGCCGGCGGCCGCCAGGGTCAGATTGCCGTTGAAGCGCTTGAGCAGCCAGGACAGGTACTGCACGCCACCACGGATATTCTGCGCGGCGTCGTAGGAATCGGTGACCCCGAAACGACGGGCGGTCGGCGGCATCAGCTGCATCAGGCCCTGCGCACCGGCACGGCTGAGCGCGGTCGGGTTGTAGGCCGACTCCGCATGGATGATGGCGCGGACCACCGCCTCTTCAACGCCGAACTCGCGCGCCGCCGCCGAGATTTCGGACTGGAAGGCGGTCGTGTTGAGGCGGACGGAACCGAAGTTCACGCCTGGATTGGCGCCGCAGGCATAGCAGCGCTCGATGAAGCTGTAATGGATGGTGCGCACCTGGCCAAGGCTGGCCACCTGCGTGGGGCGCCGGCTGGTGTAATGCCGCACCCCGTCCTGCATATAGGAATACACCTGCCCGTTCACCACGCGCTGGGCCTTTGTGCGCGGTGCCGGCGCGGACGCGGCGGTCAGCACGGTGGCAGCCTGGGCCGGGGCGGGCGTGGGGGCAAGGGCGGTGCCGGCACTGGCGCCATCGGCGGGCGCAGCGGCCGGAGCGGCGGCGACGGCGGTGCTGGCGGGCGCCGGCGCTGGCGCTACCTGCGCGGGCGGGGGCGTGTACCGGCGTGGCGCGCTGCGGTCGGGCCGATAGCTGCTGACCACGCTGCAGCTGGCGCCGGAGACCCGTTTGCTCACGTAACTGGGGATTCCGTCGGCGCCGACGCACTTGTAAAGCGTGCCCGCACTGGCCGGCATAGCGGTCAGCGCAGCCAAGGCCAGCGCAGCGATCCCCAAGATCCCCTTCATGGGGCGGAGTGTCCCTGTTTCGCGCCCCCTTGCCAAGTCTTTGACGCCCCCCTCACCCTCGACAGTGCCCTGGGTCACGGTTCGGGCAGGCTGCCCCGGCCGAAACCGTTACACTAGCGGGCTATCCGCGGCCCTCCGGGGCCGCCTGCCCGCCCACCCGACTGGAATAAGCGCCATGACCGGGACGCCAGCTTCGACCCTGCCGACCTCGGCCGGCACCTCCGTGCCCGCCACCGCCCCTGACACCGCAGCCCCTTGCCCCGATCTGCTGCCCCTGCCCGGCGCCCGCCCGCAGGTGACCGGCCCGGTGCGCGGCAAGCTGTACATCAAGACCCACGGGTGCCAGATGAACGAGTACGACTCGACCAAAATGGCCGACGTGCTTGCCGCAGAAGAAGGCCTTGAGCTGACCGACGACCCGGCCGAGGCCGATGTGCTGCTGATGAACACCTGCTCCATCCGCGAAAAGGCGCAGGAGAAGGTGTTCAGCCAGCTCGGCTATTGGAAGGCGCTGAAGAACAACGGTCGCGGAGTGATCATCGGCGTGGGCGGCTGTGTCGCCTCGCAGGAGGGCGAGGCCATCATCAAACGCGCCCCGCACGTGGATCTGGTGTTCGGCCCACAGACCCTGCACCGGCTGCCGGAGCTGATCCGCCAGCGCCGCGAATCGGGCAGATCGCAGGTGGACATCAGCTTCCCGGAGATCGAGAAGTTCGACCGCCTGCCCGAACCGCGTGCCGAGGGCGGTTCGGCCTTCGTGTCGATCATGGAAGGCTGCTCCAAGTACTGCTCGTTCTGCGTGGTGCCCTACACCCGTGGCACCGAGGTCAGCCGACCGTTCGAGGACGTGGTGGTCGAAGTGGCGCAGCTGGCCGCACAGGGCGTGCGCGAGATCAACCTGCTGGGCCAGAACGTCAATGCCTACCGGGGCCCGTACGGCGACGGCGAGTTCGCCGACCTGGGGCTGCTGATCCGCACCATCGCCGAGATCGACGGCGTTGAACGCATCCGCTTCACCACCTCGCACCCGCTGGAGTTCAGCGATTCCCTGGTGGATGCCTACCGCGACGTGCCACAGCTGGCCAATTTCCTGCATCTTCCGGTGCAGGCCGGCAGCGACCGCGTGCTGTCGGCGATGAAGCGCGGCTACACCGCGCTGGAGTTCAAGGCCAAGATCCGCAAGCTGCGCGCGGTACGCCCGGACATCTCCATCAGCTCCGACTTCATCGTCGGCTTCCCCGGCGAAACCGAGGCGGATTTCGAGAAAACGATGAAGCTGATCGAAGACGTGGGCTTCGACCACAGCTTCTCCTTCATCTATTCGCGCCGGCCCGGCACGCCGGCGGCCGACCTGGAAGACACGATCAGCGATGCGGAAAAGCATGCGCGGCTGTCGCGCCTGCAGGCACGGATCAACGAGCAGGCCGGCGCCATCTCCCAGGCGATGATCGGCACGGTGCAGACGGTACTGGTGGAAGGGCCCTCGCGGCGCGACCCGAACGAGCTGACCGGCAAGACCGAGAACATGCGTTCGGTGAATTTCCCGGGCCAGATGCGCCTGGTCGGCCAGCTGGTGGATGTGGAAATCACCGAGGCATACAGCAACTCCCTGCGCGGGCGGCTGGTGGTTGCCTGACCCCTTCAATCCAGGCGCTTGCGGAACCGCAGGATCGCCAGGGTCATCATGACCGCGATGAAGGCCAGCAGCGCCAGCACGTCCGGCCACAGCTCCCACCAGCGCGCGCCACGCAGCATGATGCCGCGCACCAGGCGCAGGAAGTGGGTCAGCGGCAGGATCTCGGCCAGCCACTGCACCACGCGCGGCATGCCGGCGAACGGGAACATGAAACCGGACAGCAGGATCGACGGCAGAAACACGAACATCGTCATCTGCATGGCCTGGAACTGCGACTGCGCCTTGGTCGAGATGAGCAGGCCCAGCGCCAGGTTGGCGGCGATCAGCAACACCGCCGCCAGGTAGACATCCAGCACGCTGCCGCGCACCGGCACGTCGAACAGCCACATCCCCAGCAGCAGCACCAGCGTGGTCTGCACCAGACCGATCGCCGCGTACGGCAGCACCTTGCCCACCATCAGCTCGCTGCTGCTCAACGGCGTGGCGATCAGCAGTTCCATGTTGCCGCGCTCGCGTTCGCGCACGATCGCCACTGCCGTGAACATCACCATGGTCATCGTCAGGATGATGCCGATCAGACCCGGCACGATGTTGATCGGCGAACGCCGCTGCGGGTTGTAGAAGGCGACCACGCTGATCTGCCCGGCGGACGCGGCCGCGCCTGCACGCAACGGCCGGTCGTTGCGCAGCGGCTGGGTGTCCAGCGGCACCTGCGCCAGCTGGATCGCGGCGCTCTGCACCACGGTATCGCTGCCGTCGACCAGCACCTGCACCGCTTCCCGGCCATCGAAACGGCGCCGTTCGAAATCGGGCGGTATCACGATCCCCAGGCTGATCCGGCCCCGCCGCAACGCGGTCATCAGCTGCTCGGGCGTATCCACGCGCAGGGTCGGAGCGATCACCCCGGTGGCGGCCATGTCCATCAGCAGCGCGCGTGAGGCCGAGGTGCCGGCCTGATCGGCGATACCGGTCTGGAGGTGGCGCAGGTTGAGGTTGATCGCGTAGCCGAACAGCACCAGCTGCATCACCGGAATGCCCACGATCATGGCCAGGGTGATGCGGTCGCGGCGCATCTGCCGCAGTTCCTTGAGCACGATGGCCCACAGCCGACGCAGGTTCATTGCGAAACGCCTGCAGGAGTTTCGCGTTCGCGGCCCCGGGTGGCCGAGACGAACACGTCTTCCAGGTTGGGCTCGCTGCGCACGACGTCGCCGCCCTGCCCCGCCTTGCGCAACGCCTGCTCCAGGCGCGCCTCGGCGTCCTGACCGCCGTCCAGCAGCACGCGCAGCGTATTGCCGATCTGGGCCACGCTGAGCACACCTGGCACGCCGGCCAACGCCCGCTGCGCCTGGCGCGGCTGTGCGGCGTGCACTTCCAGCGTGCGCCCGTGCAGGGCGGCGGTGAGCTCGGCCGGGCTGCCATCGGCGACCAGCGCGCCACGATCGAGGATGGCCAGGCGATGGCACCGCTCGGCCTCATCCATGTAATGGGTGGACACCAGCAGCGTAGTGCCGGCGTCGGCCAGATCGAACAGCTTTTCCCAGAAGTCGCGCCGCGATTCCGGGTCCACCGCACTGGTCGGCTCGTCCAGGAACAGCAGTTCGGGCTCATGGATCACCGCGCCGGCCAGCGCCAGGCGTTGCTTCTGCCCACCGCTCATGGTCCCGGCCAACTGCTTCTGGCGGTCCTGGAAACGATACTGCTGCAGCAGTGCGTCGATCCGCTGCGCTGCCCTGTCGCGTGGAATGTCCTGTACCGCCGCGAGGAACTCCAGGTTCTCGCGCACGGTGAGGTCGTCGAACAGGGAGAAGCGCTGGGTCATGTAGCCGATGCGCCGGCGCAGCGCTTCGGCCTGCTCGGGAATACGCAGGCCCAGCACGTCGATGTCGCCTTCGGTGGGGGTGAGCAGGCCGCACAGCATGCGGATGGTGGTCGACTTGCCCGAGCCGTTCGGGCCCAGGAATCCATACACGTTGGCCCGTGGCACGCTCAGGTCGATGTGGTCTACCGCAAGCAGGTCACCGAAGCGTTTGCTCAGGCCACGCGCGCGGATCGCCAGCGGGGCCGGTTCCGCATCGGCGACCGCAGGTGCCGGGGCGTTCAGAATTCGACCCGCAGCGGCGCGCCGGCCGGCAGATCGGCCAACGGCGTGCCACCCGTGGCCGGGTCGAGCTCGATCTCGGCCAGCCAGCTCAGCCGCGACGCGTCATCGCCGCTGAGTGCGTAGTACGGGGTGAATCCGGGGTCGCTGCGGATGCTGCGCACATGCCCGGGCAACGCGCGCTCACGGCCCTGCAGGTACACCTGCGCGGGCTGCCCCACCCGCACGTTCAACCGCAGCGGCTCGGGCAGGTATACCCGCGCGTAGGGCCGTTCGCCCACCAGCAGCACCACCAGCGGCGCGCCTACCGGCGCCTGGTCGCCCAGCTTGTAGGGCAACGCATCGATACGGCCGGCGCGTGGCGCCACCAGATCGAGCTTGCGCAGGGTGACCGCCTGGGCCGCCGCCTGGGCCTGCGCGGCCTGCAGCGCGGCTTCGCCCTGCGCCACCTGTTCCACCCGCGTTCCGTGTTCGAGCTCCAGCACGGCCTGTTCGGCGGCACGCACCGCCCCCTGCGCGCTCCCGGCCGCGGCGCGTGCGCGGTCGACGTCGGCGGCGGCGACCAGTTGCTGGCGACCCAATGGCTGCAACCGGCGGTAGTACGCCGATGCGTCGGCGGCCTCGGCGCGCGCCGAGGCCAGGGTGCCGCGCGCCTGGTCGATCGCTTCGCGGCGAGGCCCTTCGCGAAGCTCCTGCAGCGCCTGTCCGGCCTGGCTCGCCTGCGCCTCCAGCGCCTGCAGCTGCGCCGCGGTGCGGGTCGGTTCCAACTGCAGCAGCGCAGTGCCCGCAGCGACCTGCTGGCCCTCACGGACGCGGATGCCGACGATGGTTTCCGCAGCAGGCGCCGGCACCGTGATCCGGTCCCATTCCAGCGTCCCCAGCGCGGCGGGGGGTGCCGGCCGGCAGCTGCACTGCATCAGCCCTGCAACGCCCAGCAGCACGCCACGCAGGGACAGGGAACGGGCTGCGGACATCGGCAGGACTCCGGCGCGGGCACGGTGATGGGGGGGACGCGGCCACCTTGCGCATCCCCGCGTGAAGGGACAGTCACGCCGGTTGCTGTGCGGCGCCGGTGGTCATGAAATGATCACGCGTCCAGAACCGTTGCGGCACCGGGGGTGCGCCCGGTTATCCACACGTTTCTCCCGCAGCCGCCCACAAGGCATGTGGAAAACCCGGCCGGACGTGTCCATTTTTTGACCACGGCTTCAACGGCGTTGCCGCAGTAGGGGCGCCGGCGACTATCCACAGGTTGCTGCACTGCTGCTGCACAGTGGCTGTGGAGAACCCGCCACTGTGGCGACCGCCGCAGGTGCGCGCTACCCTGTTCTTCCTTTCCCACTTCGCGGCACGGTCGTTGCGACTGCTGCCGCCGGACGCAATGACCGCACTGGCACACCGCGACTTCACCCTTGCTCCTGAAGACACCGAACGCCTCGCCAATCTGGCAGGGCCGTTCGACGAACACCTGCGGCAGATCGAACTCACTCTTGGCGTGGAAATCGCCAACCGCGGCCACGTGTTCCGCGTGACCGGACCGAAGGCGGTCGTGGAAGAAGCGCAGGCGCTGATCGAAGCGCTGTACGCAGAGGCGGCCGAAACGCAGTTCGACAGCCGCGCGATCCAGCTGCGGTTGAACCAGGCCAACGTGGAGCACCTGGTCGAGCGCAGCTACGAAGCCCAGGACGTTGCGATCAAGGTCAAGCGCGGCACGGTGCGGGGGCGCGGCGCCAACCAGGCGCGCTACCTGCACCACATCGCCACCCATGACATCAACTTCGGCATCGGCCCGGCGGGCACCGGCAAGACCTTCCTGGCCGTGGCCAGCGCCGTGGACGCCCTGAACGAAGCGCGGGTGCAGCGCCTGATCCTGGTGCGCCCAGCCGTGGAGGCGGGCGAGAAGCTCGGCTTCCTGCCGGGCGACCTGAGCCAGAAGGTCGATCCGTACCTGCGCCCGCTGTACGACGCGCTGTATGAAATGCTGGGCGTGGAAAAAGTAGTGAAGCTGCTGGAAAAGAATGTCATCGAGATTGCGCCGCTGGCCTACATGCGCGGACGCACGCTCAACGATGCGTACGTGATCCTGGATGAGGCGCAGAACACCACGGTGGAGCAGATGAAGATGTTCCTGACCCGGCTGGGCTTCGGCTCCACCGCCGTGGTGACCGGCGACCTGACCCAGACCGATCTGCCCAAGCACGTGAAGTCGGGCCTGCGCGATGCGGTCGAGGTGCTGCGCGATGTGGACGGCGTGAGCTTCACCTTCTTCGAAGCACGCGACGTGGTGCGGCATCCGCTGGTGGCGCGCATCGTGGGCGCCTACGACCGGCGCGACCTGCAGCAGGTAAAGCCGGATGCCTGATGGCGCCGCTGGACAGGAGTCGCGGCACGCATGGCGTGTCGCCACCTTGCGCGCGATAATGGGCCATTCCTGTACCGAACTTCCGGAACTGCCATGACCAAGGGCCCCGTCCGCCTCGATGTTGCCGTCAGCTACGCCCTGCCCCGGACCGGGCTGCCGTCGGCGGTGAGTTTCCGCAAATGGGTGGCCGCCGCGCTGAAGGGCCGCATCCGCGAAGCGGACCTGGCGATCCGGCTGGTCGACGCGAAGGAAGGCCAGTCGCTGAACCGGCATTACCGGGGCAAGGACTACGCCACGAACGTGCTGAGCTTTCCGGCCGAAGTCCCCGAAGGCCTGCCCAAGGGGGTGAAATTCCCGCTGCTGGGCGACCTGGTGATCTGCGCCCCGGTGGTGGCCAGCGAGGCCGCCGAACAGGCCAAGGCGCTCAATGCGCACTATGCGCACCTGACGGTGCACGGGGTGCTGCACCTGCTCGGCTGGGACCACGAGGACGACAAGGAAGCCGACGCCATGGAGCAGCTCGAACGCGAGATCCTGGCCGACCTCGGGATCGCCGATCCCTACGCCGGCGAGCGCTGAGTATCCCCTTGTGACCACGCGAATCCGCACGATGCTGCTGCCCCCCGTCTGCCTTGGGCTGCTGGCCCTGCTGTCCGCCCCGGCCCTGGCCGCGCCGCTGGACCTGGCCGCCCTGATCGAGTGCCGCCAGCGCGTGGCCGACTACGACGCGGTGGCGCCGGTGGTGGCAGACCCCCTCAAGGCGGTGGCCAACGGGATGCAGCCGCTGCCGCAGAACAACCCGTTCATGAGCGAGTTCCGGCTGGCCACGCCACTGACCGTGTTCGGCCAGCGCACCGAGTTCGTGGCCGTGTCCGGCGCCAGCATCATGGCGATCCTGGACCTGCCCGACCCGCGTTCCCTCGCCAAGGCCCTTGCCCTGGAGGACGGGGTCGACAACCCGGACAAGTTCATGGCCGGCCGAGAGGTGGTCAGCCGCGATGTCACCGACCCGCGCACCGGCGAGCCCATGATCGAATCCATCATCCTGAGCCTGTCCACGGTCAAGACCCACCCCGGCAAGACCCTGGCCGGCTGCACCTACAGCCTGGACCTGCCGGCGGAGGAGGAGGAGCAGGCCCCGACGGACGCCCCGCTGCCCCCGGCCGGCGCCCTGCCCCCGTCCGTGAACACGCCGCCGGACCAGCACTGACAGCGGCCCGCATCCTGCTAGACTTGGCTCAACGCCCGGCTCGCCGGGTGCCTTTTTTGCAGAGATGTCTGAAGACGACAGTAGTGGCTCCGTTCCGGAGCAAAATGAAAAGAAGCGCAGCTGGCTTGAACGCCTGACCTCTGCCTTCTCCGGCGAACCCCACACCCGCGACGAGCTGGTGGCGGTACTGCACACCGCGCACGACGACGGCCTGATTGCCGCCGACACCCTGCGGATGATGGAAGGCGCGATCTCGGTGGCCGAGCTCACCGTTGGCGACGTGATGATCTCGCGTTCGCAGATGGTCTCGCTTCCGGTCGAAGCCCCCTTCCTGGAATTGATGAAGCAGGTGGTCGAATCCGGCCATTCGCGCTTCCCGGTGCACGGCGACAACAAGGACGACATCCTGGGCGTGCTGCTGGCCAAGGACCTGCTGCGCGGCGTGGTTGCCGACAATGGCCCGGCCAACGTGCGCGAGCTGCTGCGCCCGGCGGTGCTGATCCCCGAGGCCAAAAAGCTCAACGTACTGCTCAAGGAGTTCCGCCTGTCGCGCAACCACATGGCGATCGTGGTCGACGAGTACGGCGGTGTCGCCGGGCTGGTCACCATCGAGGACGTGCTGGAGCAGATCGTCGGCGAGATCGACGACGAGCACGACGAGGCCGAAGACCACACCGCGCAGATCGCGATCCAGGCCGACGGCCAGTACGTGGTCGATGCGCTGACCCCGATCGAGGATTTCAACGAGCGCTTCGGCGCCACGTTCCCCGACGACGACTACGACACCATCGGTGGCCTGGTCACCGAAGCGATCGGGCACCTGCCGGAAACCGGCGACGAACTCACCCTGGACCGCTTCGTGTTCCGGGTGGCGCGTGCCGATGCCAGGCGCGTGCAGGCGTTCCATGTGACCGTGCTGCCGCCCGACACCATTCTCGAGGACTGACCCACGCCATGCGGCCCCTGCTGATGCGGTGGCCGTCGTGCCGCCTGTTGTTCCTGCTGCTCCTGGTCTGCGTGACCGGGCTGCCGACGGCGGTGTCGGCCGCTCCCACCCCGACTGCGGCGCCCGCTGCAGTGCCCGAACGTGAGGCACCCACCGCGACGCCGCCGCCGAAGATCGGCATCGTGACCATGCAGCCCGGCTCGATCTTCTTCGAACGCTTCGGGCACGACGCCATTGTCGTGGTCGATCCGGTCAGCGGCGAAGCCATCTCGTACAACTTCGGCTATTTCGACCCGGGCGAACCGGACTTCATCAGCCGCTTCATCCGCGGCGACATGATGTATTACCTGGTGGCCCTGCCGCTCGAGCAGGACCTGTCCTACTACCGCGACAGTGGTCGGGGCGCCAACCTGCAGTGGCTGGACCTCAGCCCCGACCAGGCGCGTAGCCTGGCGGCCTCGCTCGCCGAGCGTGCCAGGCCGGAGAACGCGCGCTACCGCTACGACTACTACACCGCCAACTGCGCCACCATGGTCCGCGATGCCATCGACGGCGCGCTGGGCGGCGGGCTGCATGCGCAGCTGTCGGGGCGCTCACGTGGGAACACCTACCGCAGCGAATCGGTCCGGCTGGCCTCACCGGCGCCGTGGATGTGGCTGGGCTTCGACATCGGGCTGGGTCCGTTCGCCGACCAGCCACTGTCGCGCTGGCAGGAAGCGTTCGTGCCGATGCGCCTGGCAGCGGCGCTGCGCGAGGCGCGCAACAGCGACGGCCGCCCGCTGGTGCAGGCCGAACAGGAACTGCTGCCGCACCGGATCGCGCCGGAGCCGGCCGAGTTCGCGCGCCGCTGGTGGCCGTGGCTGCTGTGCGGCGTGGTGCTGGCAGCGGGCGTACTGGCCCTGCGCCGCCGGCGCCGGTTGCTGGGTGGGCTGGCCCTGCCGCTGTGGTTGTTCTGCGGCATTGCCGGGGCATTGCTGACCTTCCTGTGGGGCTTCAGCGCACACCATGCCGCCTGGGCCAACCGCAACCTGCTGCAGCTGTCGCCGCTGTGCCTGCTGCTGCTTCCGGGCGCCATCACCCTGCTGCGCGGGCGTACCCCGCGCCGCGCATTCCGGGTACTGCTGTGGGTGGTGGCCGCGCTGTCCGGGCTGGGCCTGGTCCTGCACTGGCTGAGCCTGCAGCCGCAGATCAACCTGCAGTGGATCGTACTGCTGCTGCCGGTGCATGTGGCCCTCGCCTGGGTGCTGGGCGGTCGTGACCCGGCTGTCACGCATCGCTGACGCAGGATAGCGCCCATGGAACATGCTGCCGCCTCCAATCCGACCTGTGTCATCAACTGCGTTCACTACGACGACCAGGGCAAACGACACGATATCGCCCTCGATGCGATCAGCGATGTGATCGCCAGCAACAACGGTTTTGTCTGGGTGGGCCTGTACGACCCTGCCGACGCGGTGCTGCTCAAGCTGCAGGAGGAATTCTGCCTGCACGACCTGGCCATCGACGATGCGCGCAACGCGCACCAGCGGCCCAAGGTCGAGGCCTATGGCAATTCCCTGTTCGTGGTGGTCACCACCGCGCAGCGGGTGCAGGACCGTATCGAGTACGGCGAAACCCACGCCTTCCTCGGGCCGCGCTTCCTGGTCACGGTGCGCCATGGCGCGTCGCTGTCCTACGCGCCGGTCCGCGCGCGGGTGGAACGCGAACCGCAGCTGCTCACCATGGGCGCCTCGTACTGCCTGTATGCCGTGCTCGACTTCGTGGTCGACAACTACCTGCCGATCACCACCGATTTCCGCGACACCCTGGATTCGCTGGAGAAGGACATCTTCGCCGACAGCTACAAGCGCACCACCGTGGTACGCCTGTACGAGCTCAAGCGCGAACTGAACAAGATGCGCATGGCGGTGGCGCCGCTGCAGGATGTGCTGGCGCAGCTGCGCCGCTACCCCGGTGAGCTCATCCCCGACGAAGTGAAGCTGTATATCCGCGATGTACACGACCATGCCGTACGCATCAGCGATGTGATCGACACTCTGCGCGAGATGCTGGGCACTGCGTTGAGCGTAAACCTGTCGCTGGTCACCCTGGCCCAAGGCGAAACGGTCAAGCGGCTCGGCGCCTGGGCGGCCCTGCTGGCCGCGCCGACCCTGATCACCAGCTGGTACGGCATGAACTTCGCGCACATGCCTGAATTGGACAAGCCGTGGGCCTACCCGGCGATGATCGTCGGGGTGGGTGCGGTGTGCGTGGGACTGTATCGCCTGTTCAAGCGCGCCAGGTGGCTGTAATCCCGGCCGCTGGCCGGCTCCTGGATTCCAGCGCCGCGCCCGATGATGGTGTTACGTAGTGCCGGCCAGCGGCCGGCACCACGATGGCGGGGCATTATCGGTACAGGGTGTCAGGCGACGTAGACCGTCTTGATGTTCATGAACTCGTGGATGCCATGGTCGGCCAGCTCCCTGCCGAAGCCCGAGCGCTTGGTGCCGCCGAACGGAAGCCGTACATCGCTCTTCACGATTGCATTGACGAACGCGGCGCCGCATTCGAGCTGCTTGGCGACCTTCTCGCCGCGCACCGCATCGCCACTCCACACGCTGCCGCCCAGCCCGAACGTGGTGTCATTGGCCACGCGCAGCGCGTCTGCGTCATCGCGTACGCGCAGGATGGCGGCCACCGGCCCGAACAGTTCTTCTTCGTAGGCGGGCATGCCCGGCACCACGTTGTCCAGGATTGTCGCCGGATAGCCCGCATGGGTGCCGGGCACCGGTTCGCCGCCCAGCAGCAGCGTAGCGCCCTTGGCCACGCTGGCCTGAACCTGCTTGTGCAGTTCATCGCGCAGGTCGGCACGCGCCATCGGCGCCAGCGTGGTCTTCCCGTCCTGCGGGTCGCCATAGACGCGCTCGGCCGCCGCGGCAACGAACTTCTGCACGAACGCATCGGCAATCGCATCGACCACAATGAAGCGCTTGGCTGCGATGCAGGTCTGCCCGCTGTTGTCGAAGCGGGACTTCACCGCCGCCGCCACCGCCTTGTCCAGGTCGGCATCGTCGAGCACCACGAACGCATCGCTGCCCCCCAGTTCCATCACGCACTTCTTCAGCTGGTCGCCGGCATTGGCTGCAATGGAGCGCCCTGCCCGCTCGCTGCCGGTGAGCGTGACCGCCTTGACCCGCTTGTCGCGCAGCACCTCGGCGGCCTGGTCGTTGTCGATGTGCAGCACGTCGAACGCGCCATCCGGCAGGCCACCATCGCGGCAGACCGCGAGGATCAGGTCGGCGCACTGCGGCACGTTGCTGGCGTGTTTGAGCAGGGCGACATTGCCGGCCATGAAGGCGGGCGCCAGGAAGCGGAACACCTGCCAGATCGGGAAGTTCCACGGCATCACCGCGAACACACAGCCAATCGGCTCGTAGCGCACATAGCTGCGCTGCGCCTCGGTATCGATCAGCTGCGGCTTGAGGTAATCGGCGGCGTGGTCGGCGTAGTACTCACACGCCTGCGCGCATTTCTCGACCTCGGCCAGCGCTTCGGCCTTGAGTTTGCCCATCTCCGAGGTCATGGCCTGCTGGAGGTCGTCCCTGCGCGCGCGCAGCTGTTCGGCGATGCCGCGCAGGATCGTGCCGCGATCCTGCAGCGATCGCCCGGCCCACCGCGGAAACGCTGCGGCGGCAGCGGCCAGCCGCTGCTCCACCTCGGCCGCCTTCAGCAGCTCGTGGCGATAGGTGACCTGGCCGGTCGCGGGATTGACGATTTCAACGGTCATCGCGGTTCTCCGAAAGACAGACCATCATTCTGCGCCTGCCCCCGTGAGCCGGATGTTGCGGATACTGGCGGAGACCACCACACCCGCGCGACACAGCGTCGCGGCGCACCGCGCCACCGGTAGTGCCGACTGTCAGTCGGCAAGGGTTTACCCCGTACGCCGGATCAGCGCTCCTGCAGCGCCATCTGCATGTCCCGCTGGCGGCGCTTTTCACTGCGCGCGGTGATGAACCAGCCCACCACCGCGGCAATCGACACCGCCAGCACCATCAGCGTGGCCAGCGCATTGATCTCCGGCTTGATGCCCATGCGCACCGAGGCGAACACCTTCATCGGCAGGGTCGTCGAGTTGGGCCCGGCCACGAAACTGGCGATCACCACATCGTCCAGCGACAGCGTGAACGCCAGCAGCCAGCCGGCCACCAGCGCCGGCGCGATGATCGGCAGGGTGATCTGGAAGAACACCTTCAACCGGCTGGCACCCAGGTCCATGGCTGCCTCTTCCAGCGAGCGGTCCAGTTCCTGCAGGCGCGAGGAGACGATCACCGTGACGAACGACAGCGTGAACGTCACATGCGCGATCCAGATGCTGCCCACCCCGCGGCTGGGAAAACCGGGAATGCCGCCCATCGCCACCAGCAGCGTCATCAACGAAAAGCCCAGGATCACCTCCGGCATCACCAGCGGAGCGGTGATCAATGCACCGAACACGGTCTTGCCCGGGAAGCGCTTGAAGCGCGTCATCACCATCGCCGCCATCGTGCCCAGCACCGTGGCCGCGCAGGCGGTCCAGAACGCCACCTTCAGGCTGATCCACAATGCATCGAGGATCTGCCGGTTGGTGAACAGTTCCCCGTACCAGCGCGTGGAAAAGCCCGACCACACCGTGGCCAGCTTGGAGGCGTTGAACGAATAGAGCATCAGCAGCAGGATCGGCAGGTACAGGAAGGCGAAGCCCAGCCCCAGGACCGACCAGCCCAGCCAGCGGCTGCGGCGCACCATGCTCATGTCAGCTTCCCTTCCAGCTCACGCTGCTGGACCCGGTTGAACAGCAGGATCGGCACCAGCAACAACGCCAGCATCACGATCGCCACGGCCGAGGCCGTCGGCCAGTCGCGGTTGTTGAAGAACTCGCCCCACAACACCCGCCCGATCATCAGCGTGTCGGGCCCACCGAGCATTTCGGGAATCACGAATTCGCCCACTGCCGGAATCATCACCAGCATGCAGCCGGCGATGATGCCGGTGCGCGACAGCGGCAGCGTGATGCGCAGGAATGCCTGCCACGGGCGGGCGCCCAGGTCGTAGGCGGCCTCCAGCAGGCGGTGGTCCAGCTTGACCAGGTTGGCGTACAGCGGCAGCACCATGAATGGCAGGTAGCAGTACACGATGCCGATGTAGGCGGCCGTCGGCGTGTACAGGATCTGCAGCGGCGCATCGATCAGCCCGATCTTGAGCAGCAGCTGGTTGAGCAGGCCGTTGCGGTCCAGGATGCCGATCCACGCATACACCCGGATCAGGAACGAGGTCCACGACGGCAGCACGACCAGCATCATCGCCACGTTGCGCGCGGCCGGCGACATGCGCGAGATCACGTAGGCCATCGGGTAGCCGATCAGCAGCGTGAACAGCGTGGCGATCACCGCGATCCTGATCGAACTCAGGTACGCCAGCGCGTACTGGCTGTCCTTGATCAGCGCCGCGTAGTTGCCCAGGCTCAGCTTGAGCGAAAACGCGCCGTCCACGTACTCCAGCAACCAGGTATACGGCGGCGAGCCCACCTGCGTGCGGGCGAACGAGATCATCAGGATGATCACGAACGGCACGGCGAAGAACAACAGCAGCCACAGGTACGGCGCGGCGATCACACCGCTGCGCGTGCCGGGGAGCCAGCGCTTCCAGCCGGTGGCGTTCATGCGGTGAGCACCACGCCGTCGTTGTCGCGCCAGTGCACCCACACACTGTCGCCCCAGGTCAGGCCATCGCTGGCCCAGCGCTGCGAGTTGGCAAAGTTGGACAGCACCTTGGCGCCGCTGGGCAGGCGCACGTGGTAGACCGAATGGCTGCCGAAATAGGCGATTTCCTCGATCACGCCCTGCGCCTTGTTGGTGTCCCCGGCCGGCTCCTCCTTGCCGATCATCACCTTTTCCGGACGCAGCGCGAAGGCCACTTCCTGTCCTTCATAGCAGGTGATGCCGTGGGCCACGTAGATCGGCGCGGGGAACAGCGGGGTACGCACGGTGACGTACTCGGGCAGGTCCTCGTCGATCACACCTTCGAACAGGTTCACCGAACCGATGAAACCGGCCACGAAGCGGTTGGCCGGCTGCTCATAGATTTCATCCGGCTTGCCCACCTGCTGGATCCAGCCGGCATCCATGACCGCGATGCGGGTGGCCATGGTCATCGCTTCTTCCTGGTCATGGGTGACCATCACGCAGGTCACGCCCGAGCTCTCGATGATGTTGACCAGCTCCAGCTGCATCTGCGAGCGCAGCTTCTTGTCCAGCGCGCCCATCGGCTCGTCCAGCAGCAGCAGCTTGGGCCCCTTGGCCAGCGACCGCGCCAGCGCGACGCGCTGCTGCTGGCCACCGGACAACTGGTGCGGCCTGCGCTTGGCCAGCTTCTGCAGCTGCACCAGCTCCAGCATCTCGCCCACCCGCGTGCGGATGGCATCGCGGGCCAGCCCGTCCTGCTTCAGGCCGAAGGCGATGTTCTGCTCCACGCTCATGTGCGGGAACAGCGCATAGGACTGGAACATCATGTTGATCGGCCGCTGGTACGGGGGCAGCGCATTGATGCGCTGGCCATCCAGGTCGATGCTGCCGGCGGTGGGGGTCTCGAAGCCGCCCAGGCAGCGCAGCAGGGTCGACTTGCCGCTGCCCGAACCGCCCAGCAGGGCGAAGATCTCGCCCTTGCGCACGTCCAGGCTGACGTCGTCGAGGGCGACGAAACCGTCGAACTCCTTGCGCAGCGCGCGGATGGACAGATAGCCCGGCTCCAGGACCGGAACGACCTCGCCTTCCGGCTTGGCTTCGAATGACATGGGGGGCGGCTCCAGGAGCGGCGTCAGGACGGGGGGATGGCCCATTTTAGCGACCGTTGGCGACAGCAGCGATACCTGATCGGGGCGATGGGCCCGTGGGCGGCCCAGGACGTCCAAGCCCACCGTAATGAGCGCCCCGCCGAGGCGACGTGAACGCCCGTTCCGTTCCGGCCCCCGCGCGGTGCACGTTTCGTGGTGTCGGGATGCTGCTTGACATGCAGCGCCCGCCGTTGCGTGCCGCGCCGGCCGGAAACGCCTTCGCCGCTGACGTTCGCGACCTGCTGACACCGGGCGCTATGCGGTTCCTTGATCCCGTGCACACCTTCGGCCACGCGCGATGCGCAGGGCAGCGGCGCATCACACTCCGCGCCGTCCTGCGTTGACCGTACTGGGGCGTGAGCGCGATATCTCCCGGCATGTCGAACGCGCACCATCTCAAGGAGCCCCGCATGCAGGCCACTGTTGCTCTGCCCCCACCTACCGGCAGCAAGGCATCCGCCGACGCTTCACCTCTCGACGTGGTCATCATCGGCGCCGGGCATTCCGGCCTGGCGCTCAGCGCACTGCTCGGCGAAAACGAAGTGAGCCACCAGGTCCTGGAAGCGGAAACCATCGGCTCCAGCTGGACCTGTCGATGGGATTCCTTCCGCCTGAACACGCCCAACTTCCTGACCGCCCTGCCCGGCTACCGGTATGACGGCCCCGACCCGAGCGGCTTCGCCACCGCGCCGCAGGTCATCGAGATGCTGACTGCCTACGCGCAGCGCCGGCAGCTGCCGGTGCTGGAACGCTGTCCCGTGCGCCGTGTCATCGCTGCGCGCGACGGATACCGCATCCAGACCCGCAGCGGCTGGATCCCGGCCCGCTGCGTGGTCGTGGCCGCCGGCGAGTACCGGCGTCCGCGCTGGCCGGGTGTATTCTTCGCGCCTGCCGCGGACCTCGACGTGGTCCACTCCCGGGATTACCGGCGTCCCCAGCAGCTGAAGCCCGGCGCGGTGCTGGTGATCGGCGGCGGGCAGTCCGGCGCACAGATCGCCCAGGACCTGCGCGCCGCCGGACGCGAGGTGTTCTGGTCCATGGCCAATCGCTTCTCGCACATCCGCCGGGTACGCGGCCGCGATTCGATGCACTGGTGGGACATGGCCGGGCTGCTGCACCGGCACGTGCGCGAGCGAACCGACGTGGCCGCAGGCGTGCCCGGCGCCTTGCAGAAGGCGCGAACTGCGGAGTTCCCCCTGGTCTCCGGCAATGGCGCCCAGGGCATGGGCCGTTCGATCAGCCTGCTGTCGATGCACCGCGAGGGCATCGTGCTGCTGGGCAAGCTGGAACATCTCGAAGGTCACGAAGCGCATTTCCGCGATGTGCGGCCGCAGATCCGTACCGCAGTAGCGGGAACCCGCGCCGAGTACGAGCACCTCAACCGGATTGCCGACGCGCATTACGCCTCGGCCGTCGAACACCCCACCGACGACGCCCGCTACCTGCCTGAAGAGGTCTACCTGGACTGGGAGCCCGAGGACGCGCCGCGCTGCCTCCCACTCGATACCGCCGGCGTCAGCACCATAGTCGTGGCTACCGGCTTCGAAGCGGAATGGCCGTGGCTGGAGGTCCCCGGCGTCCTCGACGACCGGGGGTACCCGCTGGGCGAATTCGGCGTGTCCCCGCAGCCGGGGCTGTTCTTCATCGGCATGTACAACCTGCAGCGGCCCAGCTCCAACTTCCTGTGCAACGGCGGCCGCGACGCGGCCGAGCTGCTCCCCGAAGTCCTGGCGCATCTTGCCGGGGCTCAAACATCGAAGACGTATGGAAACCGGCGATGACGCGTCACGCCAAGACGTCAACCACTCTGGACCGCAAACCTACGTCATGCCCGGCGGCGCTGTTGCTGCTCTTAACCGCAGCCAAGAAGAACGCCGGCTTTCGCCGGCGATCTTCATTGAAACCCTTCCCGTATACCTGGGCCCTCAGCGCCCGGTTTTCACCTCGGTCCACAACCGGGTGTACAGCTTGTCCACGTCCGGCGGATTGATCGAGTAGGTGAACATCTTCGCCGCCACGTCGGCCGGCGGGTAGATGGTGGGATCGTTGCGGATCGCTTCGTCCACCAGCGGCGTGGCCGCGCTCACCGGGTTGGCGTAGTGGATGAAGTTGGTGTTGGCGGCCGCCACCTTCGGGTCCAGCAGGTAATTGATGAAGGCGTACGCCGCGTCCGGGTGCTTGGCATCCTTCGGGATGGCCAGCATGTCGAACCACTGCGGCGCGCCTTCCTTCGGGATCGAATAGGCAATGGTCACCCCGTTGGCCGCTTCCGCCGCACGGTCGCGGGCCTGGATGATGTCGCCCGACCAGCCCACCACCAGGCAGGTGCCGCCATTGGCCAGCGAACCCACGTACTGCGAGGAGTGGAAATTCTGTACGTACGGGCGGATGCTCTTGAGCAGGTCGGCCGCCTTCTGGATCACCGCCGGGTCATGGCTGTGCGGATCTTCGCCCAGGTAATGCAGCGCGATCGGAATCATGTCGGCCGGGGTATCCAGGATCGTGATCCCGCAATCCTTCATCCTGGCGATGTTTTCCGGCTTGAAGATCAGGTCCCAGCTGTTGGCGATCTCGGTGCTGCCGCCGAACCGCTCCTTGAGCATCTCCACGTTGTAGCCGATCCCGGTGGTGCCGATCATGTACGGCACCCCGTACTTGTTGTCCGGGTCCTGCTGCGCGATGCGCTTCATCATCTCCGGGTCGAGATTGGCCAGGTTCGGGATCTTGGATTTGTCCAGCGGCAGGAACACCCCAGCCTGGATCTGGCGACCGAAGAAGTTCAGCGTCGGCACCACCACGTCATAGCCGCTTCCGCCCGCCAGCAGCTTGGTCTCCACCATCTCATCGCTGTCGAACACGTCGTAGGTCACCTTGGTCCCGGTGGCCTTCTCGAAGTTCGGGATGGTGTCTTCGGCGATGTAGTCGCTGTAGTTGTAGACGTTCAGCACCTTGCTGTCGTCCTGCTTGGCACCACCACAGGCGCTGAGCATGGAAACGGCAATGCCGAGGGTGAGGATTCGCAGCTTCATCGGACTCTCCACAGGTCAGGAGCGAGGTGGGGGAACCGGCCAGACCGGCATGACGAGTGCCAGCCTAACGGGCAGCTGACCATTTTCCCAGCACACCACGCTCACGGCCATGCCGGATCGGGCGGCTGGCCGGACCCGGGCTGGCGGGCCCGGCACCGGTCATACGTTCAGCAGCAGGAATTCGCGCTCCCAGGAGCTGATCACCCGGAAGAACGTCTCGTATTCCTTGCGCTTGACCGACACATAGGCCCGGCAGAAGCGCTCGCCCAGCATCTCGCGCAGTTCCGGGCAGCCTTCCAGGCCGTCCAGCGCCTCGCCCAGCGAGCGCGGCAGGTCGTAGCCCAGCTCCTTCGCGCTGCCACTGATCGGCGCGGTGGGCGAGCCGCGCTCGCGGATGCCCAACAGGCCGGCCGCCAGGGTGGCGGCGATGGCCAGGTAGGGGTTGGCATCGGAGCCGGCGAACCGGCTTTCCACCCGCATGTTCTCCGGGGTGTCCATCGGCACGCGCAGCCCGCAGGTGCGGTTGTCGAAACCCCAGTGCACGTTGCTCGGGGAGACCTCACCGAACACCAGCCGGCGGTAGGAATTCACGTTCGGCGCGAAGAACGCCATGGCCGCCGGCACGTACTTCTGCAGGCCGGCCAGATAATGACCAAATAACGGACTGAAATCCTCGCCCCCGTTGTCGCCGCTGAACACGTTGTGGCCGTCGCTGATCCGCACCAGGCTCTGGTGGATATGCATGGCGCTGCCCGGTTCGGTTTCCATCGGTTTGGCCAGGAAGGTTGCATACACGCCATGGCGCATCGCCGATTCGCGCATGGTGCGCTTGAACAGGAATACCTGGTCGGCCAGGTCCATCGCATTGGCATGGGTGAAATTCACCTCCAGCTGCGCCGCGCCGGACTCGTGGATCAGCGTATCCACATCCAGTTTCATCGCATCGCAGTAGTCGTACATCAGATCGAGAATCGGATCGAACTCGTTGACCGCGTCGATGGAGTAGGACTGGCGTGCGGTTTCCGGGCGACCGGAGCGACCGGCCGGAGGCAGCAGCGGGAAGTCCGGATCCGTGTTCTTCTGCACCAGGAAGAACTCCAGCTCCGGCGCCACCACCGGGCGCAGGCCCAGTTCGGCATACGCATCCAGCACCCGCCGCAGCACGTTGCGCGGCGCCAGCTCGTGCGGTTCGCCGTGCTTGGTGTAGCAGTCGTGGATGACCTGTGCGGTCGGGTCGGTGGCCCACGGCACCATGCGCACGGTGTCCGGGTCCGGGCGCAGGATCATGTCCGAGTCGGACGGCGAGGTGAGCTCATAGTAATCGTCGGGGAATTCGCCGGTGACCGTGGTGGCGAAGATCCCTTCCGGCAGGCGCGTACCGTAGTCGTGCGAGAACTTGTCGGCCGGAATGATCTTGCCGCGCGCGTTGCCGGTGATGTCCGGCACCAGGCACTCCACCTCGGTGATGCGGCGCTCCTTGAGCCAGCGCAGCAGCACGCTTTCCTCCGGCACCGGCTTGGCAGCCACCTTGCGTGGCGACCTGCGCGCCGGCGCGGCGGCCTTGCGTGACGGACTGGGGGCTTTGCGCGAGCGCGTGCGGGTGGTCATGAGCGGTCTGCTGTGCTGGAGTAACGACGACAAGCTTCGCCGAAGGCGTGGAACGTACCGTGATTGCAGCGGTTGACGATGACACGTCCTTCCGGAGGTCACCGTAGCACGGCCACCGGCGTCCTCCCGGCCGAACGGGATGAAGCACCCGGCTGCACGTTACCGCCGCCCCCGCCCACCCCGCAACCGTGCACCGTCACGGCCGGCGCACCTGCCCTCGACACCGGTTGCTGGCATGCTGTGGGCATGAGCGAGCCCCCGATGAACCTGGCCGGCCAAGCGCACGCACCCAGCTGGTATGCCGCCAGCGTGCCCACCGCGCCCCTGCGCGCGCCGCTGCGTGGCGACCACGCCACCGACGTATGCGTGCTGGGCGCCGGCTATACCGGCCTGTCGGCCGCGCTGTCGCTGGCCGAACGCGGCTATCGCGTGACCGTGCTTGAGGCCCATCGGGTCGGCTGGGGTGCCTCGGGCCGCAACGGCGGCCAGGCGATCGTGGGGTTTGGCTGCGAAGTGGAAACACTGGAGCGGCTGGTCGGCGACGACGATGCACGCCGCCTGTTCGACTTTTCGCGCGAGGGCATGGCGCTGTTGCGACACCGGCTGCAGCACCATGGTATCGCCTGCGACTGGCGCGATGGCCACGCCAGCGTGCCGATCAACCCGCGCCAGGAGCGTTCGCTGCGCCAGGCGATGCAGACCCTGACCGACCGCTACGACTATCCGCTGCAGTGGTGGGACCGCCACCAGCTGCGCAGCCAGCTGGACAGTCCACGCTACTGCGGGGCGATGTTCGATGCCGCCAGCGGCCACCTGCACCCCCTGGCCTATGCGCAGGGGCTGGCGCGCGCCGCCGAATCGCTGGGCGTGGTGATCCACGAGTCCAGCCCGGTGATCCAACTGGCACGAGGCCCGCGCCCGCAGCTGCGCACAGCACACGGCACCGTCAGCGCCAACCAGGTGGTGATTGCCGGAAATGCCTGGCTGCAGGGCATCGCCCCGGAGCTGGAACGCCGGATCATGCCGGTGGGCACCTACATCGGCGCCAGTGCGCCGCTGGGCGCGGAGCGCGCGCGGACGTTGATCCGCAACGACATGGCCGTGGCCGATGTGAGCTGGGCGCTGGACTACTTCAAGCTCAGCGCCGACCACCGGCTGCTGTTCGGCGGCCGCGCCAGCTATTCCGCCCTGCCCCCACCCAACCTGCGCGGGGTGATGACCCGCCGCATGCACCAGGTGTTTCCCCAGCTGGCCGACGTGGGCATGGACCAGGTCTGGGGCGGCTACGTCGACATCACCCGCAACCGCGCCCCGCACTGGGGCCGGCTGACCCCCACCGTGTACTTCGCACAGGGCTTCTCCGGCCACGGCGTAGCCGCCACCGGCCTGGCCGGCGCGGTGATCGCCGAGGCCATCGCCGGCCAGAACGAACGCCTGGATGTCTTCGAACGCATTCCGCACCGGCCCTTCCCGGGCGGACGCCTGCTGCGCATGCCGCTGCTGGTGGCGGCGATGTCCTGGTACAAGTTGCGGGATGTGCTGGGCTGAGGGAGGCTGCGATGACCGGTTTCTGAACGCGGGCTGCGTGGTCGTCGAGGGATGATGGTGAGCCGATGGCCGCGAAGATCTGCCCGCATGAACATCAACTCGAAATGCACCGATTCTATCTACCAATCCTTGAGCGTTCGCAGGCCAAACGATCTACCCACTCCAAGACCCTGTGAGGTCAGCAACGGGCCTCCGCCGTTCCCATTGCAAGGAAGGGCGCAGCCGAACAACGAATTGAATGGACTCCGATTACTCGCCTTGCTGAAGGCAAAACGGCTGATCGAGCCCGGGACGTCAGAAGTGCACTCCGCGATTGACAAGGCCATTCACTTTACGGTGCAAGCCATCCATTCCGCCCCCGTTGGAGGAGCGTTCCACTACACCAGGCAAGCTCTCTCGCTGCTTCGCGCATCGTCCTCACCGCAGTGCAGGCAAGCCGCACTTCAACTCGAAACGGCCTGCTCCGGCATCAGCAGTGGCGGCGCGTCGAATGAGCGCCTTGGTGTCGAGGTCCTTGCCGGTTGGATCTGCTCCCGCCTGCTCAAGCTCACCTATGCGTTTGGACCGAACTCTCATGGTGCGTCCAGCGCTGAAACCACAATCATCAGGACGTCCGACACACTGATCCACAGACTGTCGGACTGTGAAACCAAGGATCAGATCGAGCATCTGTTGAGCATCTTCGTCGACCTGCTGAAGACCGGGTCTGCGTATCCATCCGATGCGCTGACGATACTGGAGCCCGAGCTCCGTGGTGCAATGGCCGACTGCCGCACCTTCAATGTGGAACGGGCGGGAGCGCGGGCTCAGGCATCGTCGATGCATCAGGAACCGACGGTGGGTGGCTCCCCCATCCGCAGTCAAGGTCGGTGTCGAGATATCGAAGAGAAGGAGTTGACACCACGGATAGACCCCAGATTTTCCATAGGGAATGTCCGGTTGGCATCCGGAGCGATGATGAAGGTCGTGGTTCCTCGTCATGCCGGGACGTCCGACCCTGCTGAGTCACCCATCCCGGCGAAAGTGCCCAAGCTCTCCGAGGACCCTCGGGTCGCTTTTTGGGAGGCGCGCAGGCGCAGGGGCGTCAATGGCTCAACTCGTCAAGGCGGCCATGCACATTGAAGCCGCTCACCAGTTCGTACTGGTGAATCCCGGCTCGAAGAAATCCCGCGCGGCGGAGGCTGCCCATGCTGATAGGTTTCCTGGCACGGTATATCGGCGACACCGACTAACCCGGCAGTGATTCCTTGCTTGATACGCTGCGCGGGGCCATGGCTGAGCTCAAGCAGTTCGACATAACGGCAGCCGGAGTGAGGCTCAGGTAGATCCACCACCCCGCCGATTCCTCCAACCCGGTCTGCGGCACGCGAACCGGGGATGCCACCGCGTGGCATCCCCGATTCCGTCACCTGCCGCACAGATCCGCACATTACCCCTAAAGTCCCGCGTGAAGACGCCGATATGGTTTCCGACCCTCTCGGAAATCGAGCGTACGCGACATGCCGGCACTGTTTCAGGGCGCTTTGGACAGCCCCCCCGGGGATGACCTGCCCCAGCGGATTCTGCTGGTGGAGAACTCGCGCACGTTCACCAGCATGCTCAAGGAGGCCATCGAGCACCGGCTGGAGCTGCCGGTGTCGGTGGCCACCAGCCTGGCCGAGGCCGGCCGGCTGCTGGATGAGGAGAGCGGCTGGTTCCTGGTGCTGACCGGGCTGGTGCTCGCCGACGGTGACCGCGACAAGGTGGTGGACTACTTCCTGTCGCGCGGGCTGCGCACGGTGGTGGTCAGCGGTGTGTACGACGAGGACCTGCGCAAGCGCGTGCTGCAGCAGCAGATCATCGATTACGTACTCAAGAACACGCCCGGCAGCATCGACTACCTGGTGTGGCTGGTGCAGCGGCTGGACCGCAACCGCCGGATCGCCGCGCTGGTGGTGGACGACTCCATGTCCGCGCGGCTGTACGCCGCCTCGCTGCTGCGCATGTACGGCCACGACGTGTATGAAGCCGCCGACGGCGCCGAAGGGCTGAAGGCGATCGAAGCACACCCGGCGATCCGGCTGGCCGTGGTCGACCAGGAAATGCCCGGCATGGAGGGGGTCGAGTTCACCCGCCGGCTGCGCACCCTGCGTTCGCGCGACAAGGTGGCGGTGATCGGCATCTCGGGCAACACCGATCCGTCGCTGATTCCCCGCTTCCTCAAGAACGGCGCCAATGACTTCCTGCGCAAGCCCTTCTCGCGCGAGGAGTTTTTCTGCCGCGTCTCGCAGAACGTGGACCAGCTGGAGCTGATCGGCACCCTGCAGGACCTGGCCACCCGCGATTTCCTGACCGGGCTGCCGAACCGCCGCTGCTTCCTGGAACAGAGCCAGCGCCAGCTGCCACAGCTGCAGCTGAGTGGCGAACAGGTGGCCGTGGCGATGATCGACATCGATCACTTCAAGCACATCAACGACACCCACGGTCATGAGGCCGGCGACGACGCGCTGCGCGCGGTGGCCGCGGCCGTGGCCGACCACGCGCGCGACCAGGACCTGATCGCCCGCTTCGGCGGTGAAGAGTTCTGCCTGCTGGTGCCGGGGCTGGAAGAGGAGGAAGCGATCGCCTACTTCGAAATCCTTCGCCAGCGCATCGCCGCGCTGCAGGTGGACCTGGGCCACACCACGCTGCGCATGACCGTCAGCATCGGGCTGTGCTGCCTGCGTTCGCAGCGCGATGCGCTGCACGGGCTGATTTCCGAGGCCGACCGCCAGCTGTACCTGGCCAAGGCCGCCGGCCGCAACCGGGTGTGCAGCACGCGCGTGGCCACCGCCGCCCGCGAACCCGCCCTGGCGCTTTGATCCAGATCAACGCAGGGCGGCCCTGCCCTGCCTAGAGTCGTTCCCAGCAAACAGCAGCGGGAACGCACCATGGCATTACTGGTCTGGCAGGACGACCTGAACATCGGCATCGAGGTCATCGACCATCAGCACATGCGGATCGTGGAGATGCTCAACCACCTGCATGTGGCGCAGACCAGCCTGCACAAGGTGGCCGTGGCCGAGGTGATCGACGAACTGGTGGATTACACCATGTCGCACTTCGCCTTCGAGGAAGAGCTGATGGAGGAGGCCGGCTATCCGTTCTGCGCCGCGCACAAGCGGGTGCATGAGATTTTCGGCAAGCGCGTGGCCGAGTACCGCATGCGCTTCCAGGCCGGCGAGGATGTCACCGACGAACTGCGCAATATGCTGTCGCGCTGGTTGTTCAACCACATCCGCGGCGATGACAAGGCCTACGCCGAATCGGTCAAACAGCACCTCAACCAGTTCGCCCGCGACCACCAGCAGGGCAGCTGGCTCGGGCGCACGCTCAAGCGGATTTTCCGGTAAGCCGCGCCGGCCGGCCCATCGCCAGCAGGGCGAGAATGGTCACCACGGCCGTCAGGCACAGGTAGTAGCCCACCGCGACCAGACCGAAGCGCCCCGCCAGCCACGTCGCCACATACGGCGCCGGCGCGGCGCCCAGGATGCCCGCCAGGTTGAACGACAGCGACGCACCGGTGTAACGCACCTGCACAGGGTAGATTTCGGCCAGGAAGGTGCCGCAGGGGCCATAGGTGAGCCCCATCAGGAACAGGCCCAGCGCCAGGAAGCCGACCACCATCCAGGGACTGCCGGCCTGGAACAGTGGGGCGAACAGCACACCGAAGCCGAGGATCAGCCCGCTGGCCACGATCATGGTGCGGCGGGTGCCCCAGCGGTCGCCGTACCGGGCCGACAGCGGAATGCCGGCAGCGAAGAACAGAATTCCCACCATCTGCAGCAGCAGGAACTGCTCGCGGCTGTAGCCCAGCACGCTGGTGCCGTAGCCCAGGGTGAACACCGTCATCAGGTAGAACAGCACGAAGGTGGCGAACGCGCCCAGCGTGCCCAGCAACAGCGTGCGTGGATGCTCACGCAGCACCGTCCACATGGGCAGCCGCACGCGCTCGTTGCGGTCCAGCGCCGCCTGGAACTGCGGGGTCTCGTGGATGTTCAGGCGCACCCACAGGCCCACCGCCACCAGCAGCGCACTGGCCAGGAACGGCACGCGCCAGCCCCATGCCAGGAAGTCGGCATCGCTCATCGCACGGCCCAGCAGCAGGAAGATGCCGGCGGACAGCAGGAAGCCCAACGGTGCGCCCAGCTGCGGGAACATGCCGTACCAGGCGCGCTTGCCGGGGGGCGCGTTCTCGGTGGCCAGCAGCACTGCCCCACCCCACTCGCCGCCCAGCCCCAAGCCCTGGCCGAACCTGCACAGCGCCAGCAGCGCCGGCGCCACCAGCCCGATGCTGGCATGGGTGGGCAGCAGGCCAATCGCCACCGTGGATACCCCCATGGTCAGCAGCGCCGCGACCAGCGTGGCCTTGCGGCCGATCCGGTCGCCGTAATGGCCGAATACCGCCGACCCCACCGGGCGAGCGATGAACGCTACCGCAAACGTCGCCAGCGACTGCAGCAGCGCGGCGCCTTCACTGCTGTTGGGGAAGAACAGGTGCGGAAACACCAGCACCGCTGCCGTGGCGTAGATGTAGAAATCGAAGAACTCGATGGTGGTGCCGATCAGGCTGGCCAGCAGGACACGGCGGGGCGAATTGACGGCGGTGGCAGCGGCAGGAGTCGGCATTGTTCACATACGAAAGGATCAGCCGCACGATTCTGCCACGGCCCAGCCGGCGCACGGCGGGATGGTTGCAGCGGCAACGGATGCAGCCCGCAACCCGGTGGCACCGGCCATGGGGCGGCCTCTGCCATCCACGACGGAACACGGCGTGCCGCGCTACAGTCGAACGCATCCGGATTCATGGGAGCTGTCCATGCCACGCACCGACGCACCGGTTGCCTCGCTGTCGCAACAGTCGCCATCAGCCCTGGAGGCGTGGTGGATGCCCTTCACCGCCAACCGCCAGTTCAAGGCCGCCCCACGCCTGCTGGTCAGGGCCGAGGGCATGTACTACCACGACGTGGACGACCGCCCGATCCTGGACGGCGCCGCCGGCCTGTGGTGCTGCAACGCCGGGCACGCGCGCCCGCGCATCGTGGACGCCATCCGGCAGCAGGCGGCCACGCTGGATTTCGCCCCACCGTTCCAGATGGGATCGCCGCTGCCCTTCGTGCTGGCCGAACGCCTTGCCGCACTGGCGCCCGGCCCGCTCAACCATGCGTTCTTCACCAACTCCGGGTCCGAAGCGGTGGATACGGCGATGAAGATCGTGCTGGGTTACCACCGCCTGCGCGGCGAGGGGCAGCGCACCCGCTTCATCGGCCGCGAGAAGGCCTATCACGGGGTGGGCTTTGGCGGGCTCTCGATCGGCGGGCTGCCCAACAACCGCAAAGGGTTCGGGCCGCTGCTGGCCGGCAGCGACTACCTGCGGCACACGCTGGACCTGTCACGCAATGCGTTCAGTCCCGGCCTGCCCCGCCACGGCGCCGAACTGGCCGAGGACCTGGAGCGGCTGATCGCGCTGCACGATGCCTCCACCATCGCCGCAGTGTTTGTCGAACCCATCGCCGGCTCGGCGGGGGTAATCCTGCCGGCGCCCGGCTATCTGCAACGCCTGCGCGAGATCTGCGACCAGCACGGCATCCTGCTGGTGTTCGACGAGGTCATCACCGGCTTCGGCCGGGTCGGCAACGCCTTCGCGGCACAGCGCTTCGGGGTCACGCCGGATCTGTTGACCCTGGCCAAGGGCCTGACCAACGGCGCCGTACCGATGGGCGCGGTGATGGTGTCCGACGCCATCCACACTGCATACATGCAGGGCCCGCCCGGGGCGATCGAACTGTTCCATGGCTATACCTATTCGGGCCACCCGCTGGCCTGCGCGGCGGCCCTGGCCACGCTCGACACCTACGCGGCCGAAGGCCTGTTCGACCGCGCCATTGCGCTGGGCGACTACTGGCAGACCCGCCTGCACAGCCTGCGCGGGCTGCCGAACGTGGTGGACATCCGCAACTTCGGGCTGATCGGCGCGGTGGAGCTGGCACCCCGCAAGGACGCCCCCGGCTGCCGCGGCTACGAGGTGTTCGAGCGCTGCTTCCGCGACGGACACCTGCTGGTGCGCTGCACCGGCGATGTCATCGCGCTGTCGCCCCCGCTGATCATCGAGCGCGAACAGATCGACACGATCGTGGCCGTTCTGGGCGAGATGATCCGGGCCACGGGCTGACGCCGGGCCGGACCGCCAGCGGCACTTCACCGGGGGGCGACCGGTACAATGGTCGGTCATCAGCTGCTCGCCTCCCGGATTGCATGGACATCGTCGTCAAAGAAGAACTCAAGGCCTATATCGATCCGCTCACCGCCGACGAACATGACGCGCTGGAGCGCAGCATCCTGGCCGAGGGCTGCCGCGATGCGCTGGTGCTGTGGAACGATGTGCTGGTGGACGGGCACAACCGCTATGGCATCTGCCAGAAGCACGGGCTGCCGTTCCAGACGGTGCAGAACACCCGTTTCCAGTCGATGGACGACGTGCATCTGTGGATGATCGAACAGCACCTGGGCCGGCGCAGCGTGTCCGATTTCCAGCGCGGCGTGCTGGCCCTGCGCAAGCGCGACATCCTGGCCGAACGGCACCGCGCCGAACAGGCCCAGCTGCAGAAGGAAAGCGACGGCGAGATCGCCGACGCGACGCCCGAGGGCGACGAGGACAACCCGCCATGGGCGCCCGCGCCGAAGGTCAGCCGTGCGGAGATGGCCCGCGAAGCGCGACTGAGCAGCAGCCAGGTGACCATGATCGAACGCATCCACAAACAGGCCGCGCCGGAGCTGGTGGAAGCGGTCAAGAGCGGGGTGATTTCGATCAGTGCCGCAGCGGCGGTGGCGGCCCTGCCCGAGGACGAGCAGCGTGCGGCGGCCGTGGCCGGCAAGGACGAGCTGAAGCAGGCCGCCAAGCGCGTCCGCGAGGCCAAGCGCAAGCCGCGCAAGCCGGTGCAGGAGGTACTGCACCGCCCCGACGACGAGATGGACATCGACACCAGCCGCGAGGCCGAGATTGCCGAAGCCTTGAACGCCTTGGGTGAAGGCCCGGCCGAGCTGCGCCAGCGCGTGATCGCCTTGACCCTCGAAAACGATGCGCTGAGAAAGCAGCTCGCGGCACTGCGCGCGTAGTGCCGGCCGCTGGCCGGCTCCAGGCGAACCCGGCACCGCGCGGAGCCGGCCAGCGGCCGGCACAACAGGCGCCTGTCATTCCCGCTTGGATAGACTGTCTGCATGAATGCTTCCGCACCTGACCCGCGCCGCGCCCAGCTGCGCCGACTCAAGGCCATCGCCCTGGCGATGCTGCTGACCATGCTGGCCGGCTTCGTCATCAGCCATCTGTACGGCGAGCGCGGCATCTGGGCGTGGGTTTCGGCATTCTGCGAGGCCGCAGCAGTGGGCGCCCTGGCCGACTGGTTCGCCGTGGTGGCCCTGTTCCGCCGCCCGCTTGGGCTGCCCATTCCCCACACCGCGATCATTCCACGCAGCAAGGCGCGCATCGCCGACAGCCTGGCGGTGTTCGTGCGCGACCAGTTCCTGGAACCGCAGGCCCTGCTGGCGCGGTTGCAGGTGTTCGACCCGGCCAGCCGGCTCGGCAGCTGGCTGGCCGATCCGGAACGGTCGCGGCTGCTGGCCGACATGGCCCGCGGCTGGGCGCTGCAGGCGCTGGATTTCCTTGACGAAGCGGCGGTCCGGCGCAGCATCCAGGGCTTTGTGGTCGAACAGCTGCGGCAATGGAACGCGGCGGCCACCGCCGGCGAGCTGCTGGGCCTGCTCACTGCCGACAACCGCCACCAGCGCGTGCTGGATGAAGGCCTCACCCGTATCAGCCAGTGGATGGACAACGACGCGGTACGGCAACGCGCGTCGGCGCTGATCGTGCGCTACATCCAGCGCGAGTGGCCCAAACTGGCCAGCACGGTGAACTGGGTCAAGCCGATCGACGAGATCGGCGACAGCCTGGCCGAACGCATGGCGCATGCGGTGCTGGCCGAGCTGCAGCAGATCCTGGCCGAACCTGAGCATCCGCTGCGCCGGGATTACGAGGCCTGGCTGGGCGATTACATCCAGCGCCTGCGCAACGATCCCGCCCTTGCCGAGAAGGTCGAGCAGCTCAAGCAGCAGGTGATCGACCACCCGGCGGTGCAGGAGTACGTGCAGGGGCTGTGGGCGCGCATCCACGCCAGCCTGCGCGCCGACCTGTCCCGTGCCGACTCGGCACTGGCCGGCCACCTGCGCCGCAGTCTGTCCAAGGTCGGCCAGGCCCTGCAGGACGATCCGTCACTGCGCGAGGCGTTGAACCAGCATCTGCTGGACGGCGCCGAGCGCCTGACCAGCCGCCTGCGCGAGGGCGTCACCACGCACATCGCGCAGACCGTGAAGGGCTGGGACGAGCGCCACCTGGTGGAACAGCTGGAACTGAGCGTCGGCCGCGACCTGCAGTTCATTCGTTTCAACGGCACCCTGGTGGGCGGCCTGATCGGTCTGCTGCTGCATGCGCTGACAGTGTGGATGCACTGGTAGGTCACGACCGCCGGGCCTGAGATCGCCCCACAGTTGACGGTTTGGCGGGGTGAAACTGAGACGTGGTTCGCGTATTCTGCCGCGCATTCAGGGCTGGAGTGGCCCGCGGGGGAACCATGCGAAGGATGATCGTGACGCTGGCGCTGTGCGCGCTGGCCTGCAATGCCCACGCCGGGCGCGTGTACAAGTGCGCCGTCGGCGGTCAGACGGTGTACCAGACCGTTCCTTGTGCCCCCGAGCACGACACCGGGGTGACCCGTCCGATCACCCGCGACCCCAACCTCACCTGGGAAGAGCGCAGCCGCGCCCAGCGCGACCTGTACCAGGCCCGCCGGCGCATGCAGGCGGACGCCGGCCGCGGCCAGCCACCGGTACGCGGCACCGTGATCGACGGCGCTGCCGATCCGGAACAGTGCGAAGAGCTGCGCTCGCGCCGCGAAATCAGCCAGGTGTTTGGCCGCCCGACGCCTCAACGCATCGACGACGAGATCACCAAGGCCTGCTCCGCGCGCTGAGCGCGACTCAGCGGCCCGGCAGCGCGCGCACCGCGTCGATCAGCGCCTGGATCTGCGCGGGGGTGCTGAAGATGCCGGGGGTGACCCGCACACAGGCGCCGGACGCCAGTCCGTCGCGCGCCACCACGAACACGCCGGACTGCTGCAGCATGCGCTCGGCAGTGGCGGTGTTGGCATCCATGCTGCGTTCGCCGCGCAGACGGAACGCGGCGATGGCGCTGGACAGGCGGGGATCGGAGGACGCGAGCAGTTGCACCCGTGCGTCGTCGCGCAGCGCGTCCAGCCACTGGTTGCGCAGCCGCAGCAGGCGCGCGCGCTTGTTGGCCACGCCGATCCGCTGGTGCAGGTCCAGGGCCACAGGCAATGCCATGACCGCGGCGAAATTGACCGTGCCGGTGTGGATGCGGGTGTCGATCTGGTCGGTGTCGGCCTCGCCCATGTAGGGATCGAGATCGCGCACGCGACCGCGCCTGACGTACATCGCCCCGGACCCGACCGGCGCCCCGATCCACTTGTGCAGGTTGATGCCGACGAAATCGGCACCCAGTTCGGCAAGCGGCGTATCGACCTGGCCGATGCCGTGGGCCGCATCCAGCACCACGTCCACGCCCGCCGCGCGAGCCATCGCGCCGATCTCCGCGACCGGCAGCAGCAGGCCGTTGCGATGCGCGACCTGGGTCAGCAGCAGCAGGCGCGCGCGCGGATGCCGCTCAAACGCCTGGCGATAGCAGTCCACGATGCTGTCGTGATCGAACGGCTCGGGCAGTTCGATACGATGTACCTCCACACCCCGCCACGCCTTCAGCCACTGCATCGCGGCGATGGCGCTTTCGTGGTCGGTGTCGGCATACAGCACGGTATCGCCTGGCGACAGCCTCCGATAACCGCCGATCAGCGCCTGCATTGCTTCGGTTGCACCACGGGTGAGTACGATCTCGTCGGGATCGACGCCGAGGACGTGCGCCAGCTGCATGCGCGCCCGCGCGGCGTGTGCGGGAAACCCGCGCCGGCCAAACCAGGCGTTGTCGCGGTTCACCTGTGCGGTAGCCTGCTGGTAGGCCTGCAGCACCGGCCGCGCCATCGATCCCCAGTACCCGTTGTCGAGCATGACCACGTCGTCGGTGAGGTCATACAGCGCCGCCACGTCGGCCCACCATGCCTCGTCGGCGGCCAGACGGGCGGGGTCGCGCCCGGTCGGATCGGACACCCGGTTGGTCGGGGCGGTGTTGAACGCGTCGGTACTCATGGCCGGCAGTATCGCAGGCGGGATGGCAATGCCGTGGCACGGCAGGACCGGCTTGCCGAAGCGAATGATAATGACTATCATTCGCCCACTGAATGCCTTCCCCGACTGATGTCGACGGCAACCGTCGTCGGCAAAAGAACTCGCAACGGCAGGTCACGTTCTCCAGGGATACCACCGCCCTGCGGCGGCTGGGCCAAGGATGGCCACCCCTTTCCTGTCACCGGCTCCGGCCGGTGACGTTCGTTGATGGATCCAACTTTGCAGATTCCTTTGGACAGCACACCCGTGGCCAGCCGGCCTGACCGCTTCGGTGGTTTCTTCACCCGCCCCTGGCTGGGGGTGTTGTCCCGTACGCTGGCCGCCATCGTGGGCGGGTACGCGCTGGCCGCGACCTGCGCGATGTTCTTCGCGGTGGCCTTGCCGGTTGCCCGTGCGCAGGCGGTACTCACCGGCATGCTGGTGGCGATCCTGCTGTGCGCCTGCGCCGCGCTCTGGGCCTTTGCCACGCGCACCGCGCTGCGCGCCTGGATCGGCATCGCCGCGCCGGCCGCCCTGTTCTGGCTGGGAACGCTGGCACTCGGAGCACGCGCATGAAAAACGGTTTCCGCCAGTCCATGGCCTGGCTGCACACCTGGACCGGGCTGTTGGTGGGCTGGCTGCTGCTGCTGATCTTCATGGCCGGTACCGCCAGCTACTACCGCGAGGAGATCAGCCGCTGGATGCGGCCCGAGCTGCCGCGCAGCAGCGTCGGCACCGACGTTGCCGCCGCGCGCGCGGTCGCCTTCCTGCAGCACAAGGCCCCGCAGGCCGAGAGCTGGAACGTTACCCTACCCGACCCGCGCAACCCGGCCATGCGCATGTTCTGGCGCAATCCCGAATCGATGGTCAAGCCGCCGGTGGAAGGCGAAAAGCGCCGCCGCGGCGGCGGGCGCTTCGGCGACGCCACGGTGGACCCGGCCAGCGGGGAGGAAGTGGCCGCGCGCGAGACCCGCGGCGGCGACTTCTTCTACCGGCTGCATTTCGACCTGCACTACATTCCGGTGCTGTGGGCGCGCTACCTGGTGGGCTTCTGCGCGATGTTCATGCTGGTGGCGATCATCACCGGCGTGATCACCCACAAGAAGATCTTCAAGGACTTCTTCACCTTCCGCCCCGACAAGGGGCTGCGTTCGTGGCTGGACTTCCACAATGTCAGCGCGGTGATGGCCCTGCCCTACCACGCCATGATCACCTACACCGGCATCGTCACGCTGATGTTCATGTATCTGCCGCAGGGCGTGAGCGTGGCCTATCCCAAGGATGAGGACGCCTTCTTCAGCGAGGCCTTCGCGCGCCTGGCCGATCCGGCCGATCCGGCCGAAGGCAGCGCCGCCTCGCTGCCGATTCAGCAGCTGCTCGACAGCGCGCGTGCCGAATGGAACGGCGCGCAGGTCAGCGGCTTCACCGTATTCCACCCCGGTGCGGCCAATGCGGTGATCGACATCTACCAGCGCGACGGCAGGCGGCTGTCCATCGACACGCCATCGCTCCGCTACAGCGCGGTCAGCGGTGCCCTGATCGAAACCAGTCCGGTACCCGGCGGCGCCACCCAGACCCGTGGCGTGCTGTACGGCCTGCACCTGGCCCGCTTCGCGGACTGGGGCCTGCGGGCACTGTTCTTCCTGTCCGGTCTGGTCGGCTGCCTCATGGTCGCCAGCGGCGTGGTGCTGTGGGCGGTCAAGGAGCGTCCCAAACATGCCAAGGCCGGCAGGATCGGTTTCGGGCTGCGTCTGGTCGATGCGCTCAACATCGGCGCCGTCGCCGGGCTGCCGATCGCCTTTGCCGCCTACTTCTGGGGCAACCGGCTGCTGCCGCTGGAGATGGCGGGACGCTCCGACGCCGAGGCCAGTGTGTTCTTCTACGCGTGGGGTGCGGCCCTGTTGGCTGCCTTCCTCTGGCCCAAGCGGTTGATGTGGGCGTGGCAACTGTACCTGGGCGCTGCACTGTTCGCGCTGATTCCGGTCGTCAACGCGCTCACCACCCACGCGCACCTCGGCGTGACCCTGCGCACCGGCGACTGGGCGCTGGCCGGGTTCGACCTGGTGATGCTGGCCTTCGGCGCGATGCTGGCCTACTGCGGCCTGCGCATGCAGCGCTGGCAGCCGGCACTGAGCGCGGCGGAGAAGAAGAAGCGCCAAGCGGCTGCAGTCGCTGCCGCCCGCACCACGGCCGAGGCCAGCGCATGATGCTGCTCGCGCTCACGCTGAATTTTTCGGCCTTCACGGCGCTGTCGCTGGCGATGGAAAAACACCAGCTCGACCTGCACGGCAACGCGCATGCAGGTCCTGCACGCATGCGCCTGTGGCGCTGGCTGGGCTGGGCGCTGCTGGTCATTGCCTTCAGCGTGTGTGTGGTGGATCACGGCTGGGCGGCCGGCCCGGTGCTATGGCTGGGCGCGATGACGCTCAGCGGCCTGCTCATCGCGTTCGGCCTGTACCCGTGGCGACCGCGCTGGATTGCCCCATTGGCGTGGGCGTTGCCGGTGCTGGGCCTGGGCGCCGCCGCCTTCTAGCGCCGGACGCATGCCACGACCAACGGTCGTGGCCTACCGCGACGATCAGTGCCGACCGTTGCCCGGCACGGTAACCCATCGGTAGGTGCCGACCGTTGCCCGGCACGGGGCGATCAGGCGCCGAAGCGCCTGAGCTCCCACGCGCGATGGATGCGCGGATTGCGCTCGAAATCGTCACCGATGGTGTCGGCGGAAATCTCGCGGCATTCGGCGAACTCCCTGATCGCGTCCTCGTCCAGCTTGAAGCGGCGGAAGTTGTTCGAGAAGTACAGCACGCCTTCCGGGCTCAACCGCGCCACGGCCGCGCGCAGCAGGCGCACGTGTTCGCGCTGCACGTCGAAATCTTCGGCGCGGGCGGAGTTGGAGAAGGTCGGCGGATCGCAGAAGATCACGTCGAAGCGGTGCCGTTCGGCTTCCAGCCAGGCCAGCGCATCGGCCTGGATCAGCTGGTGCTGGCTGCCGCCCTTGCCGTTCAGCGCCAGGTTGTCGGCACACCACTGCAGGTAGGTTCCGGACAGGTCCACGCTGGTGGTGGACGCCGCGCCGGCCACCGCCGCCTGTACGCTGGCTACGCCGGTGTAGCAGAACAGGTTGAGGAACCGCTTGCCCTGCGATTCCTTGGCCATGTGCCAGCGCAGCGGGCGATGGTCCAGGAACAGCCCGGTGTCGAGGTAATCGAACAGGTTCACGCGCAGCAGTGCGTCGTTCTCGCGCACCAGCACGAACTCGCCGCGCTGTTCGAAACGCCCGTATTTGCTGCCACCCTTGCCGCGCTCGCGCGACTTCAGTGCGACCTGTTCGGCCGGCACCTGGAAGACCTCGCGCGCGGCCGAGAGCAGTTCATTGCGGCGGCGGCGCACGTCCACATCCGGAATGGTCGCTGGTGCTGCGTACTCCTGCACATGCAGGAAGGTGCGGCGCGCACCGCCATCCTCTTCGTATACGTCGATCGCGGCGGCGTACTCGGGCAGGTCGGCGTCGTACACGCGGTAGCAGGTCACCTGCTCGCGCGCCTTCCAGGTCTTGAACTTGCGGATGTTCTTGCGCAGCCGGTTGGCCACCATCTGCGCGCCTTCGCTGAGCTCGCGCGGCTGGCCGGCGTTCTCGCGCTGCGGCACCGCAATGGGATCGCAGACGATCAACGCGCATTCGATGGCGCCATTGAACAGCTGGTACTTCTTGCTGGCACGCAGGCCGGTGGCGAACGCCAGCTCGGCGCTGCCGCACAGCAGGCTGGCGCGCCACTGCGGCACGGCGCGCTTGAGCGCGTCGCCAAGGCGGCGGTACAGCACCGCGTCGGCGGCCAGGCGTTCGTCATACGGCGGGTTGCACACTACGCAGCCGAACTCCTGCGGCGGCACCTGCACATCGGCGACGTCGCGCACGCCGAACCAGATCGCCTCGGCGACGCCGGCGGTCTCGGCGTTTTCCGTGGCGGCACGGATCGCATGCGGATCGATGTCGCTGCCGTGGATCACCTGCTTGAGCGCAGCGCGCCCGGCCTGCTCACGGGCACGCGCGTCGGCCATGAGCCCGTTCCAGGCGTCGCGGTCGAAACCCAGCCAACGGCTGGGCGGAATGCTGCCGTGCCGCTGCAGGCCCGGGGCCACGTCGGCCGCCATCAGCGCGCCTTCGATCAGCAGCGTGCCGCTGCCGCACATCGGGTCGAGCAGGCCGCCGCCCTGGGCATGGAGCTTCGGCCAGTTGGCGCGCATCAGGACCGCTGCGGCCAGGTTTTCCTTCAGCGGCGCTTCGTTCTGCGCCATGCGCCAGCCGCGCCGGTGCATCGGGCCGCCGCCCAGATCGATCGAAATGGTCGCACGGCCCTTGCGCAGCGACAGGTTGATCCGCACGTCCGGGAACTCGGTGTTCACCGAGGGCCGCTCAAGGCCCTGCGCACGCAGGCTGTCGACCACGCCGTCCTTGACCCGCTGCGCGGCGAAGCGCGCGTGGGTGATCTCGGTGCCCGACACATGCGCGTCCACCGACAGCGTCAGCTCCGGGCTGATGTGCTGGTCCCATGCCATCGAGGACACGCCCTGGTACAGCGATCCCTCGTCCGGGCAGTCGAACTCGGCCAGCGGCCACAGCACCCGGCTGGCCAGGCGCGACCACAGCACCACCTTCAGCGCCTGCGGCAGCTCCCCCTCGGCATTGACGCCGGAAATGGTGGCGGTCGCCCGGGGCAGGCCCAGCGCCAGCAGTTCGTCGGCGAGCAGGTACTCCAGGCCCTTGGCGCAGGAAACAAAGAATTTCACGGGATCGGTATCGCAGGTCAGCAGGAAGGGGGTGCCCGCGTTTGCCGCAGACGGCCGGCCGCAGCGGCCGGACCGTGCATTGTACGTGACCGGGCCGGAATCGCCGTCGCCTGCCGTCGCCCCCAGCGCCGGGCTCTGCCCGGCGGGCCGGGCCGTCAGCGCGCAGCGGGGAGCGCCTGGCTCCACGCTGGATGGACAAGCGGCCGCAGCGGGATGGACGCCAGGGTCAGGTCAACCCTCTGAGAAGGGCCTCGAACGCTTGCGCCGAGGCCTCCACGTGGTCGTTCAGCCGGTGACCGTCGTCGACCAGCAGCAGCCGGGCCGAGCGCGCCTGCGCCCAGGCAATCACCTCGGCGGCCGGAATCAGCTCATCGTGCCAGGCATGCACCACGCTGATCGGCACGGGCGCGGCGTCCAGCGCCGGCATGGGTCCCATGCGGGTCGGCGGCACCATCAGGAACAGGCCCCGGGTGGGCACCTGCAGGGAGGCAATGGCGGAAATGTAAGCGCCCAGCGACGAGCCGGCGAGCACCACCGGGCCCCGGGCCGCAGCGGCGCTGGCGCGCTCCACCAGGCGCTGCAGACGGGCGCGGACATCGCCCACGCTGCTGACCTCGCGCAGGGCGTCCAGGTCGGTGTAGTCGGGGCGTTCGTGGCTCCACCCCAGCCGCTGCGCGACATCGGCCATCTCGGTGACCTTGGTCGCCTCCGGGCCGCTTTCAAAACCGTGGGACAGAATGCAGTGACCGCGGCTCATGCCGTCACCGCGCGGAAATCGATGTATGCGCTCATGCCTGAATGCTAGCATCGCCGCATGCCCGACCGTGCCCCACCCCGCATCCAGCTGCAGCCGCTGCCCTACGTGCAGCGACTGGGCGAGCGCGCGGGCGCCGACATCGACCTGGTGGTGATCCACTGCACCGAACTGCCGGATCTGGCGATGGCACGGACCTACGGCGAGCGCGTGCTGTACGACAGCGGCAGCGGCAACAGCGGCCACTATTACATCGATCGCGATGGCAGCATCGTGGAGTACGTGCCGTTCGACCGCATCGCCCACCATGTCAGCGGGTACAACCCGCAGTCGATCGGGATCGAGCTGGTCAATACCGGGCGCTATCCGCACTGGCTGGACTCACGCCACCAGGCGATGGACGAGCCCTACCCCGACGCACAGATCGCCGCATTGATCGACCTGCTGCAGCATCTGTGTACGACGCTGCCGTCGCTGCAGCACATCGCCGGCCATGAACAGCTGGACACCCGCGACGTCGAAGCCAGCGACGACCCCGAACGCCGCGTCCCGCGCAAACGCGACCCCGGCCCGCTGTTTCCGTGGCCGCGGGTTCTGGCCGCGGTTCCGTTGACTACGTTGGAGTAGACCGGACTGTCAGTCCGCTGCCGTTGGCGTGCAGCCTGCGGTCCACGCGAAGAGCAGCGGACTGACAGTCCGCTCTACCCGTGCTGTCACCGGCTACGCGCCGGTCGCGACCGGCCGGCTTGAGTCGCTGACCCACCCGCTCCACGAATCGGGATAGATCCGCGCGCCGTGCAGCCCGGCCACTTCCATCGCCAGCAGCAGGTGGCACGCGGTCACGCCCGATCCGCACATCACCACCACCTGCTGCGGGTCATGCGTGCCGATCAGCGGCCGCAGCTCGGCCTGGAGCTCGGCCGCCGGACGCAGCCGGCCCTCATGCACGTTCAAGGCAAAGGGTCGATTCACCGCACCCGGAACATGCCCGGCCACCGGATCCAGTGGCTCGACCTCGCCGCGGAAACGCTCGCCTGCGCGTGCATCCAGCAGCCAGCCAGGCGCGTGCTTGAGCCGCGCAGCCACTTCCTCCACCGAGGCGATCCGCGTCGTGTCGAAGCGACCCGGATAAGGCGGCAACACAGCGACCTCGGGAAGCGCGGTGCTGAGCGGCAGACCGGCGGCCTGCCATGCCGCTACGCCACCGTCGAGCACGGCCACGCGGGTATGCCCGATCAACCGCAACAGCCACCACGCGCGCGCGGCGGCCATGCTGCCGTCGCCACCGTCATACACCACCACCTGTGTATCCGGACCGATGCCCCAGCGCCCCAGGGTGGCGGCGAAGGCGTCGCTGTCGGGCAGCGGATGGCGGCCTCTCCCTGCCACGCGCATATCGGCCAGGTCGCGGTTCAGATCGGCCTGCAGCGCGCCGGGCAGGTGGCCCTGTGCGTACGCCGTTGCACCGGATTGCGGGTCGGCCAGGGAAAAACGGGCGTCCAGCAGGCGTGGCGCGGCGCTGGCTGTCGCGCGCGCATCCAGCAGTGCTGTCGTGCCGCGGGCCAGCGCGGCCGACAGGGTCGGCACGTCGACCAGCGTGGTCCAGCGGTCCTCAGCGATCGTGTTCATTCCAGTTGCTCCAGGCGGCGGCGCAGGTTGTACAAGATGGCGGCGGTTGCGCCCCAGATCCGCTGGCCGGGCCAGCCATACTCCAGCACGTGGCGGATGCGGCCACGATGGTCGATCTCGACCTGGTGCAGGTTGGCCGGGTCCATCAGGTAATCGAACGGCACTTCGAAGACTTCGGCCACTTCGTCCGGCTGCGGCACCGCCACGAAGGCCGGGTCGATCACCGCCACCACCGGCATCACCCGGTAGCCGGTGATGGTCACGAACGGGTCCAGGTAGCCGAGCACCTGGACCTGATCATGCGGCAGGGCGATTTCTTCGTTGCTTTCACGGATGGCGGCGGCCACCGCATCGCGGTCGTCCGGCTCCTGCCGGCCGCCGGGGAATCCCACCTGCCCCCCATGCTGGCGCAGCGTGTCGGTGCGCCGGGTCAGCAGGACCTGGGTGCCTTGCGCGCGCGGAATGAGGCCGGCCAGCACCGCCGCTTCCACCGGCGGACCGGGGGGCAACAGGTCGGCCAGTTCGCTGCGGTTCCAGCCATCGCCGGTTGGCGGAGTGTCCAGTGGATGCAGCGCGCGCAGCAGGCGCTCGTGCGCGGCCAGCGAACCGCCCAGCGACTGCCGCAGTTGTTCGCGCAACGGCAACACCCGTTGCATCACGCGTTCCTGTTCGTGTCGGGGCATTGTCGACCAGCGGGTGATTTCATCCACGGTGCGCAGGCAACCCTCGCACAGACCGGCACGATCGAGCGCGCAGGTTCCGATGCAGGGGCTGGGCATGGCATGTGGGAAAGGGTCCGGAGAGTGCACCGTGCAACAGTAACGCGAATGACGTGGGTCCGGCACTGCGAGAGCCGGCCAACGGTCGGCGCTACCAGTGTGTTGAAAACAAAAAACGCGCCGATGTTGCCATCGACGCGTTTTGTTGTTTTCAGCCGTTCTTATTTGACGCTGACCAGCTTGATTTCGAACTGCACGGCAACGTTCGGCGGGAACGGGGTACGCGGGTCCGCACCGTACGCCTGTTCCGGCGGCAGGGTGACTTCCCACTTCGAGCCGGCCGGCATCTGCAGCAGCACTTCGCGCATGGCCTTCATTTCGACTTCGCTGACCTTGATCGACGGGATCTGCTGGGCCGGACGCGCTTCGGCGGGACGGGTGCCGAACGGGTACGGGCCGGCCACTTCCAGCTGCACGGTGCTGGCCTGGGTCGGCTTGGCGCCCTTGCCCGCTTCGATGATGCGGTACTGCACGCCGCTCGGCAGCGCCTGCACGCCGGCCTTGGCCTTGTTGGCGGTCAGGAACTGGGTGCTCTTGGTCTTGTTTTCGGCGGCGGCCTTTTCGTACTCGGCCTTGGCGGCCTGGGCACGACCCTGCTCGCGCTTCTGGAAGGCTTCAACGGCCGGCTTGAGCTGCTCGGCGGTGATTGCCGGCTGCTTCTTGGCGTAGGCATCCTGCAGGCCCTTCACCACCGAGTTGATGTCCAGCTGCTCGCCACGACCGGTGAGCTCGGCCAGGTTGTTGCCGTAGTCGTAACCGAAGTAATAGCTCAGCTTGCCCTTTTCGGACGAGGTGTCCTGGGCGAAGGCATTGCCCGTCAGGGCCAGGGCCGCGACGGCGACCGCGATAGAACGCAACTTCATCAAACGTTTCTCCAGGGGTGGTAACTCAGGACGCATTGGGCCGCCC
>Ga0209050_1000312_pt1 | contig 98756 bp, 85 predicted proteins | sample Araplavi_mTSA_r2_FD_184276 | JGI IMG/M metagenome (GOLD analysis project Ga0209050, IMG submission 184276) | Arabidopsis root microbial communities from North Carolina, USA - plate scrape MF_Cvi_mTSA_r2 (SPAdes) (version 2) | ecosystem: Host-associated > Plants > Roots > Endosphere | place: USA...
TTCCTCGCGATCGAAGGGGTCGAACGCTGGCTGATGCCGTGGCACGCGTCGCAGCGGAACGCGCACCAGCCGACGCATTGAACACATCGAAGCGCACACCACAACGAAGGAGACACGCATGAGACGACGCACTCTCGCCCGCGTGGCGGCACTGGCCGCCCTGGGCTCCACGCTGGCGCTGCCGGCCTTTGCCCAGTCGCGCGACAAGGTCGTGCTGCTGCTGAACTGGTATGTGTACAGCGAGCACGCGCCGTTCTTCATCGGCAAGGAGAAAGGCTTCTACGAGGCCGAGAACATCGACCTGGAGATCCAGGAAGGCCGCGGCTCGGCGGTGTCGATCCAGGCGGTGGCGGCGGGCTCGGCCACCTTCGGGTACGTCGACGTGCCGACGATGGTGAAGGCGGCGGCCAAGGGCGCGCCGGTGAAGGCGGTCGGCGTCGCGCTGCAGGTCAGCCCGATGTCGGTGATGGGCTTCTCGGACAAGGGCGTGAAGACCGCGAAGGACATTGCCGGCAAGACCGTCGCGATGACGCCCGGCGATTCGATGAGCCAGATCTGGCCGCTGTTCCTGAAGAAGACCGGGCTGCAGGAGAGCCAGTTCAAGACCGTCTCCGGCGACGCGCAGACCAAGCTGAACGCGGTGATCAATGGCCAGGCCGACCTGCTGCTCGGCTACGTGATGGACCAGAACATCAAGCTGCAGGACGCGACGAAGAAGCAAGTGCAGCTGGTGCGCTTCGCCGACTACGGCGTCAACCTGATCAGTTCCGGCATCGTCGTCCACAAGGACACGCTGGCCGCGAAGCCAGACCTGGTGAAGCGCTTCCTGCGCGCCACCACGCGCGCGCTCGAAGAGGCCGAGAAGAACCCCGAGGCGACGGTCGACGCGACGCTGAAGGCCAACCCCAAATCGGGCCAGCGCGACACCATGCTGGCCGGCCTGAAGCTGACGACGGCCCTGTACCACACCGATGAAACGCGGGCGCTGCGGCCGCTGCGGGTGTCGATGAAGAACGTCGGCGAATCGCTGGACCTGCTGGTGCAGTACGGCGGCATGGACCCCGCCACGCGCGGCAAGCCGGAAGACTACGTGTCGCTCGACTACCTGCCGTGACGAGCCGATGAGCGCCGTGCTGAAACCCGTCGAGTCGGCCGCGCCGGCGCCGGCGCTGATCGAAGCGCGCGGGCTGCACAAGACCTACCGCACGCAGGACGGCGACGTCGAGACGCTGCGCCCGCTCGACCTGTCGATCCGCGCCGGCGAGTTCGTCTCGGTGGTCGGCCCGTCGGGCTGCGGCAAGAGCACGCTGATGAAGCTGGTGGCCGGGCTGCTGCCGGCCAGCGGCGGCGAGCTGACGCTGTCGGGCCGGCCGGTGCACGGGCCGCAGACCGACGTCGGCATCGTGTTCCAGAACGCGCTGCTGCTGCCGTGGCGGCGCGTCATCGACAACATCCTGCTGCAGGCCGAGATCCGCGGGCTGCCGATGGCGGCGGCGCGAGAGCGCGCGCAGCAGTTGATCGAGATGGCGGGGCTGCGCGGCTTCGAGAACAAGTACCCGTGGCAGCTGTCGGGCGGCATGCAGCAGCGCGTGGCCATCCTGCGGGCGCTGCTGCACGACCCGCCGGTGCTGCTGATGGACGAGCCCTTCGGCGCGCTCGACGCGATGACGCGCGAGCGCATGAACCTGGAGCTGCAGCGCATCTGGGGCGCGTCCGGCAAGACGGTGCTGCTGATCACGCACAGCATCCCGGAGGCGATCTTCCTGTCGGACCGGGTGGTCGTGATGACCGAGCGGCCGGGCGCGATCGCCGCGGTGTACGACATCGCGCTGCCGCGCCCGCGCACGCTCGACGTGATGGGCAGCGAGGCCTTCGCCGCGTACGCGAAGACGCTGCGCGCGCACTTCTACGCGCAGGGGTCGCTCGATGCGCATTGAAGGCGTGCTGCTGGTCGTGCGCGCGGTCGACTGCGGGGTGCGGCCGGTGCCGCTGCGGCTGCCGTTCCGCTTCGGTACGGTCACGCTGGCCCGCTGCCCGCAGCTGTTCGTGCGCGCCACCGTCGAGGTGGCCGGCCGCGGCAGCTGGCAGGGCCATGCGGCCGAGCTGATGGTGCCGAAGTGGTTCGACAAGCGCGCGGGGCTCACGCATGCCGACAACGTCGGCCAGCTCGCCGGCGCGGTCGAGCGCACGGTGCAGGCCTATGCCGGCGACACGTCGGCCAGCGCGTTCGAGCTGTTCCAGCGCCATGCGGCCGCGCTGGCGGAGGCCGGCCGCCGCGCCGGCGCGACCGAGCTGACGAGCGCCTTCGGCCCCGCCGTCGTCGATCGCGCGGTGATCGACGCGCTGTGCCGCGCGCTCGGCGTGTCGGTGTTCGATGCGGTCGCGCGCAACGCGATCGGCCTGCAGACCAGCGCACTGCTGCCCGACCTGCGCGGCTTCGACTGGAACGGCTGGTTGCCGACGCTGGTGCCGCGGTCCCGCATCGAGGCCCGCCACACCGTCGGCCTGCTCGATGCACTGCAGCCCGTGCCCGACGACGCCGGCGCGCTGCCGGTGAGCCTGCCGGCGGTGATCGCGCGCTATGGACACCGGGTCTTCAAGATCAAGCTCGGCGGCGACCCGCAGGCTGACGCGCAACGCCTCGGCGAGGTGCTGGCGGTGCTCGACCGCGACGCGCCCGGCCACCGCTACACGCTGGACGGCAACGAGCAGTACGGCGACGCCGCCGCGCTGACGGACCTGTTCGCGCGGCTCGCGTCGCTGCCCGCCTGCGCCGCGCGACCCGATGCGCTGCTGTACCTCGAACAACCGCTGCCGCGCGACCGCTCGTTCGACGGCCCGCTGCCCGCCCTGCCCTGCCCGCTGCTGATGGACGAGGCCGACGGCACGCTCGATGCCTTCGTGCGCGGCCGCGACGCCGGCTGGCACGGCGTGTCGAGCAAGGGCTGCAAGGGCTTCTACAAGTCGCTCGTCAACCGCGCACGCTGCGAGCGCTGGAACCAGGCGGCGCAGCGCGACGGCCAGCGGCCCGCGTGGTTCATGTCGGCAGAGGACCTGACCTGCCAGGCCGGCCTCGCGGTGCAGCAGGACCTGGCGCTGGCCGCGCTGCTCGGCCTGTCGCATGCCGAGCGCAACGGCCACCACTATGCCGACGGCTTCGGGGCCGCACCGGACAGCGAACGCCAGGCCTTCGTGCAGGCCCATCCCGACCTGTACGACGCCGGCGGCCGCCTGCGCATCGTCGGCGGCCGGATCGATCTCCATTCGCTCGCCGCGCCCGGCTACGCGCACACCGCCATCCCCGACTGGTCGGCGATGCAGCCGCTGTCGCAGGCCACTTCACTCGTCTGACCCGCAAGGAGCTCCATGGCCACCCAACGACTCGGTCTGATCATGCACGGCGTCACCGGCCGCATGGGCATGAACCAGCACCTGATCCGCTCCATCGTCGCGATCCGCAGCCAGGGCGGTGTCGCGCTCGCGAACGGCGACCGGCTGATGCCCGACCCGGTGCTGATCGGCCGCAACGCCGACAGGATCGAGGCGCTCGCGAAGGCGCACGGCATCGCGCGCTGGGGCACCAACCTCGACAGCGCGATGGCCGACCGCGCCGACACGGTGTTCTTCGACGCCGGCACCACGCAGATGCGCCCGACGCTGCTGGCGCAGGCGATCCGCGCCGGCAAGCATGTGTACTGCGAGAAGCCGATCGCGACCAACCTGTCCGAGGCGCTGGAGGTGTGCCGGCTCGCGCAAGCGGCCGGCGTGAAGCACGGCGCGGTGCAGGACAAGCTGTTCCTGCCCGGGCTACGCAAGCTCGAGATGCTGAAGCGCGCCGGCTTCTTCGGCCGCATCCTGTCGGTGCGCATCGAGTTCGGCTACTGGGTGTTCGAAGGCGACCTGCAGCCGATCCAGCGGCCGTCGTGGAACTACCGGCAGCAAGACGGCGGCGGCATCATCCTCGACATGGTCTGCCACTGGCGCTACGTGCTGGACAACCTGTTCGGCGAGGTGCAGGCGGTGTCGTGCCTCGGCACCACGCACATCCCGGAGCGCTTCGACGAGGCCGGTCACGCCTATCGCGCGACGGCCGACGATGCCGCCTACGCCACCTTCCAGCTCGCCGGCGGCGTGATCGCGCAGGTCAACAGCTCGTGGGTGACGCGGGTGCGGCGCGACGACCTGGTCACCTTCCATGTCGACGGCACGCTCGGGTCGGCGGTGGCCGGACTGACCGATTGCCGCAGCCAGGCGCGCGTCAACACGCCGCGCCCGGTGTGGAACCCCGACACCCGCCAGACGATGCCGTTCTTCGAGCAGTGGCAAGAGGTGCCCGACACCCAGCCGTACGACAACGGCTTCAAGCTGCAGTGGGAGCAGTTCCTGCGCCACGTCGCCGAGGACGCGCCCTACCGCTTCACGCTGCCCGAAGGGGCCAAGGGGGTGCAGCTGGTGGAGGCGGCGCTGAAGAGCTGGAAAGAGCGGCGCTGGGTCGACGTGCCGGCGCTGGCGCTTTGACGACGCGAGGTGGTTCGATGAGCCTGACTCTGAACTTGCCGCAGGCCGACGGCCGCCTCGCGCGCTACACGCTGTCGGCGCGCGAGGCTTGGCGCCCGCCCGACCAACCGGCCTTCAACCGCATCGCATACTCGGCGGCGCACGTGGTGGCCGATGCGCTCGCGCCGGTCGACCCGTGGCTGCAGTGCTCAATCGACTGGGACCGCACCATCGCGTACCGCCAGCGGCTGTGGCGCATGGGGCTGGGCGTGGCCGAGGCGATGGACACCGCGCAACGCGGCATGGGGCTGGACTGGCCGACTTCGCTGGAGTTGATCGCGCGCTCGCTCGATGCGGCGCGCGACCTGCCCGGCGCACGCGTCGCGAGCGGTTGCGGCACCGACCAGCTGGCGCCCGACGCGGCGCGCAGCGTCGACGACGTGGTCCGCGCCTATGAAGCGCAGATGGCCGCGATCGAGAAGCTCGGCGGCCGGCTGATCCTGATGGCCAGCCGCGCGCTGGCCCGGGTGGCGCGCGGCCCGGACGACTACCTGCAGGTCTACGGCCGGCTGCTGCGCCAGGCCCGCGAGCCGGTGATCCTGCACTGGCTGGGCGACATGTTCGATCCGGCGCTGGCCGGCTACTGGGGCAGCGCCGACGTCGACCGCGCGATGGACACCGCGCTCGCGGTGATCGAGGCGAACCCCGAGAAGGTCGACGGCATCAAGATCTCGCTGCTCGACAAGGACCGCGAGATCGCGATGCGGCGCCGGCTGCCGCCCGGCGTGCGCATGTACACCGGTGACGACTTCAACTATGCGGAGCTGATCGCCGGCGACGGTGTCGGCAGCGCGACGACGCAGCGGCAGAGCGATGCGCTGCTCGGCATCTTCGACGCGATCGCGCCGGCCGCGAGCGCGGCGCTGGCTGCCCTGGCGGCGCACGACCGCAGCCGCTTCCACGCGATCCTCGCACCGACGGTGCCGCTGTCGCGCCACATCTTCAAGGCGCCGACCCGCTTCTACAAGACCGGCGTGGTCTTCATGGCGTGGATCAACGGCCACCAGGACCATTTCGCGATGGTTGGCGGGCAGCAGAGCACGCGTTCGCTGCCGCACCTCGCGGAACTGCTGCGGCTGGCCGACGAGGCCGGGCTGGTCGAGCAGCCGGAGCTGGCGGCGCGGCGCATGCGGCACCTGCTCGCGTTGCACGGGGTGGATGGATGAATGGCGGGACGAGCGCCGGGCCGCTCCCAAGCCGGCCCGCCCTCACCACGGGGGAGTGGCCGATGTACTCATCGGACGAGGGGCCGTCATGAAACGGGATTTCAGCAGCGACCACCGCTGGCTGTCGATCAACACCGCGACGGTGCGCGCGCAATGGCCGCTCGACCGCATCGTGCTGGAGTGCGCGACCAGGGGCATTCGCGCGATCTCGCCGTGGCGCGACCAGGTCGCCGCAGCGGGCCTCGACAAGATCGCCGGGCTGCTGCGGGACACCGGCATCGAGCTCTCGGGCTACTGCCGCGGCGGCATGTTTCCCGCGGCCGACGCGGCGGGCCGGCAGCTGGCACTGGACGACAACCGCCGCGCTGTCGACGAGGCCTGCGCGTTGAACGCCCGTTGCCTGGTGCTGGTGGTCGGCGGGCTGCCGGGCGCGCTGTCGGGGCAGGCGGCGCACAAGGACATCGGCGCGGCGCGGGGCGAGGTGCACGACGGCATTGCCGCGACGCTCGCGCATGCGCGCCGCGCCGGCATGCCGCTCGCGATCGAACCGCTGCACCCGATGTATGCGGCCGACCGCGCCTGCGTCAACACGCTGGAGCAGGCGCTGGACCTGTGCGATGCGCTGGACCCCGGCCGCAGCGGCGCGCTGGGCGTCGCGCTCGACGTGTACCACGTGTGGTGGGACCCGAAGCTTGAGTCGCAGATCGAACGCGCCGGCCGCGAGCGGCTGCTGGCCTTCCACGTCTGCGACTGGCGGCTGCCGACGCGCGACCTGCTGAACGACCGCGCGATGATGGGCGACGGCGTGATCGACATCCCGCGCATCCGCGGCTGGGTTGAAGCCGCCGGCTACGCGGGCTACAGCGAGGTCGAGATCTTCTCCAGCGAGGACTGGTGGAAGCGGCCTGGCGGCGAGGTGCTGGACACCTGCATTGCGCGGCATCGCACTGCGGTGTGACGCTCAATGCAGAGCAGACGAAGGCGCTTGACCTTCGCTACCCGGGAATTGCAGGGGTGGTTGCCGCTGTCAGGCTCACGCTGCGGCCACTCCGACGCGACGAAGCGTGATCGACATAGTCATCGAACAGGCGTTTGAGTTCCGCTTCCGGCGAACTTGCGAATACCGCCCGCGCCGCGCCAAACCGAATGATGGCTTCGCGAGGATGAATCAATGCATCGAAGGCTGTCCTCACATGCTCGGCCCGCCGCCCGTCTGATGCGCCGTCGATCAGCGCCTGGATTCGCTTCAGCTCTCCCTGCATGCCCTGGATGGCGGTCAGGTAGACGTTTCGTTGAAGGCCGTCAAAGAAGGATGTGATGCGAGCGTACTTGCGAGTCTGCAACGCGAAGTCGAAATAGCCGGTCACCGGGCAGGCCAGCACAACACCGACGTTCGCAAACTCGCCGGTCTGGCTGTAGGGCATGAACTGGACAACGGCGTAGCGGCACGCAACTCTCGTCATTCAGTCCTCCACAACTCAGGGGTGGCACATCGGGCCAAGGTGGCCAGGGCGTCGTCAGGATCGAAGTTTGACGGGACGTCCATCTCGGCATTGGCCCATCTCCACTCCGCAGGCGCATTATTGCAGGCCCATCGTGCGACAGGCATGACCTCGTTCATCTGCTGCAGCAACTCGTCTCGCCGGCCGAAGTCGTTGGCCATGACAGGCCACTGGGCCGCGAAAATGTGAAGATCCAGAAACTTCACCACGTCAAATTCGCGATCGAATGCCAGGTTGTGATCGATGATCACGAGACTCTTGTGATCCGCATCCCACAGCAAGTTGGAGTTCGCGGCAAGGCGGTCCATGTTCCGGATCCACCAATCGAACGAGAGCACGCGTTGCTGCAGGCTGGGCGCAACCTGATCCACCAAAGCGGCCTCGAACCAGATCGACGCATCGTGATGTCTCGAGCCGAACGCCGGCAAAGAACCGATGCATTGCCAGGATCGGGGCAGCTCTGCCAGCAGGGCTTCGTCGATCTGCACCAGACTGAATGGCGGCAACGGCAGCGCCAATGCGTTGGCTAGATGCGCCGCGATCCACTCCCGCCACAGGCTGGCACGATCTGTCTGCTGCCCCTTGACGTAGTAGAGAGCACCATCTTCGGCCCGACACCTGAAGGGGATGGTTCTGCCCTGGTCACTGGGCCCGAGAACTTCGACGATCTGCAGAACTGCTGGCGGCTCCTCTGACATGACGCTCCTCGACATCAACCCCGATCTGAGACAACCCTCGGCGGCTCAGCTTCCGGCACGGACCTGAGAATCCGCGCATTCTGAGCCGCATTGGTCGATGAGTGTCGAAGCTTGCCGGCTGCATGGAGCCCGACAGGGTCGAGTTCGGTGGTTCAAGCCGCCGCCAGCACCGTCCGGCGAACCCGCCGCACATTGAACGCGCTCGCGATCAGCACGCCCTGCACCACCGCGATGCCGAGCCACACCTGGGCCGGCCGGTGCAGGTCCATCAGCGTGCCGAACAGCAGCGGCGCAATCGCCTGACCGATGTCGAGCCCGGAGTACACGACACCGTAGACGCGGCCGGTCGCGTTGTCGGGCGCCGAGCGCTTGACGATCAGGTCGCGCGACGGCCCGGCGATGCCGGCTGCGAAGCCCATCGCACCGAACAGCACCGGCACCGCCAGCGCCGGGATCGTCGCGAAGCCCAGCACCAGCGCGATCGCCGCCGCGACACCGAAGCCGGCGCCGACGATGCGCTCGCAGCGCGCCGGGTCGGTCACCAGGAAACCGCCGACCACCATCCCGCCGGCACTGCACACCATGTAGACCGTCAGGCAGATCGCCGCCAGCTGCGTCGGCACCTCGTGCAGCAGCCGCGCCGCCTCGGGCGCGAAGGCCTGCACGCCGCTCAGCGCCATCGCATAGAAAAAGAAGAACGCGAAGCACATCCAGACCGCCGGGATCTGCAGGAAATCGAGGCTGCCGCCGGCGGCCTTGGCCGCGCTCGCCTTGGTGGGTACGGCGATGTCGTCGAGCGCCAGCTTCTCGCGGTTGAACCACAGCACGACCAGCACGGTGAACGCCAGCACGCCGGCACAGGCCAGCGCGACGCGCCACGAATACGCCAGCGTCAGCGGCACCAGCATCGCCGGCGCCAGCGCCCAGCCCAGGCTGCCGGTGATGCCGTGCACGCTGAACGCATGGCCGAGCCGCGACGGGTGCACCTTGCGGTTCAGCAGCGTGAAGTCGACCGGGTGGAACACGCCGTTGCCGATGCCGGCCAGCACCGAGAACGCAGCCAGCATCCACCAGCCGGTGCTGACCGAGAAGCCGAAGGCCGCCAGCCCGAGCAGCGCCAGCCCGGCGAACAGGATCGGCCGCGGCCCGAAGCGGTCGACCACGAAGCCCGACAGCGCCTGCGTGATGCACGAGACGACGAAGAAGATCGACATCAGCAGCCCGAGCTCGGCATAGCCGACGTTGAAGGCGTCCTTCAGCCACGGGAACAGCGGCGCCAGCAGCAACTGGCTGAAGTGACTGATGCTGTGCGCCAGGCCGACGAGGCCGATGACGGTGGCGTCCTTGCGCAAGGCGGGTGCCGGGGCGGCCAGGGTGTTCATGCAGGTGGAGCCGGTGGGGAGGAGACCCGATGGTAGGCAGGCGCGGCGCGGCCGGATTACGATAGCCTGTCAATCCCTGTCGAGATCCTGCCAACCCGGGCCGCACCGCCCTGCCCCACCATGTCCACCCCCACGCCGCCGATCGGCCCGCTGACGCCGCACCTCTACACGCCGACGCCGCAGCGCCCGCTGCGCGCGAAGAAGCACCACCTGAGCACCGACACCCGGGTCGTCCCTCACGACCACCCGTGGGCCCAGGTCGCGCTGTCGTCGACCGGCGTCGTGCGGCTGACGATGGAGCACGGCACCTACCTCGTGCCGCCGTCGCGCGCGCTGTGGATCCCGGCCGGCATGGAACATGCCGTCAGCGTCGTCGAGGATGCCGACCTGCGCACGCTGTACCTGCTGCAGCCGCGCGGGCGCTGCGGCCCCGGCGTCGCGCCGGCCGAGCAGGCGCCGTGGCGGCAGTGCCGCGTGCTCGAGGTCTCGGAGCTGCTGCGCGCGCTGGTGCTCGAGATGAACGTGCAGCCCGACGGCGGCGGCCCGCCGCTCGGTCCCGACGCGCTGCGGCGCGAGCAGCGGATCAGCGCGCTGGTGCTCGACGAACTGCGGCGCGCCCGCCCGGTGCGGCTGGGCGTCGACCTGCCGGCCGACAAGCGGCTGCGCACGCTGTGCGAGGCGGTGCTCGACGATCCGACACGCCATGCCACGCTCGACGGCTGGGCGCGTGACACCGGCGCCAGCCCGCGCACCGTCGCACGGCTGTTCCGCCAGCAGCTCGGCACCACCTTCGTGCAGTGGCGCCAGCAGGTGCTGCTGGCCAAGGCCTTGTCGATGGCGGCGCGCAAGCAGCCGATGGGCGTGATCGCCGCCGAGCTCGGCTATGCGAGCGCGAGCGCGTTCAGCGCGATGGTGCGCCGCTCGGTCGGCGCGCCGCCCAGCCGCTTCTTCACCTAGCGCGGCGGGACGAGCGCCGGGCCGCCATGGGCCACGAAGAGGCCCACTTCGTGGACCTTGCCGGCCCGCATCCCCTCGGGGGATCGGTCGATGTACCCATCGATCGAGGGGCTGTCAATCACCTGCCCCCGAAAGGGGTAGTCAATGTGGGGATGGCTGCGAGGGCGCCTCCCCCTAGACTGCACAGCACTCAACTGCCGGGAGCACCCATGTTGTCATCGCTGTTCGGAGACCTGCGAGACCTCAAGGGCAACGGCCGGGACGAACCCGCCCTGCCCGGCCAGGTGGTGGCGTCCGACGGTGGCGAGCCCCGTTCCCCGGGTTTCGCCGCCACGTCGATCATGGAGAGCATCGCGACCGAGGTGAACGACCAGGGGCAGATGGTCGACCGCCACCTGCGCGACCTGGTCGTCACCGGCTCGTCGGCGCAGGCGATCCGCGAACACTTCGCAGCCACCCGTGCCGACCTGGAGACCGCCTCCCGCCACATCGCGTTGCACGACCCGACCGGCGTCTGGGCGAGCGCCGTCGTGAAGGCGCTGTCGGACGCGAGCGGCCGGCCGATCGAGCGGCTGCACCTGCGCGAGCACACCACGCTGCGCACGCTGGCGATGATCGAGCGCACGACGCTGGAGCGGCGCGACGAAGGCCTGCTGCGCATCTACCACGCCGACGTGCGCGCGCCGGGCGCCGACAACGCGGCGATCCCGATCGCACTGATGGAGCGCAGCCACATGACCGCGGTGATCGTCGGCGCGATGCAGCCGCATGCGGTCGACGGCATGCTCAACACGCTGTACAGCGCGGTCAACCAGCCCGGCTGGCGCTGCCCGACGCTGCTCTTCATGCTGCCGCCGAACGGCGTCTGGATCGCCAACAAGATCGGCATGATCCAGTGGCCGCAGCGGCTGAAGGTGCAGGTGCTCAACGAATCGCTGTCGAACGCATCGGCGGTGTGGAATGCGCTGCTCGGCCAGTGGAACCGCGTGAAGACCGAGCCGGTGTGGGGCCCGCCGCCGGTCGCCGCGCTGGCATCGGTGCAGGGGCCGGACGGCTTCCCGATCAAGGTGGCCGACCTCGACGCCGCCGCCGCGGCCGCAGGAACCGCCGAGGCGAGCCGCAGCAACGCCGTGCTGAAGGCGCCGGTGCGCCCGCTGCTCGACCCGCAGCGCGCGGCGCATGCGCTCGACGCGATGCTGCAGGTCGACGGCCTGATGGGCTGCGCCGTCGTCGACACCGCGACCGGCCTGGTCGTCACGCACAAGGTGCGCGACGAGCACCCGGTCGACATCGAGCTGGCCGCCGCCGCCTGCACTCAGGTGCTGCGGGTGCACGACCGGCACGCGCGCGACATGGGGCTGTCCGATGCGGTGCACGAGATCATGACCAGCACGCCGACGCGCCACCACTTGATCCGCTCGCTGTCGCGGCACGGCGGGCTGTTCGTGTTCGCGCTGCTCGACAAGCAGCGCAGCAACCTGGCGCTGGCGCGCTACAAGCTGATGGAGGCCGAGCAAAGCCTGTCGTAGGGCCCACCGGGCGAGGGGTCGTCACCCTGTCCGATAACATTCGCCGATCGCAGCCCTGCTGCGGCCGCAGCCAATGACATGAGCCAAGACGTCCTCTTCGACTACCCGCTGCAAGACGCAGCCGGCACCACCTGCACCGCCCACGCCTGGGCCAAGGTGCCCGAACCGCTGACACCCGCCGGCCGCGCCGATCACAAGGCCCGCGCAAAGGCATTGCTGGCCCAGCACGATGCGGTGCTGGTCGCCCACTACTACGTCGACGGCGACCTGCAGGACCTGGCCCTCGAAACCGGCGGCCTGGTCGCCGATTCGCTCGAGATGGCGCGTTTCGGCCGCGACCACCCGAGCAAGACGCTGGTGGTCGCCGGCGTGCGCTTCATGGGCGAGACCGCGAAGATCCTGAGCCCCGACAAGCGCGTGCTGATGCCCGACCTCGACGCGACCTGCTCGCTCGACCTCGGCTGCCCGCCCGACGACTTCGCCCGCTTCTGCGACGCCCACCCCGACCGCACGGTCGTCGTCTACGCCAACACCAGCGCCGCGGTGAAGGCACGCGCCGACTGGATGGTCACCAGCTCCTGCGCGCTCGCGATCGTGCGCCACCTGAAAGACCGTGGTGAGAAGGTGCTGTGGGCGCCCGACCGCCACCTCGGCCGCTACATCCAGGAAGAAACCGGCGCCGACATGCTGATGTGGAACGGCGCCTGCATCGTGCACGACGAGTTCAAGGGCCTGGAGCTCGACCTGCTGAAGGCCGAGTACCCCGGCGCGAAGGTGCTGGTGCACCCGGAATCGCCGAAGTCGGTGGTCGAGCAGGCCGACGTGGTCGGCTCCACCTCGCAGCTGCTGAACGCGGTGCTGCAGATGGACGCGAAGCACTTCATCGTCGCCACCGACAACGGCATCCTGCACCGCATGCGGCAGCTCGCGCCCGGCAAGGTCCTGGTCGAAGCGCCGACCGCCGGCAGCAGCGCCACCTGCAAGAGCTGCGCGCACTGCCCGTGGATGGCGATGAACGCGCTGCAGGGTGTCGTCGCCTGCCTGGAGCAAGGCAGCGGCGAGATCCACGTCGACGAGCCGGTGCGCCGCCAGGCGCTGGGCTGCATCGACCGCATGCTCGATTTCGTCAAGGCCAACCCGTCGAGCACGCAGAAGCTCGGCCTGGTCAAGAACCTGGGCGCCGCATGACCTCCTTCGACATCGACGAGACGCTGGAACAGGCGCGCGCGCGCAACATCCACGACGCGCTGCGGGAAGACATCGGCCGCGGCGACTGGACCGCGCAGCTGGTGCCGGCCGGGCGCCGCGTGCGCGCCCGCGTGCTGGTGCGCGAAGACGCGGTGCTGTGCGGCCGCGACTGGTTCGACGGCTGCGTGCGCGCGCTCGACCCGCAGGCCGCGATCGACTGGCATGTCGACGAAGGCGCGCGCATGGCGCCCGACACGCTGGCCTGCCACATCGAAGCCGATGCACGGGCCCTGCTGTCGGCCGAGCGGCCGGCGCTGAACTTCCTGCAGCTGCTGTCGGCCACCGCCACGGTCACGCGCCGCCATGTCGACGCGATCGTCGGCGCGTCGCCGAACCCGCGCGGCTGCGCGATCCTCGACACCCGCAAGACGCTGCCGGGGCTGCGGCTCGCGCAGAAGTACGCGGTGCGCATCGGCGGCGGCCAGAACCAGCGGCTCGCGCTGTGGCACGGCATCCTGATCAAGGAGAACCACATCGCCGCGGCCGGCGGCGTCGCGGCTGCGCTGCGCAATGCGCAGGCGCTGAAGGCCGGCGTCGACATCCAGATCGAGGTCGAGGACATCGCGCAACTGCGCGAGGCGCTGGACGCCGGCGCGGTCAGCGTGCTGCTCGATAACTTCGACGAAGCGCGGATGCGCGAGGCGGTGTCGGTGACGGCCGGGCGCGCGCTGCTCGAGGTGTCGGGCAACGTGCAGCTCGACGAAGTGCGGCGCATCGCCGAGACCGGCGTCGACCGCATCTCGATCGGTCGGCTGACGAAGGACGTGCGGGCCACCGACTACTCGATGCGGGTGCTGGAGCGGATTTGACGGGCTTTTGCCGCACTCTCGGGATGGCCGGCGCGGCCCGCACTGACTACAGTCGAAGGGACATCCTGACCGAACGGCGGACCCCATGAGCGCAGACTTCGACACCATCTTCAACTACCACGAGCGCGCCGTCTTCGAGGCGGTGGCCGCGGCCGCCACCCAGCATCCGCATCTGAGCGGCAGCGAGCTGCTCGCCGACATCGCCTGCGTCGCGCTGAACCGGCTGCCGCCGCGCTACATCCGGCACGCGGTCGATTTCTCGTTCTACCTGAGCGAGAAGGAGCGCCACGTGATCGAGGTGGCGATCACCGAAGCGGTCGATTTCGCGTTCCAGTTCGTCCTCGCGCGCACCGCGATGAAGGCGCGGAACTGACCACCCCTCGGTCGATGGATACATCGACCGATCCCCCGAGGGGATCCGGGCCGGCTTGGGGCGGCCCGGCGCTCGGCCCGGTCCCGCCTATGTTGTGCGGCTGGTCGCCGGCCGCACCAGGATCGTCGGGAAACTGACCGGCAGCGTGCGCGGGAAATCGCGGCTGAAATGCAGCCCGCGGCTTTCGTGCCGCATCAGCGCCGAGCGCACGATCAGCTCGGCGCAATCGACCAGGTTGCGCAGCTCCAGCAGGTCGCGCGTGACGCGGAAGTTCGCGTAGTAGTCGTCGATCTCGCTGCGCAGCAGGTCGATGCGGTGCAGCGCCCGCTCCAGCCGCTTGGTGGTGCGCACGATGCCGACGTAGTTCCACATCAGCAGGCGCAGCTCGTCCCAGTTGTGCGCGATCACCACCTGCTCGTCGGCGTTCTCGACCTGGCTCTCGTCCCAGGCCGGCAGCCCCGGCTGCTCGCTCGGCGCGTGCTCCAGGATGTGGTCGGCGCAGGTCTTGCCGAGCACCACGCATTCCAGCAGCGAGTTGCTGGCCAGCCGGTTCGCGCCGTGCAGGCCGGTGTAGGTGGTCTCGCCGACCGCATACAGCCCCGGCAGGTCGCTGCGCCCGTGCAGGTCGCTGACGACGCCGCCGCAGGTGTAGTGCGCGGCAGGCACCACCGGGATCGGCTGGGTCGTGATGTCGATGCCGAGCTTCAGGCAGCGGGCGTAGATGGTCGGGAAATGCTCCTTCAGGAACTCGGCGCCCAGGTGGGTCGCGTCCAGCAGCACGTAGTCGACCCCGTGCTTCTTCATCTCGAAGTCGATCGCGCGGGCCACGATGTCGCGCGGCGCCAGCTCGCCGCGCGGGTCGTGCGCCTGCATGAAGCGGGTGCCGTCGGGCAGCAGCAGGTGGCCGCCCTCGCCGCGCAGCGCCTCGGTGATCAGGAAGCTGCGCTCCTGCGGGTGATAGAGGCAGGTCGGGTGGAACTGGATGAACTCCATGTTGCCGACCCGGCAGCCGGCCCGCCAGGCCATCGCGATGCCGTCGCCGGTGGAGGTGTCGGGGTTGGTCGTGTAGCGGTACACCTTGCCGGCACCGCCGGTGGCCATCACGACCGCCGACGCGGCCAGCGTCTCGACGCGCTGGTTGTCGATGTCGAGCGCGTAGATGCCGTAGCAGCGCGGCAGCTCGTCGCGCTTCAGGTGGCGCGAGGTGATCAGGTCGACCGCCATCCAGCGCTCCAGCAGGCGGATGTTCGGGTGGCGCTTCACCTCGGCGAGCAGCACGTCGTGGATGGCCTTGCCGGTCGCGTCGGCGGCATGCGCGATGCGGCGCACCGCATGGCCGCCTTCGCGCGTCAGGTGCAGGCCGAGCGGGCCTTCCGGGTCGGGCGAGAACGGCACGCCGCGCTCGACCAGCCATTCGATCGCCTGCGCGCTGTGCTGCGCGATGAAGCGCGCGGTGTGCTCGTCGACCAGCCCGGCGCCGGCGTCCTGCGTGTCGCGCACATGCGACTCGATGCTGTCGTCGGTGCCGAGCACGCCGACGATGCCGCCCTGCGCCCAGGCGGTCGCGGCCTCGTCGAGGTTGCGCTTGGCGAGCACCACGACCGGCCGGCTCTGCGCGATGTGCAGCGCGACGGTCAGTCCCGCGAGGCCCGCGCCGACGATCACGACCGGCAGGGAAGAAACAGCTTCAGCGCGCGACGGGGCCATGAGGCGGACGCAAAGTGGCAGGTGGGCGATTCTATCGGCGCGCCCCGACACCCCGCCGCACCCATGGCAAAGGCCGGACCGCGCGTCAAGCCCCGAAGTTGGCGGAGGAAGGTGGGGGTTTTCGCGACGTTTTCCGCTGTCACATCCTGAAACAAGCTCCTACACTGCCACGCACGCCCGTCGACATCGACGGGCCGTTGGCGAAACACAGAGCAGGCCCATGTCGAGCATTCCCCCTTTTTCCACCGGCAGCGATCCCCAGGGTGGAGGCGCCGATGATGGCTGGCAGGCGACGCGGGCGCAGACCTCGGTGGCCACCGAGCTGCTCGCCGACGCCGACGACGACCTGCCCGAAGACCAGCGCGACATCGGCCGCCAGGTCGGCGCCGACCAGCGCGAGCTGTTCGTCTCGTGCGACCCGGCCGAGGCGCTGCAGCAGCAGTTCGAGCTGCTGCAGCCCGACTACATCGCGCTGCACGACGTGGGCACCGTGTCGTCGCGCAAGCTGCTGGCCGGCGTGGCCACCGCGAGCAACCGCACGCTGCAGAAACTCGTGATCCGCCGCCAGGGCTACGGCACGCCGCTCGCGACGCTGGAGTTCGTCGATTTCCCCGGCGCCGACGGCAGCCTGCTGCGGCTGTACACCACGCAGGCCGATGCCGACACCGTGGCGCGCCAGGCGCTCGCGCGCGTGCTGATGGGCTACAGCCAGCTCGCGGTGCTGATGGTCGGCGCGCTGCCGGCCCACCTGCTCGAATCGACGCTGAAGCCGCTGCACGAGGCGATGGTCACCGGCCCGTGGTTCAACCGGCACATGCTGCTGCTGCCGCTGACGGCCACCACCGCGACGCTGACGAGCTTCGCGACCGACATGGCCCGCGGCACCGGCGTGAACGTGCGCACGACGCCGCAGGTCACGCGACCGGCGGACGCCTGGGGTTTCATCAGCGGCACCTGGAACAAGCTGCGCGAGCAAGGGATCGGCTCGCGCCCCGCCCGGCCGGTGCCGCCGCCCGGGCCGACGTCGATGCCGCCGATGGCGCCGCGGCCGATCGGGGCGTTCTCGCCGTCGGTGCCGCCCCCGCCGGCCGCGCCGACGCCGACCCTGCCGCTGGCCACGCCGCCGGCGGTGGCCTACCCGACCTCGTACGCGCCGATGCCGCCGACCCGGCCGGTCGCGTCGACGCAGCCCGATTCACTGCTGCAGCGCTACGTGAACCAGCTGATCGAGCTGACCGGCATGGTCAGCTGCTGCGTGTTCGACATCGCGAGCGGCCGCGAGCTGGTGCATGCCGGCTCGCGGCCTTCGGCCGACGCGCTGGCGCAGCATGGGGCGGCGCTGCTCGGTGCGATGACGGCGACCGCGCGCACGATGGGCCTGGGGCATGCGATGCCCGAGGCCGCGATCACGCTGGGGTCCCATCACCTGCTGCTGCGCGCGGTGCCGAACCATCCGGGCCTCGCGCTGCATGCGGTGCTCGACAAGACGCATGCGAACCTGACGCTGGTCAGGCTGCAGGTCGTCCGGATGGACAACCTCCTCGACTGATCAGTGCACGACGCGCGAGAAGCTGAACTCGCTGCCGTTCACATCCACCGGAATCACGTCCTTCGGCCCGAACCGGCCTTCGAGGATCAGCTTCGAGACCGGGTTCTCGATCTTCTGCTGGATCGCCCGCTTCAGCGGCCGGGCACCGAACACCGGGTCGAAGCCGACCAGGGCCAGTGCGGCCAGCGCGGCCGGCGACACGTCGAGCTTCATCTCCAGCTTGTCCAGCCGCTGCTCCAGCGTCTTCAGCTGGATGCGCGCGATCGCCTCGATGTTCTTCGCGTCCAGCGAATGGAACACCACCGTCTCGTCGATGCGGTTCAGGAACTCCGGGCGGAAATGCTGCTTCACCTCGGCCCACACCGCCTCGCGGATGGCCTCGGGGTCCTGCCCGGCCATCTGCATGATCTGGTGCGAGCCCAGGTTGGACGTCATCACGATCACGGTGTTCTTGAAGTCCACCGTGCGGCCCTGGCCGTCGGTCAGCCGACCGTCGTCGAGCACCTGCAGCAGCACGTTGAAGACATCCGGGTGCGCCTTCTCGACCTCGTCGAGCAGCAGCACGCTGTACGGCTTGCGGCGCACCGCCTCAGTCAGGTAGCCGCCCTCGTCGTAGCCGACGTAGCCGGGCGGCGCGCCGATCAGCCGGCTCACCGAATGCTTCTCCATGAACTCGCTCATGTCGACGCGGATCAGGTGGTCCTCGCTGTCGAACAGGAAGCCGGCCAGCGCCTTGCACAGCTCGGTCTTGCCGACGCCGGTCGGCCCGAGGAACAGGAACGAGCCGGTCGGGCGGTTCGGATCCGACAGGCCGGCCCGCGAGCGGCGGATCGCATCGGCCACCGCGCTGATCGCCTCGTCCTGGCCGACCACGCGCTCATGCAGCTTGCCTTCCATCTGCAGCAGCTTCTCGCGCTCGCCCTGCATCAGCTTGGACACCGGGATGCCGGTGGCGCGCGCGACCACCTCGGCGATCTCCTCGGCACCGACCATCGTGCGCAGCAGCTGCGGGCGGCTCGCGTCGGCGCCCTTCTTCACCTCAGTGGCCTGCGCGTCCTTCAGCGCCTTCTCCAGTTCCGGCAGCTTCCCGTACTGCAGCTCGGCGACCTTGTTGAAATCGCCCTTGCGCTTGAACTCCTCGATCTGGAAGCGGATGCGGTCGATCTCTTCCTTCACATGGGCCGAGCCCTGGGCCGCCGCCTTCTCGGCCTTCCAGATCTCTTCGAGGTCGGCGGCCTCGCGCTGCAGGCGCACGATCTCTTCCTGGATCAGCCCAAGGCGCTTCTGCGAGGCCTCGTCCTTCTCGCGCTTGACGGCCTCGCGCTCGATCTGCAGCTGGATCAGCCGGCGGTCGAGCTTGTCCATCGCCTCAGGCTTGGAGTCGATCTCGATCTTGATCTTGGCCGCCGCCTCGTCGATCAGGTCGATCGCCTTGTCGGGCAGGAAGCGGTCGGTGATGTAGCGGTGGCTCAGCTCGGCCGCGGCGACGATCGCCGGGTCGGTGATCTCGACGCCGTGGTGCACCTCGTACTTCTCCTGCAGCCCGCGCAGGATCGCGATGGTGGCCTCGACCGTCGGCTCGCCGACCAGGATCTTCTGGAAGCGGCGCTCCAGCGCGGCGTCCTTCTCGATGTACTTGCGGTATTCGTCCAGCGTGGTCGCGCCGATGCAGTGCAGCTCGCCGCGCGCCAGCGCCGGCTTCAGCATGTTGCCGGCGTCGATCGCGCCTTCGGCCTTGCCGGCGCCGACCATCGTGTGGATCTCGTCGATGAAGACGATGGTCTGGCCTTCGTCCTGCGCGACTTCCTTCAGCACCGACTTCAGCCGTTCCTCGAACTCGCCGCGGAACTTGGCGCCGGCCAGCAGCAGCGCCATGTCGAGCACCAGCACCCGCTTGCTCTTCAGCGAATCGGGCACCTCGCCGGCGACGATGCGCTGTGCCAGGCCTTCGACGATGGCCGTCTTGCCGACGCCCGGCTCGCCGATCAGCACCGGGTTGTTCTTGCTGCGGCGCTGCAGCACCTGGATCGCGCGGCGGATCTCGTCGTCGCGGCCGATCACCGGGTCGAGCTTGCCGTTGCGGGCGCGCTCGGTCAGGTCGAGGGTGTACTTCTTCAGCGCCTCGCGCTGGCCTTCGGCATCGGCGTTGTCGACCTTCTGGCCGCCGCGCACCGCGTCGATCGCGGCTTCGAGCGCCTTGCGGGTCAGGCCGTGTTCCTTGACGAACGGGCCGATCGACGACTTGGCGTCGGTCGCGGCCAGCAGGAACATCTCGCTGGCGATGAACTGGTCGCCGCGCTTGGTGGCCTCTTTTTCGGACGCCTGCAGCAGCGCGCCGAGCTCGCGGCTGGCCTGCACCTGCTCGCCGCCCTGCACCTGCGGCAGCTTGCGCAGCTCGGTGTCGAGCGCGGCCTGCAGCCGGCCGGTGTTGACGCCGGCGCGGTCGAGCAAGGCCTTCGGCCCGTCGGTCTGGGCCAGCATCGCGGCCAGCAGGTGGGCCGGTTCGATATAAGGGTTGTCGCGGTTCAACGCGAGGCTCTGGGCCTCGCCGAGCGCTTCCTGGAACTTGGTGGTGAGCTTGTCGAGTCGCATGGGACGAATCCTCCGATTGCAGGGGATTTGAGGGGATCGCCCCGCTTTTCAAGCCTCGCCCGCAGGCCCATCCGGGTCACAACACCAGGCGTGCAAACTTGTATCCGACGCCCGCACAGGCCAGCGAGCCCAGCACATGCGCGAGAGTGTGGCCGATGGCCAAGCTCCATTCGTTGCGCTGGATCAGCGCGAGCGATTCGCCGGAGAACGATGAAAAGGTCGTCAGCCCGCCGAGGAAGCCGGTCACCATCAACAAGCGCAGCAGTTCGTTCGGGCTGCGCTGGAACCAGTACAGCGCGACGCCGATCAGCAGCCCGCCGGCGCAGTTGACCAGCAGCGTGCCGAGCGGAAAACCAGCCCACTGCGCGTTCAGCCACAGCCCGGCCCACCAGCGCAGCAAGGCCCCGAAGACGGCGCCGGTCGCGACCGCCAGCACCTGCAGCCCGGTGATGCCCGCCGTCACACTGCCGCTCATGGCGCGAGGTTCCCGCTGTCGATGCCCCAGCGCCGCAGCGCCGCATCGTCATGGCTGCGCGCATCGACCCAGCGCGCGCCTTGCGGCGTGTGTTCCTTCTTCCAGAACGGGGCTTGGGTCTTCAGGTAGTCCATCAGGAACTCGCAGGCGTCGAAGGCGGAACCGCGGTGCGCCGACGTGACGGCCACCAGCACGATCTGGTCCTGCGCGTCGAGCACGCCGACGCGGTGGATCACGCGCGCGGCGCGGATGTCGAAGCGGGCCGTCGCGGCGTCGATCATCGCGGCGATCGATTTCTCGGTCATGCCGGGGTAGTGCTCGAGCTCCATGCGGCTGACGTCGGCGCCGTCGCTGCGGTCGCGCACCGTGCCGACGAACGCGACCACCGCGCCGACGCCGCCATCGCCGGCACGCAGCCGGGCCACTTCGGCGCCGAGGTCGAAATCATCGGTCTGGATCGAGACGCGCGGCTCGCTCATGTCAGCCTCCGGTCACCGGCGGGAAGAACGCCAGCTCGGCATCGTCGTGCAGCGCCGCGGCTTCGTCGCACAGCGCCTGGTCGAGCGCGCAGCGCAAGGCCCGCGTGCGCGCCAGCGCCGCGGCGTGGCGCTCGCTGCGGGCGATCAGCGCATCGCGCGCCGCCGCCACGTCGGCACCGGCCGGCAGCTCCAGCGGCTCGCCGCTGCCCAAGGCCTCGCGCAGCGATGCGAAATAGCGGATGCGCAGCTTCATGCCAGCCACTCCGAGAACGGCACATAGCGCACGGTGTCGCCGGCGGCGACGACCTGGCCGGGCGGGTTGTCGACGATGCCGTCGCCCCACACCGCCGAGCTCAGCACGCCCGAGCCCTGGTTCGCGAACAGGTCCAGCCCGCCCTGCGCATTGCGGCGCACGCGCAGGAACTCGCGCCGCCGGTCGGGCTTCGGCCACGCGAAATCGGCCCGCACCGGCAGCCCGGGTGGCATCCCGGCCGCGGCGCCCTGCAGCCGCAGCAGCACCGGGCGCACCGCGAGCAGGAAGGTGATGAAGCTCGACACCGGGTTGCCCGGCAGCCCGATGAACCAGGCCGCGCTGGAGTCGCCGCGGCGCACGCTGCCGAACGCCAGCGGCTTGCCCGGCTTGACCGCGATCTGCCACAGGTCGAGCTGCCCTTCGGCCTGCACCGCCGGGCGCAGGTGGTCTTCTTCGCCGACCGACACGCCGCCGCTGGTGACGATCAGGTCGTGGCCTTGCGCCGCCCGCACCAGCGCATCGCGCGTCGCGGCCAGCCGGTCGGGCACGATGCCGAGGTCGGTCACCTCGCCGCCCAGCGCCTGGATCAGCGCCCGCAGCGTGTAGCGGTTGGAGTTGTAGATCGCGCCGGGGCGCAGCGGCTCGCCCGGCATCACCAGCTCGTCGCCGGTGGAGAACAGCGCGACGCGCGGCCGGCGCATCACCGACAGCGTCGCCGCGCCGACCGAGGCGGCCATGCCGAGCGCCTGCGGGCTCAGGCGCTGCCCCTGCGCCAGCACGACGCTGCCCTGCCGCACGTCCTCGCCGCGGCGACGCACCCACTGGCCGGCCTTCGGCACCTCGTGGATGCGCACCTCGCTGCCGACGGCTTCGCACTGCTCCTGCATCACGACCGCATCGGCGCCGGGCGGGATCGGCGCGCCGGTGAAGATGCGCGCCGCGCTGCCCGGCTGCAACGCGACCGGCACGCTGCCGGCCGGGATGCGCTGGCTCACCGGCAGCAGCATGCCGGCGGCCGGCACGTCGGCGCTGCGCAGCGCATAGCCGTCCATCGCAGTGTTGTCGAGCGGCGGCACGTCGAGCCGCGAATGCACGTCGGCGGCCAGCACGCGGCCGAGCGCGTCGAAGGTCGACAGGCTCTCAGCCTCGGCGGCCGGCAGCGGCTGCACCGCGGCCAGCAGGCGCGCCAGCGCGTCGTCGAGCGACAGCAGCGGCGAGCGCGCAAGCGCCGAAGATTCAGGGGAAAGCGGGAGGCTGGTAGTCATAGCGCGAAGCATCGGCCAGCAGGAAAGCGGCTGCCGCCGCAGGGTCATTCAGGTCGAGCACCGGACGCGAGGTCGGCTCGGGCAAGCGGTCGGCGCTGTCGGTCGCGATCGCGACGATGAACGGATCGGTCGGGTAGTTCGCCTGCTTGCCGGTGGCTGCGCGCCAGACCTCGATCTTCGGCAGGTCGGCATGCTTGAAGCCTTCGACCAGCACCCAGTCGCAGTCGACCAGCTCGGCGATCAGCTGGTGCACCGTCGGCTCGGCCAGCTGCTCGTACTCGCGGATCTTGGCCAGCCGCCGGTCGGAGGCGATCACGATCTCGAACGCACCGGCCTGGCGGTGGCGGTACGAATCCTTGCCCGGCTGGTCGATGTCGAAATCGTGGTGCGCATGCTTGACCACCGACACCCGCTGGCCGGCCGCGCGCAGCAGCGGGATCAGCTGCTCGACCAGCGTGGTCTTGCCGGCGCCCGAATACCCGCTGAAGCCGATGACATTCACGGGTGCGCGACGATGTACTGCTTGACCGCGTCGGCATCGACCGGCATCACGACGAAGCGCTTCGGCAGCTCTTCGATGCCGTGCAGCTGGTACGGCCGCGCCGGCTCGCGGTTCAGCGCCTCGACGATGGTGTCGGCGAACTTGGCCGGCAGCGCGGTCTCGAGCACGATCATTGGCACCGCCGGGTCCAGGTGTTCGAGCGCGACCTTCAGCCCGTCGGCGGTGTGGGTGTCGATCATCGCGCCGAAGCGCTCGAACGCCAGGCGGATCGTCGCGAGCCGGTCGGCATGCGTGCTGTGGCCCGACACGAAGCCGTAGCCGGCGATGCGCGCAAACTCGTCCGGCGTGATCTCGAAGCGGCCGTGCTGCTCGAGCGCGGTCTTGAACAGCGCGCGGGTGCGCTCGCCGTCGCGGCCGAGCAGGTCGAACACGAAGCGCTCGAAGTTCGACGCCTTCGAGATGTCCATCGACGGGCTCGAGGTCTCGAAGGTCTCGCTGCCGGCGCGCACCCGGTAAGTGCCGCTGCGGAAGAACTCGTCGAGCACCCGGTTCTCGTTGGTGGCCAGCACCAGCTGCTTGATCGGCAGCCCCATGCGGCGCGCGACATGGCCGGCGCAGATGTTGCCGAAGTTGCCCGACGGCACCGCGAAGCTGACTTCCCCGGCGCCGTCGCGCGTCGCCTGATGGCTGGTAGCTTGCAGATAGCCGGCGAAGTAATACACCACCTGCGCCAGCAGCCGCGCCCAGTTGATCGAGTTGACGGTGCCGATGCGGTTCGCGCGCTTGAACGCGAGGTCGTTGGACACCGCCTTGACGATGTCCTGGCAGTCGTCGAACACGCCTTCGATCGCGATGTTGTGGATGTTGGCATCCTGCAGGCTGAACATCTGGGCCTGCTGGAACGGGCTCATGCGGCCGTGCGGGCTCAGCATGAAGACGTTGATGCCCTGCTTGCCGCGCATCGCGTACTCGGCCGCGCTGCCGGTGTCGCCCGAGGTCGCGCCGAGGATGTTCAGCGTCTCGCCGCGGCGGCCCAGTTCGTACTCGAACAGGTTGCCGAGCAGCTGCATCGCCATGTCCTTGAACGCGAGCGTCGGGCCGTTCGACAGGCCCTGCAGGTACAGGCCGGGGCGCAGCGCGGTGATCGGTGCGATCTCGGTGCTGCCGAACACCGCGGGGGTGTAGGTCTTCGCCGCCAGGCGGCGCAGGTCGGCGGCCGGAATGTCGTCGATGTAGAGCGACAGGATCTCGAACGCCAGCTCGTGGTACGGCAGCTCGCGCCAGCGCGCGAGCGTCGCCGCATCGACCTGCGGGTAGTGCGTGGGCAGGTAGAGCCCGCCGTCGGGCGCGAGGCCTTCGAGCAGGATGTCGGAGAAGCCGCGTTCAGCGCGGTCGCCTCGGGTGCTGATGTATTTCACGACAGCTCTTCCTTGCGGATGCGCACGATCGGCGCCAGCACCGTCGGCAGCGCCTGCATCTGCGCCAGCGCCTTGTTCATCTCGCCTTCGACGGTGTCGTGGGTCAGGATGATCACGTCGGTGTGGGCCTCGCCTTCGGCCGATTCGCGTTGCAGCAGCGCGTCGATCGAGATCGCGTGCTCGGCCAGGATGCCGGTGATGCGCGCCAGCACGCCGGCCTGGTCGGCCACCTGCAGCCGCAGGTAGAACGACGTGACCACCTGCCCGATGTCGAGGATCGGCGTGTCGGACAGCTGGTCCGGCTGGAAGGCCAGGTGCGGCACGCGGTGGTCCGGGTCGGCGGTGTGCAGCCGCGTGATGTCGACCAGGTCGGCGACCACCGCCGACGCGGTCGGCTCGGAGCCCGCGCCCTTGCCGTACGACAGCGTCGTGCCGACCGCGTCGCCGTGCACGACGACGGCGTTCATTGCGCCTTCGACGTTGGCGATCAGCCGCTTGGTCGGCACCAGCGTCGGGTGCACGCGCAGCTCGATGCCGGCGTTGCGGCCGAGGTCGTCGCGCCGCTTCGTGATGCCCAGCAGCTTGATGCGGTAGCCGAGCTGCTCGGCATAGGTGATGTCGGCCGCCTGCAGCTTGGTGATGCCCTCGATGTGGGCGCGCTCGAACTGCACCGGCGTGCCGAACGCGATCGCGCTCATGATGGTCAGCTTGTGCGCGGCGTCGACGCCTTCGATGTCGAAGGTCGGGTCGGCCTCGGCATAGCCCAGGCGCTGCGCTTCCTTCAGCACCGCGTCGAAATCGAGGCCCTTGGCCCGCATCTCCGACAGGATGAAGTTGGTGGTGCCGTTGATGATGCCGGCGATCCATTCGATGCGGTTGGCCGACAGGCCCTCGCGCAGCGACTTGATGATCGGGATGCCGCCGGCCACCGCGGCCTCGAAGGCCACCATCACGCCTTTCGCATGTGCGGCCGCGAAGATCTCGGTGCCGTGCACCGCGAGCAGCGCCTTGTTGGCGGTGACCACGTGCTTGCCGGCCGCGATGGCTTCCATCACCAGCGTCTTCGCGACGTCGTAGCCGCCGATCAGCTCGACGACGATGTCGATCGCCGGGTTCGCGATGACCTCGCGCGCATCGGCCACCACCCTGGCCGCATCGCCGACGATGCCGCGCGCACGTTCGACGTTGCGGGCCGCCACCATCGTGATCTGAATGCTGCGGCCGGCGCGACGCCGAATTTCCTCCTGATTGCGCTGCAGCACGTTGAACGTGCCGCTGCCGACGGTACCGAGGCCGAGCAAACCGACTTGGATGGGTTTCATGGTGAGAGAACGCCCTGCACGGGCTGGAGTGAAAGCGAAAGGATCAGGAACTCAGTGCGAATGACGCTTGCGGTAATGGTCGAGGAAACGCGCGATGCGGCCGATCGCGTCGGAAAGATCGTCGGAATTCGGCAGGAACACCAGCCGGAAGTGATCGGGGTGCAGCCAGTTGAAGCCGGTGCCCTGCACGATCAGCACCTTCTCGTCGGCCAGCAAGTCGTAGGCGAACTGCTGGTCGTCGGCGATCGGGTACAGCTTCGGGTCGAGGCGCGGGAACATGTACAGCGCCGCCTTCGGCTTGACGCAGCTGACGCCGGGGATCTGCGTCAGCAGCTGGTGCGCGAGGTCGCGCTGGCGGCACAGCCTGCCTCCCGGGGCGACCAGGTCCTTGATGCTCTGGTAGCCGCCGAGCGCGGTCTGGATCGCGAGCTGGCCGGGGGTGTTCGAGCACAGGCGCATCGAGGCCAGCATGTTCAGCCCCTCGATGTAGTCGCGCGCATGGCGCTTCTCGCCGGAGACGATCATCCAGCCGGCGCGGTAGCCGCAGGAGCGGTAGTTCTTGCTGAGGCCGTTGAAGGTGACGAACAGCACGTCGCTCGCGAGCGACGCGATGCTGGTGTGGGTGTTGCCGTCGTACAGCGTCTTGTCGTAGATCTCGTCGGCGAAGACGATCAGCTGGTGCTGGCGCGCGAGCTCGACGATCTCCTGCAGCAGGCTGTCGGGGTACAGCGCGCCGGTCGGGTTGTTCGGGTTGATCACGACGATGGCCTTGGTGTTCGGCGTGATCTTCGCCTTGATGTCGGCGATGTCGGGGTACCAGTCGCTCTGCTCGTCGCAGACGTAGTGCACCGCGGTGCCGCCCGACAGCGCGACCGACGCGGTCCACAGCGGGTAGTCGGGCGCCGGCACCAGCACCTCGTCGCCATCGTTGAGCAGCGCGTTCATGCTCATCGCGATCAGCTCGGAGGCGCCGTTGCCGAGGTAGACGTCGTCGACGGTGACACCGGCGATGTTCTTTTCCTGCGAGTAGTGCACCACCGCCTTGCGCGGGGCGAACAGGCCCTTCGAATCGGTGTAGCCGGCCGAATGCGGCAGGTTGCGGATCATGTCCTGCACGATCTCGTCCGGCGGCTCGAGGCCGAACACCGCGAGGTTGCCGATGTTCAGCTTGATGATCTTCTGGCCCTCTTCCTCCATCTGCCGGGCCTTCTCGAGCACGGGCCCGCGGATGTCGTAGCAGACGCTGGCAAGCTTGCTGGACTTGGCGATGGGTTTCAACGGGGGCTCCGGCGAGGGGTCAGGAGGGCGGAATTTTGGCACAGCACTGCCCGGCGCCCGGTCATTGCGAGCTTTCGTCCGCATGGTCCCCGCGACGCCAGGAGTCTTCGTCGAACATGCTCGTCGGCCTGGAGCTGGCGGTCCTGTCGTCGTCACCGTCGCTGCCTCCGCCCTTGAACGTGCTCGCGATCACGTGTCGCTTGTCCAGGTGGTCGCGAATCCCTCGCTCCCGCGGTGTCAGCGGCGTCAGGCTCGCCGACGACCCGCCGGTGACGATGACCTGGGCCAGCTTGATGACCGTGTCGGGATGGGCACTGCCATCCGGATTGGCGAGGTAGCTGGCAGTGCGCGCACGAGCGCCGCCGGTCGCCGCATTGAGCATGGAGCCGACGAAGAGGAAGAATGCCTCGACATCGGGATAGCCAAGCCGGCTGCAGAGCGTCGCCAGCGAACCGAAAGCGTCGTTGCCGGCGGCCGCCGTCGCCACGCGGGCCGACGCATTGCGCAGGAAGTGCTCGCGAAACTTCTTGATTCCCCCTGCGTCCAGCACACAAGGCTGGGGATCCACGATGCAGACCAGCGGGGCGTCCGATGGCGACTCGAGCCCGAGCAGCGCGGGACACCACTCCGCCAGCTTGCAGGCCACGTCCTGCCACCAGCCGTCGGCGACCTCGTTGGCCGGTCCGTAGACACTCTTGAACTCGATGCCGATCGCCTGGAGAGCCAGGCACGTCCTCTGCTGGATCAGGGTGATCAACTCCTTGCCATAGACCTGTCCGACCCCCAGCGTGGACACCGATGACCCGAAATAGAAGGCATCACGCAGCAGCCACACCCTCCATTGCTCCTCGTCCGTCAGCTTGATGAACTCCTCCTGGCCCTGTGCGTTGATGATGCGGCGACACAACGAGAGCCCGGACGTCCACCGGCTGCGCGTGCCGGACTGCAGCAGGTCGCGCAACGGGCGCGCGATCAGGCCGGTCAGCTGCGCCTGCACCGGTATCAACGCGCAGCGCCACGCATGCTCGATGCGCTCGGCGGACATCGCCATCGCCGCGGCGATCTCGCATTCGCTTGCGTTCGACGAACCGCCGTACAACGACTCGGGCTGAAAGGCCAATGTGCCGTTCGGTCCCGGACTGCCTTGCGAAAGCGCCTCTGAATCGAAGGTGGCCAGGCCGAACACGAAGCAGCTGAGCGGCAGGACCCACGGCAGGATCAGCGAGGTCCACCGCATCAGGTTGAAGCACTTCGACTTGGCGTAGCGGCCGAGCTGTGCGTCTGCCTGCGGGCGGAAGGCCTGCCGGTCGACGATCTTTTTCTGGAAGAACCGATCGAAGCCTATGAACGCCAGACCGACCGTCAGGCCCAGGATCGTCACCTGCGGCCAGGCATTTCCATCGACCGCGCTGTCAAAAGCGTCGTAGAAGGATGTCATGGCCCACCCGACGAGCAGCAGCGCAATCGCGTGGCAAAGCCCTTCGCGCAGACCATTCGGGACCGACCGCAGCAACCAGGGCAGGCGCTCGAACAACGGCACGGTCGACGGAGCTTCCATGGAAGGCTCCTCGCGAGGACTGTCTGCGTCGCCGGACACCATCGAACTGATGTCGCGCTCGACCTGAAAAAGGAGGGGCTCACGGAACTGCGCCAGGAGACTCAGCACGGATCCGGCGATTCTTTGCGGTATCTCGTTGACCTCGGCAAGCGAGACGACCTGGCACTGCACCAGCAGCTGGATCGACAGCATGCCCAGCGATTCCGCCGGCATCCTGTTTTCATCGAACAGACCGACGAGCGCCTTCAGCGCCGTGCGCAACTCCTCGCCGCGCCCTTCCATCGCGCAACCGGCCGCGTGGGTCAGCAGGCCGAGGCCGAGCCGCCTGCCCTCGTCGTGCGATGGCTCCGACCGGACCTGGCTGAGCACCTGCGCACGATTCGTGTAGCAGCCCGCCGGCATCATGTCGCGCTCGCCCAGTGCGTCGAGGTGCGCGCCTGCCAGTTCCAATGCGCCACGAAGCTGCTGACTGCGCTGACCCTTGCGCGCGGCCTTCACCGCCAGGCGCAATTCGGCAAGCACGTCTTTCTGGTCGCGTTCCGCAACGGCCGCCAGCACCTCGCACACAGCACGCTTGACGCTTCTTCTGCCTGAGCCTCTCGAGAAGTTGATGCCGCTGCCCGAAAGATCCGCCAGGCGCTGCACCAGCGCCTCCCCCGGCGCCTGCGAGAGTTCGGGCACGCCACGGGCCTCGGCGGCTTCTTTCGTGCCGCTGCGCGTCGAATCGCGTCCATGCCGCCCTTCCATCAACGCGATGAGGCGCCCCCAATGCGCGGCCTCGTTCTCCAGATGGCAGGACAAGTCGGCGTGATCGACCGCCCGCTCCTTGAATGCAGAGCCGAAGGACGCGAGAGGAGCGACTGTCCGGCTCTCCCGGCAGGCAGTTCCGCTTGGTGTTTGCATGGTGGCCTTTGGTGCTCAGATGCGCTGGTGACAATGCAGACCGGCATGCGTCGCCTCCGGCGTCCCGACACCGTCCCGGACACTGTCATCCAGCAGCCCGTGGCGCCGCCAATGCAGCGCGAGCTCGGCGGCGGCTCTCAGGCTGCACACGAGCGCATCGGCCTTGACAGCTTCGAGATCGCCATCGATGACGCACACGCCACGACCGGAATCCGGATCGATGCCCAGGGTCGTGCCGCGCTGCTGCAACGTCAGCACGAAGTTGAGTTCCAGCATCCGCCTGAGCAGGTCCTCCAGCCTGGGAACGGGTGGTGCATCGACCGGCCCGAGGTCGCACTGCATTCGCATGCGGCGCGGGTCGACCAGCGGGTCGTAGCGCAATGAAAAAGCGACGCCTTCGATTTCGATGTCGGAACGGGCTGCCATCCCCTCCGCGACCGTCCAGCCGGCCGGCATCGCCAGGCCGAGGCGCCGGTGCACCGCGCGCACCAGGTTTGCAAACCCGTCATGCAGGCTCAACGACATGTGGGAAACCCCTTCCACCGGTGATTTGTGAGTGACGATCCGTTGGTAACGAAACGCCCGGGGTTGCGCCATCTACGGCTGATATGCCGACATCTCGTTTTCAGATATCAGATGCGCGGTATGGAAGAATTCACCGGTCTTGCCGCCCGCATCCGACACCTCAAGCACCCATGAAACTCCAGCCCGACCGCATCGAAGGCGTCAACGCCGTCTCCGGACTGATCCCCGGGGCCGTCTCGATCAACGGCGTCGTGCACCGCCAGAGCATCGTCGTGCCGTGGCAGGGCGAGGTCGTGCCATGGCATGTCGAACGCTTCGAAGACCTCATGGCCGAGCATTTCGGTGCGATCGCGGCGCTGTCGCCCGAGCTGGTGATCTTCGGCAGCGGCGAGCGCATCCGATTCCCGTCGCCCGCCCTGCTGCGCCCGCTGATCGACAAGCGCATCGGCATCGAGACGATGGACACCGCGGCGGCCTGCCGCACCTACAACGTGCTGGTCTCGGAAGGGCGCCGCGCGGTGGTCGGCCTGCTGCTGGGGGGCTGATGGAGCGCCGGAGCGCAATGGCCGTGGCCTTATAATCAACGGCTACGCCTCCCGCGGCGCAACTCCCCAGAATTCTTCATGACGCCAGCCCTCAACAAACCCCTCCCGGAATTTGAAGCGCTCGCAACCGGTGGCGTGAAGTTCACGCCCGCCGCCTTCGCGGGGCAGATCGTCGTTCTCTACTTCTACCCGAAGGACAACACGCCCGGTTGTACCACCGAGGCCATGCAGTTTCGCGATCGGCACAAGGATTTCGTCAAGGCCGGTGCGGTGGTTTTTGGCGTCTCGCGCGACAACATGAGTTCGCACGACAAGTTCAAGCAGAACCTCGAACTGCCGTTCGAGCTGATCGCCGACACCGAAGAGAAGTTGTGCCACATGTTCGGCGTCGTCAAGAACAAGATCATGTACGGCAAGAAGGTCAAGGGCATCGAGCGCAGCACCTTCCTGATCGACGCTGAAGGCGTGCTGCGGGTCGAATGGCGCGGCCTCAAGGTCGCCGGCCACGTCGACGAAGTGCTGAAGGCGGTCAAGGGCCTGAAGAAGTCGGGCTGATCCGCGAAATCCACGACGGCGGGAGTTTTGTTGAGGTGTCGTCGTGGATGTGCATAATGGGTCATGCCTGTGAGTTGTGAATTCAGACAGCCAGTCATCATCAAGCCGCTCGGGCAACCGCGCGGCTTTTTTGTTGCCCTCGCCTCCCCCACCTGACCTCCAAGCCCACCTGACACACACCCATGCCACTGCCCAAGCCGCCTGCCAAACGCGCCGCCCTCCTCACCCCCGCCGATTTCGAATCGCAGGCCGCTCCCAAACCCGGCAAACGCACGCAGAACAAACGCAGCGAGGAACCCGCCTCGCCGGCGGTGCTCGACCTGTTCGATGCGCCGCGTGAAGCCGCGCCGGTGGTCACGGCCAAGGCCAAGCCCATCGCGCCGGTGATGCCGCCGTCGGCCCCGGCCCCGGCCCCGGCCGCCACCGCGGCACGCCGCCCGAGCCCCGAGCCGAAGCTGCGCAAGCCGCGCGGCACCGGTCCGGCCAAGCTGTTCGTGCTCGACACCAACGTGCTGATGCACGACCCGACCTGCCTGTTCCGCTTCGAGGAACACGACGTCTACCTGCCGATGATCACGCTCGAGGAGCTCGACGATCACAAGAAAGGCATGTCCGAAGTCGCCCGCAATGCACGCCAGGTGAGCCGCGACCTCGACGCGCTGGCCGGCGGCCTGTCCGACCAGCCCGGGCGCGACATGGCCGAAGGCCTGCCGCTGGCGGGCACCGGCCACCGCGAGGCCGGCGGCAAGCTGTTCTTCCAGACCACGCTGGTCAACGTGACGCTGCCGCAGGGGCTGCCGCAGGGCAAGGCCGACAACCAGATCCTGGGCGTCGTGCAGGCGCTGCGCGACCAGCAGCAAGGCCGCGAGGTGGTGCTGGTGTCCAAGGACATCAACATGCGCATCAAGGCGCGCGCGCTGGGCCTGGCCGCCGAGGACTACACCAACGACAAGACGCTGGAAGACGGCGACCTGCTCTACACCGGCGTGCTGGCGCTGCCGGCCGATTTCTGGGACCGCCACGGCAAGACCATGGAGAGCTGGAACCAGGGCGGCCTCACCTACTACCGCATCAGCGGGCCGATGGTGCCGGCGCTGCTCGTCAACCAGTTCGTCTACCTCGAAGCCCCGGGTGCCGCGCCGCTGTACGCCAAGGTCACCGAGATCACCGGCAAGACCGCGGTGCTGCGCACGCTGCGCGAGTACACCCACCAGAAGAATGCGGTGTGGGGCGTCACCGCGCGCAACCGCGAGCAGAACTTCGCGCTGAACCTGCTGATGGACCCCGACTGCGACTTCATCACGCTGACCGGCACGGCCGGCACCGGCAAGACGCTGATGACGCTGGCGGCCGGGCTGTCGCAGGTGATGGACGACCGCCGCTACACCGAGATCATCGTGACCCGCGTGACGGTGCCGGTGGGTGAGGACATCGGCTTCCTGCCGGGCACCGAGGAAGAAAAGATGTCGCCGTGGATGGGCGCGCTCGACGACAACCTCGAGGTGCTGTCGAAGACCGACGGCGCGGCCGGCGAATGGGGCCGTGCGGCCACCAACGACCTGGTGCGCAGCAAGATCAAGATCAAGAGCCTGAACTTCATGCGCGGGCGCACCTTCCTGAACAAGTTCGTGATCATCGACGAGGCGCAGAACCTGACGCCCAAGCAGATGAAGACGCTGATCACGCGCGCCGGCCCCGGCACGAAGATCGTGTGCCTGGGCAACCTCGCGCAGATCGACACGCCGTACCTGACCGAAGGCAGCTCCGGCCTGACCTTCGCGGTCGACCGCTTCAAGGGCTGGCCGCATTCGGGGCATGTGACGCTGGCGCGCGGCGAGCGGTCGCGGCTGGCGGATTTCGCGTCAGAGGTGCTCTGAGCCCACGCGCTCGCGGATCTGCTGCAGCGCGGTCGGGTCCTCGATCGTCGTCAGGTCGCCCGGGTCGCGGTGTTCGCAGACGGCCTGGATCGCGCGGCGCAGCAGCTTGCCGGAGCGCGTCTTCGGCAGCGCGCTGACGACGTGCACGCGCGACGGCCGCGCGATCGCGCCCAGCCCCCGCTCGACCGTCTTCATCACCTCGCCCTCCAGCCGCAGCCGCCCGGCCTCGTCGCCCGCCACGCTCGCATCGCGCAGCACGACGAAGGCCATCGCGGCCTGGCCCTTCAGCGCGTCGGCCACGCCCACCACCGCCACCTCGGCCACCGCCGGGTGACTGCTGATGCTCTCCTCGATCTCGCGCGTGCCGAGCCGGTGCCCGGCCACGTTGATCACGTCGTCGGTGCGGCCGAGGATGAAGTAGTAGCCGTCCTCGTCGCGCACGCCCCAATCGAAGGTGCTGTAGACCATGCGCCCGGGAATCGTCTTCCAGTAGGTCTCGACGAAGCGCGCATCGTCGCGCCACACCGTCTGCATGCAGCCGGGCGGCAGCGGCCCCTCGATGACCAGCACGCCCTTCTGGTTCGGCTGCGTCAGCTCCTCGCCGCTCAGTTCGTCGACCAGCTTCACGTCGTAGCCGTACATCGCGACGCCCGGGCTGCCGAAGCGCCCGGCCGCCCGCTCCACGCCGTTCGCGATCGTCAGGATCGGCCAGCCGGTCTCCGTCTGCCAGTAGTTGTCGATCACCGGCTTGCCGATGCCGTCGGCGATCCAGTGCGCGGTCGGCTCGTCGAGCGGCTCGCCGGCCAGGAACAGCGCACGCAGGCTCGACAGGTCGTGCCGCTTCAGCAATGCGGCATCGTGCTTCTTCAGCACCCGCACCGCGGTCGGCGAACTGAACATCACGCTGACGCGGTACTGCTCGACCAGGCGCCACCACACCGAAGCGTCCGGCCGGATCGGCAGCCCCTCGTACATCAGCGTCGCCATGCCGGCGATCAACGGCCCGTAGACGATGTAGCTGTGGCCGACCACCCAGCCGATGTCGCTGGTGCAGAAGAAGGTCTCGCCGGCGCGCCCCTCGAAGATGTGCTTCATGCTCGCGGCCAATGCCACCGCGTAGCCGCCGGTGTCGCGCTGCACGCCCTTCGGCCGGCCGGTGGTGCCGCTGGTGTACAGCGTGTAGCTCGGCTGCGTGGATTCGACCCAGGTGCACGGCACGGTCGCGTCGAAATGCTCGGCCCGCAGCGCCTCGTACGACGCGTCGCGCTGCGCGTCGAGCTGCATCGGCGCGAGCCCGCGGTCGATCATCAGCGTGCGCGGCGTCTTGTGATCGGCCAGCCGCATCGCCTCGTCGAGCAAGGGCTTGTACGCGACGAGCTTGCCGCCGCGGCTGCCGGCATCGGCGCTGACGATCAGCGTCGGCTGCGCATCGTCGATGCGGCTGGCCAGGCTCGCGCTGGCAAAGCCGCCGAACACCACCGAATGGATCGCGCCGATGCGGGCGCAGGCCAGCATCGTGAATGCCGCCTCCGGAATCATCGGCAGGTAGACCAGCACGCGGTCGCCCTGCTTCACGCCGAGCGCCAGCAGGATGGCCGCCATGCGCTGCACCTCGGCATGCAGTTCGCGGAAGCTGTAGCGCCGCTCGTCGCCGGTCTCGCTCGAGACGTAGATCAGCGCCTGCTGGTCGGCCCGCGCGGCCAGGTGGCGGTCGACCGCGTTGTGGCACAGGTTGGTCCGCCCGCCGACGAACCAGCGCGCGAACGGCGGGTGGCTCACGTCGCAGACCTGCTCGAACGGCCGCTCCCAGTCGATCAAGGCCGCCTGCTCGGACCAGAAGCCGTCGCGGTCGGCCAGCGAGCGCGCATGAAAATCTCGGTAGGAACCCATACCTCGGTTACACCACAGAAACACCTCCGCAACAATCCAGGAAAAGCCTGAAGAGAACGTGCTAAGTGCCGGTTTTGAAAGGACTTTTGCGTTGACGCTGCCCGGTGAGTCTTTTATGCTGCGCGCCATGTTGCGGTTGGTCGTCCCCTTTTTCGTGCGCGCATCCCTGGCGGCCCTGGCTTTCGCCGGCGGCAGCGCCTGGGCTGACACCGACCAGATCACCCGCCTGCTGAGCGACAAGGGCCTGATCGCCCCGGGCGGTGCCGCCAGCACGCCGGCCGCAGCGCCGCCCGTTGAACCGACGCCTGCCGCCACCGGGGCACCCGTCGCGACACCTCCCGCAGCCGCCCCCGAAAGCTTCACGCAGCACGTCCGCCAGAAGGCGTCCGACATGGTGCTGACCGCGATGAACTTCCTGGGCGTGCGCTACCGCCGCGGCGGCAACGATGCCGATTCCGGCTTCGACTGCAGCGGCTTCACCCGCCACATCTTCGAGAGCAGCCTGGGCCTGGTGCTGCCGCGCCGCGCCGACGAGCAGGCGCGCGCCAAGGGCCTGCTCACCGTCAAGCGCGATGACCTGAAGCCCGGCGACCTGGTGTTCTTCAACACGCTGCGCCGCACCTTCTCGCACGTCGGCATCTACATCGGCGAAGGCAAGTTCATCCACGCACCGAAGCCCGGCGGCGAGGTGCGGGTCGAGGACATGCGCTTCGCCTACTGGTCCAAGCGCTTCACCGGCGCCCGCCGGGTCGAGCAGGCCGAGGCGCCGGCTGCTTCCGGCGACGCGGCGGCGACCGCCGTCGAATCGCTGTCCGACGGCGGCGCGGTGACCGCCGTGGCCGACAACGTCGCGACGGCCGCCACCACCGCGGTGGCCCCGCTCGCTGCCGCCGTGCCCGAGGCGCTGAAGCCGAGCAGCCCGCCGGCGACGCGCAAGGCCAGCCACAAGACCCGCCGCAAGCCCGCCGCGAAGGCCACCAAGGCCTGATCAACAAAACGCGCGATCGAATCGCCCCACGCCCATCCGACAAATGCCGGCCGGGCACAATCCGCCCATGGCCGACAAAGTGATCCCGCTGGCAGACCTGCGCTACGCGTCCAGCGTGCCGGCGGTGCCCCAGCATTCGACGGCCCCGACCGGCCTGCTGCTCGACACGCTCGGCCGGCCGCTGCGCGACCTGCGCATCTCGGTGACCGACCGCTGCAACTTCCGCTGCAGCTACTGCATGCCGAAGGAAGTCTTCGACAAGCACTACGAGTTCCTGCCGCACAGCTCGCTGCTGAGCTTCGAGGAGATTGCGCGGCTGGCCGGCGTGTTCGTCGCGCACGGCACGCACAAGATCCGCCTGACCGGCGGCGAGCCGCTGCTGCGCAAGAACCTGGAGCGCCTGGTCGGGATGCTGGCCGCGCTGCGCACCGTCGACGGCACCCCGCTCGACCTGACGCTGACCACCAACGGCTCGGTGCTCGCCCGCAAGGCGCAGGCGCTGAAGGACGCCGGGCTGCAGCGCATCACCGTCAGCCTCGACGCGCTCGACGACGCGGTGTTCCGCCGCATGAACGACGCCGATTTCCCGGTCGCCGACGTGCTGGCCGGCATCGATGCCGCGCAGCGCGTCGGGCTCGGCCCGATCAAGGTCAACATGGTGGTCAAGCGCGGCACCAACGACGACCAGATCGTCGCGATGGCGCGGCACTTCCGCCACACCGGCGTGGTGCTGCGCTTCATCGAGTACATGGACGTCGGCGCCACCAACGGCTGGCGCATGGACGAGGTGCTGCCGTCGGCCGAGGTCGTCACGCGCGTCGGCGCGGCCTTCCCGCTGCAGCCGCTCGATGCCCAGCAGACGGGCGAAACCGCGCAACGCTGGCGCTATGCCGACGGTGGCGGCGAGATCGGCGTGATCTCGAGCGTGACGCAGGCCTTCTGCCGCGACTGCAACCGCGCGCGGCTGTCGACCGAAGGCAAGCTCTACCTGTGCCTGTTCGCGAACCGCGGCCACGACCTGCGCGCGCTGCTGCGCGAGGGCCGCAGCGATGCCGAGATCTCGGCCGCGATCGGCGGCGTGTGGATGCGCCGCGCCGACCGCTATTCCGAACTGCGCAGCGAGGCCGGCGCGCAGCCGTCGTCCGCGCCGGCCGAGCGCCGCGTCGAGATGCACTACATCGGCGGATGAACCCGGCGCTGATCACCGGGCTGGTGCTGGCCGGCGGGCAAGGTCGCCGCATGGGCGGGGTGGACAAGGGCCTGCAGGCCTTCGCCGGGGCCACGCTCGCGCAGCATGCGCTGCAGCGGCTCGCGCCGCAGGTCGGCCGCACGATGCTCAGCGCGAACCGCCACCTTGACGACTATCGCCAGCTCGGCGTGCCGGTCTGGCCCGACGCCCTGCCCTCTGCGCTGCCGGAATACGCCGGGCCGCTGGCCGGCATGCTGGCCGGCCTGCTGCACTGCGAGACACCGCTGCTGGCGACCGTGCCCTGCGACACGCCGCACTTCCCGCTCGACCTGGTGGCCCGCCTGTCCGACGCGATGACCGCCGCCGATGCCGAGATCGCGATGGCGGTGAGCCGCGACGGTGATAGCCTTCAGCCCGAGCCGACCTTCTGCCTGATCCGGGTCGGCCTTGCCAACAGCCTGCGGGAGTTCATGCAGTCCGGCCAACGCCGGGTACGCACCTGGGCTGCACAGCACCGCCTCGCCGAGGCGGTGTTCGATGAACCCGGGGCCTTCGCCAATGCCAACACCCTCGATGACCTTGACCGACTCCGCGCACCGCGCGGCCCCTGAATTGCTGGTGATCCGTGCGCTCGGCGTCGCCGACCTGCCGGCCTACAAGGCCCTGCGCGACGGCATGCTGCAGGCCTTCCCCGACGCCTTCACGTCCGACGCGCACACCGAATCGCGCAAGCCGGCCGAGGTCTACCTGCCGCGGCTCGGGCTGGGCCACGTCGGCGGCGGGCAGTTCACGCTCGGCGCCTGGGACGACGGCGAGCTGCTGGGCGCGATCACCTGCGAGCGCGAGAACCGCAGCAAGGTGCGCCACATCGGCCACATCGTCGGGATGATGGTGCAGGCGCAGGCGGCCGGCCGCGGCATCGGGCGCGCGCTGCTGGCGGCGTGCATCGAGCAGGCGCAGGCGGCCGACGGCATCGAGCTGCTGACGCTGTCGGTCACGTCGAGCAACCAGCGCGCGGTGCGGCTCTACGAAGGCGCCGGCTTCGAGCGCTACGGCACGCTGAAGCGCGCGATCCAGGTCGACGGCACCTACCATGACAAGGACCTGATGTCGCTGGCGCTGACCTTGCCGACCTCGACGGCGCCGCGCTGACGACCTTCCCCATGCCGACACTGAACGACCTCGCCCTCGGGCTGCCAGGCTACGACGCCGACGACCTGCCGGTCGACGTTGCACGCGCCTTCATCGCGCGCATGCTGCCGCGCGTGCAGGCGGTGGAGCACCTGTCGCTGCGCTCGAGCCTGGGCCGCGTGCTGGCACAGGAGATCGTCTCGCCGATCGACGTGCCGCCGCAGGACAACGCGGCGATGGACGGGTATGCGTTCCGCGGCGGCGAGCTGCGGCCCGGCGAAGCCACCGTGCTGACGGTGGCCGGCATCGGGCTGGCGGGCCAGGTCGTCGGGCACGCCATCAACGCCGGCCACTGCGCCCGCATCATGACCGGCGCGGTGATGCCGCCCGGGCTCGACACCGTCGTGCCACAGGAGCTGGTGCAGCGCGACGGCGACCGCATCACCATTCCCGCCGACGCGGTGAAGCCGGGCGCAAACCGCCGGCTGGCCGGCGAAGACCTGGCGCGCGGCAGCGTCGCGCTGCATGCCGGCCGCGCGCTGCGGCCGGCCGACCTGGGCCTGGTCGCGTCGCTCGGCCGCGGCGAGCTGCCGGTGTGGCGCCGCCCGCGCGTCGCCTTCTTCTCGACCGGCAACGAGCTGCGCTCGGTCGGCGAGACGCTCGACGAAGGCTGCGTCTACGACAGCAACCGCTACACGCTGTGGGGCATGCTGCAGCGGCTCGGCGTCGAGGTGCTCGACCTCGGCATCGTGCGCGACGAGCCTGCGGCGCTCGAGGCGGCGTTGCGGCATGCGGTCGAGAACGCCGACGTGGTGATCACCTCCGGCGGCGTCAGCGTCGGCGAAGCGGACCACACGCGCGCGGTGATGGCGCGGCTCGGCGAGGTGCTGTTCTGGCGCATCGCGATGCGGCCGGGCCGGCCGATGGCGGTGGGCCGCATCGCGAGCCAGGGCCGCGAGGCGGTGCTGTTCGGGCTGCCGGGCAACCCGGTCGCGGTGATGGTCGGCTTCTACGCCTTCGTGCGCGACGCGCTGCTCGCGCTGTCGGGCGCCACCGTCCGGCCGCTGCCGATGCTGCAGGCGCGCTGCACGGCGGCGATCCGCAAGCGGCCGGGGCGCACCGAGTACCAGCGCGGCATCGTGTCGCGCGCTGCCGATGGCACGTGGCAGGTCGCGATCACCGGTTCGCAGGGCTCGGGCGTGCTGCGCAGCATGAGCGAGGCGAACGGGCTGGTGGTGCTGGCGCACGCGCAAGGTGACGTGCCGGCGGGCAGCGTGGTCGAGGTGCTGCCGTTCGACGGATTGGTGTGAAAGGCCCCCCGGATTGGCATCCGGGATCTACCTCACGCTCTCGACGCCCTTGTTCGCGAGCTGGTCCGCCCGCTCGTTGCCCGGGTCGCCGGCGTGGCCCTTCACCCAGCGCCAGTCGACGTGGTGCAGGTTGCGCAGCCCGTCGAGCCGTTGCCACAGCTCGGCGTTCTTCACCGGCTTCTTGTCGGCGGTCTTCCAGCCGCGCGTCTTCCAGCCGTGGATCCACTCAGTGATGCCTTTGCGCACGTACTCGCTGTCGGTGTAGAGGATCACGTCGCAGGTGCGCTTCAACGACGCCAGCGCCTCGATCACCGCCGTCAACTCCATGCGGTTGTTGGTGGTCTGGCGTTCGCCGCCGAACATCTCCTTCTCGTGCTCGCCGGTGCGCAGCCACGCGCCCCAACCGCCGGGGCCGGGGTTGCCCTTGCAGGCGCCGTCGGTGTAGATGAGGACCTGCGGGCGCTTGATCTGCGGCGTTTCGCCGGATGTGGCTGAAGAGGCGTCGGTCATGGAATCTCTGAAGAGGAATGGGCACGATGGCTCGCGACCGTCGCGGCGCGCTGGCCCGCGGTGCGCTGCTGCCGGATCAGGCCGACCAGCCGCATGCCGCGCACGCGCTTCACCGCGACCAGCAGGTAGACGCTGCCGAGCACCGGCCACCAGCGTTCGCCGATGCGTTCGGTCCAGCCATAGCGCGCCAGCCACGCATCGGTCTTGAGGGGCGGACGATAACAGCCGAAGCGACCGCCCTCCACCTCGAAGCTCAGCAGCCGCAGCCAGTCGCGCAGCCGCCAGTACCCGAGGAACTCGCCGGCGTTCGGCAGGAAAAGCGGCTTGTTGCGCGAGAAGCCGATGTAGCGCAGCAGGCGGCCGAGCCGTTGGCGCAACCCCCACAGGCTGGTCGGGTTGAAGCCGAGGATCACGACGCGCCCTTCGGAGCGCAGCACGCGCTCGACCTCGCCGAGCGCCAGGTGCGGATCGCGCGCGAGTTCCAGCGTGTGCGGCAGCACCACCAGGTCGAGGCTTTGCGAATCGAACGGCAGCGCATCGAAATCGCAGCGCAGCACCACGGCCACGCGTTGCGGGGGAACTTCTGCCGCCGGATCGCCCTCCACCACCGGCCTTGGCGCCTCCACGCCGTGCGCGTCGAGGGCGAGCCAGCGGTGCGGCATGCGGTTGGCACGCAGGCCGTCGAGTTCGGTCATGCCGAGCTGCAAAGCGTGAAATCCGAACACATCGGCCACGCTTCGATCCGTCTGGGCCTGTTCCCAGGCCAGCAGGTAGCGCCCCGGGGGGCTCTCCAGCCACTGTGCCAAACCTATAATCCCGCCGACTTGTGTCATGAAACTGCTTGCCCTGCCAGCCTTCGCCGATAACTACATCTGGATGCTTCACGACGGCCAGCAGGCTCTCGTCGTCGATCCGGGGGAATCGGCACCGGTGGAGCAAGCGCTGGATGCACAGGGCCTGAAGCTGTCGGCGATTCTAGTGACCCATCACCATGGCGACCACGTCGGCGGCGTCGATGCGCTGCGGCCCCGGCTGCAAGGTCCCGTCTACGGACCGGCGCGCGAGAAGATCCCGAACCCGTTCATCCCCTTGCATGACGGCGATGCCGTCGACTGGCTCGGCCAGCGCTTCGACGTGATCGACGTGCCGGGCCACACCGCCGGCCACATCGCGTACTTCGGCGCGGCACGCGACGGCGAGGCGCCGATCCTGTTCTGCGGCGACACCCTCTTCTCCGGCGGCTGCGGGCGGCTCTTCGAGGGCACGCCGGCGCAGATGCACCGCTCGCTGTCGCGCCTGGCCGCGCTGCCCGGCGACACGCGGGTGTGCTGCGCGCACGAGTACACGCTGTCGAACCTGAAGTTCGCGCGCGCCGTCGAGCCGCACAACGCCGACCTGCTCGACTACACCGCGCGCTGCGAATCGTTGCGTGCCGACGGCCGCGCGACGCTGCCGAGTTCGATTGCGCAGGAGCGCCGCATCAATCCCTTCATGCGCTGTGCGCAACCCGAGGTGGCCACTGCCGCCGCCACCCACGGCGCCCGGCCCGACGACGAAGTCGACGTGCTGGCGGCGCTGCGCCACTGGAAAAACAACTTCTGATGATTGACCTGAGTTCGACGCTGTCCTTGTCCTTGACCCACACCGTGCGACGAGGCCGCGGCCTCGGCCTGTTCGCCGTGCTGGCCCTGCTGGCCGCCTGCGCGACCACCACCGATGGCGGCGTGGCCGGCGCGGCCTCGGCGGCTTCGGCCCCCGAAGCGTCGGCCGCGGCCAGCGCGCCGGCCGCCGCGGCATCGGCCGCCTCGGCCCCGGACAGCACGCTCGCCGAAGGCCCGGCCGTCGCGCCGCCGATCGATCCGCTGCGCCCCGAAGAGAAGGTCGACCTGGACGCGCCCACCGCGACCATCGACCTGTGGGCCCGGCTGCGCCACGGCTACGCGATGCCCGACCTCGACACCGACCAGGTGCGCACCGCCGAGCGCTGGTATGCGTCGCGGCCCGACTACGTGCAGCGCATGACCGAGCGCGGCAGCCGCTACCTGTTCCACATCGTCGAAGAGGTCGAGCGCCGCGGCATGCCGACCGAGCTGGCGCTGCTGCCTTTCGTCGAGAGCGCGTTCAACCCGCAGGCGGTGTCATCGGCCAAGGCCTCGGGCATGTGGCAGTTCATGCCGGCCACCGGCAACACCTTCTCGCTGAAGCAGAACGTGTTCCGCGACGACCGCCGCTCGGTGCTCGATTCGACGCGCGCCGCGCTCGACTACCTGGCCCGGCTGCACGACATGTTCGGCGACTGGCACCTGGCGCTGGCCGCCTACAACTGGGGCGAGGGCAACGTGCAGCGCGCCATTGCGCGCAACCGGCGCGCCGGCAAGCCGACCGACTACCTCAGCCTGAAGATGCCGAACGAGACGGCGTACTACGTGCCCAAGCTGCAGGCGGTGAAGAACATCGTGCTGCACCCCGAGGACTACCTGCTGACGCTGCCGTCGCTGGACAACCACCCGTACTTCCTCAGCGTGCCGATCGAGCGCGACATCGACGTCGCGCTGGCGGTGCGGCTGGCCGGCGTGTCGCACGACGAGTTCCAGACGCTGAACCCGCAGATGAACCGCCCGGTGATCCTGGCGGCCGGCACGCCGCAGCTGCTGCTGCCGTACGACAACGCGGCGCAGTTCGTGCGCAGCATCGGCGAGCACCGTGGCCCGCTGGCCACGTGGACGGCCTGGGTCGCGCCGCGCACGCTGCGTCCGGCCGATGCGGCCAAGCAGGTCGGCATGACCGAGGCGCAGCTGCGCGAGGTCAACAACATCCCGCCGCGCATGCTGGTGCGGGCCGGGTCGACGCTGCTGGTGCCGCGCGCCGAGAGCCGGCTGACCGATGTGTCGGAGCACCTGGCCGACAACGCGATGATGTCGCTGGTGTCCGAATCGCCGCCGTTGCGTCGCATGACGCTGAAGGCCGGCAAGCGCGAGAGCGTGGCGACGGTCGCGCAGCGCTACCGCGTGAGCGCGGCGCAGGTCGCGCTGTGGAACAAGACGACGGTCGGCGCGAACTTCAAGCCGGGGCAGACGGTGTATGTGTTCGTCGCCAGCAAGGGAACGGCGCGCAAGTCGGCGGTGCGCACGGCGTCGAAGGCGCACCGGCCTGCGGCAAAGCGAAGCTCGCGCGTCGCGAAGCGCTGACCGGCAGCCCTTATCGCCGATCGCTCAGCGCATGGGCGATCGTGCCCAGGTCGACGTATTCGAGTTCACTGCCGATCGGCACGCCGCGCGCCAGCCGCGTCACGCGCAGTCCGCGTGACTTGAGCGTCTCGCCGATCACGTGCGCGGTGGCTTCGCCTTCGGCGGTGAAGTTGGTCGCGACGATCACTTCTTCGACCGAGCCATCGCCCGCGCGCTCGATCAACTGCGCGAGGCCGATGTCGCGCGCGCCGACGCCGTCGAGCGGGCTCAGCCGACCCATCAGCACGAAGTACAGCCCCTTGTAGCTGCCGGTGCGCTCGAGCGCCGCCTGGTCGGCCGGCGTCTCGACGACGCACAGCAGCCGCGCATCGCGCCGCTCATCGGCGCAGGTGCTGCAGATCGGGCCTTCGGTGAAGGTGTGGCAGCGCTCGCAGTGGCGCACGTTGGCCACCGCCTTCTGCAGCGACGCCGCGATGCGCGCCGCGCCGTCGCGGTCGTGCTGCAGCAGGTGGAAGGCCATGCGCTGCGCGGACTTCTGCCCGACGCCGGGCAGCCGGCGCAACGCTTCGATCAGTCCGTCGAGTGCCGGTTCGGCCACGGGTCAGAACGGGAACTTCATGCCCGGGGGCAGCGGCATGCCGGCGGTCAGCTTGCCCATCTTCTCGGCCGAGACCTCTTCGGCGCGGCGGATGCCGTCGTTGAAGGCCGCGGCGACCAGGTCTTCGAGCATGTCCTTGTCGTCGGCCAGCAGGCTCGGGTCGATCACGATGCGCTTCACGTCGTGCTTGCAGGTCATCGTGACCTTCACCAGGCCGGCGCCGGACTGGCCTTCGACCTCGATGTGCGCGAGCTCGTCCTGCGCCTTCTTCAGGTTGTCCTGCATCGCCTGGGCCTGCTTCATCAGACCGGCGAGTTGGTTCTTCATCATGGTGGGTGTCCTCGTGTTTCAGTGGGGTTTGACCGAGCCGGGCACGATGCGCGCCGTCTTGAACTGCTGCATCAGGGCCTGCACCAGCGGGTCGTTGTGGATGATCTGTTCGGCTTCGGCCTGGCGGCGTGCGCGCTCGGCGGCGGCGCGCAAGGCCGGCGAATCGGTCGGCACGCCGGGTTCGACCTCGATGCGCACCGGCCGGCCGAGCTGCGTGGCCAACGCCGCCTGCAGCTTGTTGCGCTGCACGTCGGCGCGCAGCGTCTCGCGCTCGACGCGCAGGCGCCAGACCTGCTCGACGCCCTGCTCGTCGACCGCGATGCACTGGCCTTGCAGCGCGAGTTCGCGCACCAGCGCGCCGATGGCGTTGGCCTGCACCATCTGCACGACGGTGTCGTTCCAGCGGTCGCCGAGCGGCGTGCGGTCGAAGCTTGGCACCGGCGACGCGGCCATCGGCACCGGGACGGGCGCCGACGGCGCGCTGCGCGCACGCGGCTCGTCGTCGGGCTCGGGCATCGGGGCCGACGAACCGGCGGGCTCGTCGTCGAAGGGCACGTCGAGCCACGGCGGCGGCTCGCTGTCTCGAACCGCGGGGCGCGCCTGCACCGGCGCTGCCGCGGCAGGCGGCCTTGCAACGGGTGACGGGACCGGCGGCGCAGCCACGGGCCGCGCAGGCGGCGCCGCAACCACCGGCGGCGGACGTCGCACAGGCGCTGCCGCAGCCGCCGGCACCGCGGCCGCGCTGCTGCGGCCGCTGACCATCGCCGGCGCTTCGCGGCGCGGGGCCGGCGTGCCGCCCGGCTTGAAGGCCAGCAGGCGCAGCAGCACCATCACGAGGCCGCTGTATTCGTCGGGCGCCAGGCCCAGCTCGGCGCGGCCATGCAGCACGATGCTGTACAGCAGCTGCGTCTCGTCGGGCGCCAGCAGCCCGGCCAGGCGCTGCACGGCCGGCGTGTCGGGATCACTCTCGTCGGCGGCGCCCGGCACCGCCTGCAGCACCGCCATCTGCTGCAGCAGCGTCGCGATCTCTTCGAGCGTGCCGCTGCACGACAGGCCGAGCGAGCGCAGCCCGTCGACCGTGGCGACCACCTCGGCGCCGTCGCCGGCGGCCAGCGCCTCGACCAGCCGCACCGCATGGCTGCGGTCGACCGCGCCGAGCATCTGGCGCACGCCGGCTTCGAGCAGCGCGCCGGCACCGAACGCGATGGCCTGGTCGGTGAGCGACAGCGCATCGCGCATCGAGCCGCGGGCGGCACGCGCCAGCAGGCGCAGCGCGCCGGGCTCGGCCTCGATCTGCTCGGCGTTCAGCACCGTCGCGAGGTGTTCCTGCACCGTCTGCGGCGCCATCGGCCGCAGGTTGAACTGCAGGCAGCGCGACAGCACGGTCGGCGGCACCTTCTGCGGATCGGTCGTCGCGAGGACGAACTTCAGGTAATCGGGCGGTTCCTCGAGCGTCTTCAGCATCGCGTTGAACGCGGTGTTCGACAGCATGTGGACTTCGTCGATCATGTAGACCTTGAAGCGGCCGACCACCGGCTTGTAGACGGCCTGGTCGAGCAGCTGCGAGATCTCTTCGACGCCGCGGTTGGAGGCCGCATCGAGCTCGACATAGTCGACGAAGCGGCCGCTGTCGATGTCGCGGCAGGCATCGCACACGCCGCAGGGGTGGGCGGTGATGGTGCCCTGCCCGTCGGCGCCGGTGCAGTTGAGCGATTTCGCGAGGATGCGCGAGACGGTGGTCTTGCCGACACCGCGCGTGCCGGTGAACAGGTAGGCGTGGTGCAGGCGTTGCTGCGTCAGCGCGTTGGCCAGCGCCTGCACGACGTGCTCCTGGCCGACGAGGCCTTCGAAGTCACGCGGGCGGTATTTGCGGGCCAGGACGAGGTAAGACATCGGGGCATTCTACGGGGGCCCGCGGTACCCGATAATCGCGGTTTCGGCTTGGCTGCCGACCCGCGACCGACCTTCCTGCCCCGATGAAACCCACCCCCGCATCCCCCGACACGCTCAGCTACGAACAGGCCGGCGTCAACTACGACCTGATCGACCCGCTGAAGGTGGCCGCCCAGCGCGCCGCGAAGGCGACCGGCGCGCACCTGGGGGCCCACGGGTTCAGCGAGGTCGAGGCCTCGCGCGGCGAATCGGCCTACGTGGTCGACGTCGGCCCGTTCTATCTGGCATCGATCGTCGAATGCCTGGGCTCGAAGGCGCTGGTGGCCGACGAGATGAAGGCGCTGACCGGCAAGAGCTACTACGCCGGCATTGCGCAGGACACGATCGCGATGGCGATCAACGACCTGATCACCGTCGGCGCGACGCCGCTGGTGGTGCAGGCCTACTGGGCCGCCGGCGGTTCCGACTGGTTTTCCGACGCGCAGCGCGCGCAGGCGCTGGTGGCCGGCTGGAAGGCCGCGTGCGACACCTGCCAGGTGGCCTGGGGCGGCGGCGAGACGCCGGCGCTGGCCGGCATCGTGGCCGAAGGCCGCATCGACCTGGCGGCGAGCTGCACCGGGCTGATCAACCCGAAGGAGCGGCTGTCGGTCGGCGACAAGCTGGCGCCGGGCGATGCGATCGTGCTGCTGGCGTCGAGCGGCATCCATGCGAACGGGCTGAGCCTGGCGCGCAAGCTGGTGGAGCGGCTGCCGAAGGGCTATTTGACCGAGGTGTCGCCGGGGCTGAGCTACGGCGAGGCGCTGCTGGCGCCGACGGTGCTGTATTCGCCGGTGACCGAGGCGCTGTACAAGGCCGGCATCCAGCCGCACTACTGCGCCAACATCACCGGCCACGGCTGGCGCAAGCTGCTGCGGCACCCGGCAACGCACACGTACCGCATCCACAGCGTGCCCGAGGTGACCCCGGTGCTGAAGTTCATCCAGCAGCATGCGAAGCAGGACGATCAAGAGGCGTACAGCACGCTGAACATGGGCGCGGGGTTCGCGATCTTCGTCAAGGCGGAAGATGCGCAGCGCACGGTGGAAGTGGCCGAGGCCGCAGGCGTGAAGGCGATGGTGGCGGGCGCGGTGGAAGCCGGCCCGAAGCGGCTGCTGATCGAGCCGCTGAACATTGAATTCGGCGACGATTCTTTGCAGCTGCGCTGAGAAGGGCATCACCCGTCGCCTACAATCCGCCGCGACGGGCCTCCCCGCATGGAAGCACGGCCAACCGGGTCAGGTCGGGAACGAAGCAGCCCTAACTGTCGCGACCAGTGCCGGGGGTAAGGCTCGTCACCTACGTCTCTCTTTGTCTTTGCAAATCAAGAACTTGCGACCGGACAAGGACTTAAAGACTGTCGGTGTGTCATTTGGGTGTGTCACTTGGGCCACTTCAACATGACCGAGAAACCGACCATGCCAAAACCAGACATCGGCGTTCATCGACGCGCCGGTTCTACTGCCTGGCAGTGGCGCATCAGAGCGCCGCTCGATCTTCGCCACCTCTACAAGGGCGAATGGGCACATCGCGAGTCCTTGGGGACATCCGATCTCCAGATTGCCAACATCAAGGCCGCAGGACTGCGATCTGATTGGCTCAGTCGCTTCAACGACCAACGTCGTGCCCTGAACCTTCGCAGGGTCACTGAGCTGACTCCGGAGATGTCCAAGCAGATGGCCGATCTCATGGTCCATCGCGCACTGGCGATTGACGAAGCCACGCGAACCGATCCCGGCGTTATTGCCGTCCTCACCCGCGAACTACGAAAGCTCGACGAGAGAACCCCCAGCGCCGCCGGCAGCGCCCCTCACAGCCTCGACGGCATGCCGGAGGAGTTGGCGGCTTGGCTCGCAAACGCGAACCAGAAATCGGATGAGCTCACTCGCAACTACATGGCGAGAGGTCACCTCACGCCTCTGCTTGAGATTGCGCAAAGGTACGGCGAGCTGATCGGCATCACGTTCGATGCGCAGACTCCCGGCGTCCGCGAAGCCCTGCTGGAGATGCTCAAGGCGGTGCGGCACAGCACTTCAATGCGGATCGCTCGCGACCAAGGAGATGTCGTTGAAACACCGCCTGCGCCCGCGAGCCGGAACAGGTCCATGGGAGAGCCTACGACCCTGCGAGAGGTCTATGAGCGCTGGGTGGGCAAGAAGGCCCGATCCAAGGACTCGCTGAGGGCCTGCGAACGGGCACTGGCGCTGTTCGAGGAGCGGTCCGGCAATCCGCCAGTCGTAGCGATCACTCGGGCTCAGGGAGACGATTTCCGGTCGTGGCTCCAGACACTCGGCACAAGCTCAAAGACCGCCCACGACCGCCTGACATGGGTCAAGTCCCTGCTCGTCTACGCGTACAGAGACCTCGAACTGATTCCCAGGCAGCCGTGGGAAGGAATCGATATCGAGCACAAGACGGAGAACAGGCGGAAGCCCTGGACTGCCCAGCAGCTTCAGACCTTGTTCTCTCAGCCGCTGTTCACCGAGTACGCGCTGCCAACCGTCCCCAACGCGGGCAAGGACGCTGCGTACTGGGTCCCGTTGATTGGCATCTACACAGGGGCCCGCATCGGAGAGCTATCGCAGCTCCTCGTGAAGGACATCGACGAATCCTCGGGGGTGCCAGCCATCACCATCAGCGACGAAGGCGCAGACCAACAGGTCAAGACCGATGCTGCATCGAGATCAGTCCCGATCCACAGCGAACTTCACCGTCTGGGCTTCCTCGACTACGTTGCCGCGACGAGGGCAGCGGGTCATGCACGGCTCTTTCCGGACCTTCGCCTTCGGGCCGGCAAACCAGGTGGCTACTTCAGTGCCTGGTTCGGCGAGAGCAAACCTGAAGGCCTGCCTGACTTCCATTCATTCCGCCACACGGTCCGCTCGTTGATGGCCGAGGCGGGGATCAGCGAGCCAGTCATGGACCGAATCACCGGGCACACGGTCAAGGGATCGACGGGAACGAAGGTCTACACCCACGTCTCACCAAAGACCCTTCAGCGGGCGGTGGAGGCCGTTCGATATCCGTCGCTATCCCTGCCGAAGGCGTACGGCGCACCAGCACGTCCCCAGAGTGCCACATGACCGCAAGACAACTTCAGAGAGGAAACAACATGGACACGCAATGGATCGACGTTACCGCGGCCCTACCCCTAAAGGACACGCTTGTCCTGGCGAGCGGGTGGGACCCTGAGGGCCCTCAAGTCGACCGAGTCTTCGTGCTGAGCAGGCTGCTCGACAGCGGCACACCGACGGAATTGGGAGGCCCCTACCCCGCAGCCTGGGCAGAGGACTCTACGTTTGATGAACTGCCCTTCAAACCGACGCATTGGCTGCCTGTCCCGGACCTACCGCTTGTCCGACCACAGTTGCCAAAGACGGCCTGAGACAAGTAGGGGTCTCTGCTGCTTGCCTGGCCGACAACAAGGTAGACCAAACCAAGACCGAAGACCCAAAGTCTCAAGGCCCCACCAGAGACGACCACAGATGATGTCCCCCCCCCGACTGAAGATCGAACTCGACCATCCAAGAGTAGATGGTCATTGATCGAATACGAGAACAAGTCAGGTGACCCCAAAGACTCCGAATCTGTCTGTTCTGTTGGATGTCGATGTACGTCTTCCTATGGGCTCTTGGTCTCGATCTTGATGTAGCTCTGAATAGCGCTACTCAGGCGCTACTCACGCAGAGATCGGTCCGAGGACTACAGCCCATCTCCAGCCGGAGCAGCTGCTTTCGCTGCCTTTGCTCGACCGCCGTTGCCAGCCTTCTCGGCTCGTGCCTCCGCAGCGGCAAACGCTTCGGCCAGAGAGGGGATCGTCACGAGGAGCCCGGAATCCACGCGCAGTTCCTCGCCAAGAAGGCCATGCAGCAGTTGGTCGGTATCGGCGCCTTGTTGAATGCCCAAGCGACGGCGCAAGCGGTCTATATGCAAGGTTTGGCCCGGCTCCTCCCAAAGGTGTGCCATGACGCGATGCAGCAGGCCAAGTTCGGGTAGAGACAGATGTTGATACCGACCGCCCCATTCAATGGGGTTGTAGGGGAACCAGTACAGGCGTTTGTTGTTGGTCTTCAAAGTCATCTCAAAGAAACGGGCACAGAGGCCCACAAAGGTGAAACCCCAGGAGTCCGTGAGAACGTCCCGGGGGTGGTGTTGAGGTTGAAATCGCCCCATATGACCGGGGCTAGGGTCGCTCAGGAAGCTTGTGGCGGCCGAAGCTTGAATCGCCCCTTGACACGCGGGTGAGACCACAGCGTGCTGGTCTCCTGCCGGCATTCGGAAATGAACGTCAAAGCAGCAGCGTGGATGCGCTCCTCATTCCAGGCATAGACAAACCGGATGGGAGGAAGTCCCGGCACTTCTAGATCGATGCCTTCGACCTCGGGCGGTCTGTAGGGCGCACGCTCCAGAATCCAGCCGGTCGCGGCCTCGGAAATGCCGTATCTGGACTGAAGAATCAGGAAAACTTCGAACTTCCCTTCGATGGTCCCCGGAGGTCGGCTCCGCATTCGTTCCTCGCGCTCTCGCCTCCGCTCTTCCTCGCGCTGATGCCGGTCCGCAAGAGCTTGCATGGCTGAAGCCTGTGCTTCGGCCTGAGCATGTTTGGTAAGTCGCTTGGTTGTCTTCATATTGATGGATAGATTGATGGCTGCCGTGACCTCGCTGGGCGAGGTGACGGGGGATTTCTCTCTCGCCTGGGCGGGAACAGAGTGCCCAATGAACGGCCCCAGGGATCGATCCGAGCGGCCAGGGAGCTGGGATGGAAACGAGAAGTCATAGCGGACCGCTCTTCTTCAAGACGGTGGGGTTATTCGTAAGTCCTTGTCGCGATAGAAGTTTCGCTAGAGTTCTCAAGACCTCATTTCTGGCACTTCCAGATCCCGTGGTGACGGTGTCTGTGGGGCAGCCATGTGCTCCAGATGCCAAGTGGAGGATGCGGCGACGAGACCATTGGCAAGCTGGGGTCGACGCCCCTGAGAAACGGCGTGGCGATTCGTAGATGCCTCTTGCACAGGGGGTTTCACTACATCGTGCAGCGTCACCCCACGGCGCCACACACTAGATGTAGCGGTTTTTCTATAGTGGTACACTACATTTAGTGTGTTTTGGCTTTGAACCAGCGGCGGTAAGCGAGGTGCGGGCTATGGACAAAGGTGCGATTGAGAAAGAAGTCCGAAGACTCCAGTACGAGATTTGGACCCGTAGAGACCTTCGGTATCAGTTCGGCGTTCCGGGCATTCCCGCCCTCTTTGACCCGAGGAACGTGGCGGACCATTGCGGCCTGTCATTCGACATCCGCGACAGGCTTGACACAGACTTCCGAGGCGGCGGCGAGGCGGCGGGGGTGTGGCAGCGCGACCGTTCGACGATTCTCGTATCGGGACAGTTCTCGTATGAGACCCAGCGCTTCACCGCGGGTCACGAGATAGGACATTTCATCCTGCATCCGCATGTCGGCGAGCGCACCTTGCACAGAGAGTTCGCTCCAGACCTTCGGCGTCGGAATCGACCGCCTATAGAGCAGGAAGCAGACTACTTCTCAGGCTGCCTCTTGATGCCCCGAAAGGCAATCATCATCGAGTTCGACGCTAGGTTCGGCAGCAAACATCCGCTGGCGCTGACTGAGACCGTGGCATACCACCTGAAAGCCGATGCCGGCGTCCTCTTTTCGCAACCGCGCGGTTCGCTGCTATTTGCCGAAGCGGTCGCGCGAGCTCAGCAGTTTGATCGGAAGAGGTTTTTGTCGCTCGCGCAATTCTTCGGCGTTTCCGTTACAGCAATGGCCATCCGCCTGGAAGAACTGGGGCTGATCTCACCGTACCTTCACGCCTGAAACAGCCCATCGCTTCATCACACAACGTCCATCGGCCCCCGCGCCTAAGACACACGAGATCTTAGAAGCTCCCCGTTGACATTCAGCATTCGATACAACGCGGCTTCCGGATAGGTCCTCGCCAGCAACTGGCGAATCCGCTCCTCTGTCGAAGCTGAAGCACGCACGCCAACTGTCACGGATTCCAGCTCTCCAACGGAAAAGCGATAGTCCCCGTGCTGCTTGCCGTGCTCGTTAGGGCGCCAAGCAACGGCTCGCCATTCCTTCTCATAAGACCACGCAAACTTTTTCGTGAAGCACACCGCGTCCAGTGTTCTCTCTCTCAGTTCTTGCGTGTCCCCATAGAGAAGAAAGTCCAGCCCTGAGCCCACGACGGGTCTCTCCTCAGAGTACGCAACTGGCCGCGCCTCAAGCAGAGGCGTTGAGAGGTGTTCGAGGTGGCGGAAACCGAGGACACACCCAGCATGGGAGTCTGCATATGTTCCCCACATGACTTCGTTCGAGGGCTCAGGAGTGACGCAGAGGACGCGAGCCTTGTTGATGTCCAAGACGTCAAATTGACTACGCAATGCAGCTTCGATTTTGCTGTCGGCCTCAGGGGCGCTGAAGGCCAACTGTTCAAGCAGCTCAACCCTCGTAAGTCCCCGCTCAACTAGACCCCGTAGTACTGACAGCAACAGCTGCATTGGACCAGCCAAGCGGGCCTCGTCGATGACGCCGCCATCAAACAAGTGAGTAGCGATGGCCTGGGGGAACAGTTGGTGAGCCTCCGCCACTGTTGGGTCGAAGCGAGGCATCCGCTGGAACTCTGCAACATCGTTGAAGAGGACCGGGCTTGACCATCGAAGGCTTGAGTTCTCCAGGATTAGAAGGGCGGTGCTCGGTGTGGTGTACTTGTAGAAGATTGACGGACGATTCATCTTCGGGGCAGCGTTCGGCACTCAGGTTTTGCGGAACGTCATCGTAGAGGTGATCCCGCTGCCGGCAGAGCAGGCATTCCCGAACTAGCGTTGCGTCCGAAAGCGACCGCGCAAATGGGCCGCATCAGGGGCCGCATCAGGGGCCGTCTTTCCCTCTCAAAGCACCCACCCCAGCCAACTTAACTTTCCGTTCGACCCTGGGGCCGTATAACCCTCACGCTGAGGCGCCCCGGACCGCGATGATGGTTGCCCGGCTGACCTTGAACTTGGTGGCGACGCTGGTGACGGTGGCGCCCTGGCTGAGCAGATCCCGAATCTCCCGCCTTTCCTGCTCATTGGTCCTCAGGGGGCGGCCCATGTGCTTCCCTTCGGCCCTCGCCCGCGCTTGACCCGCTTGGGTCCGCTCGATGATGAGGTCGCGCTCGAAGTCGGCGATGGCCGCCAGGACCTTGACCATCAGCTCGCCAGCGGAGGACGTGAGGTCCAGGTTCCCCATCTGGAGGACCACCAGGCGCATGCCATGGGTCGCGAAGTGCCTAACGGTCTGCTGCACGTCGATGGAATCACGCCCAATCCGATCCAGCTTGGTCACCACCAGGGTGTCCCCGGGCTCCATGCGGTCCAAGAGCTTCTGGAAGCCTGCTCGCTGGGCCGCAGCGACCGACCCTGACACCTTCTCCTCGACGAAGCGTTGGGCCTCGATGTGATACCCGGCTCGCTGGATCTCCTCGCGTTGGTTCTCGGTGAGCTGGTCGACCGTGGAGACGCGGGCGTAGGCGAAGACTCGGGACATGGGAAGTTGCTCAAAACGTCGGAAAGTGGTGTCAGTATCTCAGCCCACGTTGAAAACTGCAACCCCCTATCTTTTCGACGCCACATTTCGGGGTGCCAGAAAGTGACCACTTTCCGACAGGTGGCGTCGTGGCAATCCCAACCGGTGAGCAGGACAAATGCCTGGGAGGCTGCGGGCCGCTCCGCGTGGTCCCGTGGGTGATCCAGCGGCCAGGCCACTCGGGGCCAGCCTGGTCGACCTCAGGTCTGCCGGGCTTCGCAGAAATTTCGTTCCGGCCGCCAAAGTACCCCCTACCTCCCCCACCCTCCCCCGGCTTCAAAAAAGGGGCTAAAGGGTCGAATGCCGTTGTTGTTGTTGGACCTTCGAGGCGTGGGCCGCATCCCAAAAGCGAGCTCTCCAACTACTACAGCTCCTCCTCCGACTTTCGTTCCTGCCTTTTCCAATAGAGATCGTTGATAAACATAATGTTCGCAAGCATCACGTGAATAACGGCCTCAAATTGCACCAACAACATGCATATTAAAACGGATAGCGCAGCCGCCTTCAATTGAAGACGGTATTCAATATATATCGGAGCGAAGAAAAATAGCATTTTTGCGACAGTGACCAGCAAAGCAGCCATCATTACCAAGGCTGACGTAAGGACTGCACCGACAATGTTCTCCAGTCGCTTCGCATCGGAGAGGGACTCACTAAAGTCCGCGGTAACCACCACTCCCGGGCTAACTATTCTACTTAACGCATTGGGATAGAGAAATGCAATCCAGATACCCATAATTGTAAAGACCATACCAGACACACCGACCAGCAAAGCCAAACAATCCTTGAAATCATCATATTTGTATGACACTCCGATCTTCAATGCAACAAAGTACGCAGCAATAGATACGCAAAGATAGAAAATCAGTCGGAGAACCACACTTATCCTCCTGCGGCCGTCCGCTTTTTCGACCTCTTGGCCAACTCCTCTTTCTTGATACCAGAGAGAAGACGATCCCTTTCCTTTGCAAGCCTGGAATGTATATCCGAAGCAGCCAACACTCCGGGGACCTCCTGACTAAAATTAATCGTCTCGTGCAATCGATATTTATCAATCCAGACTACACCTGTGTCTGTCGCGAAACCAACGTTATTCCAGTCTGAACGCTTGCGCTCGGCCTTTGAAAAGTCTTCGATAATTTTCTTAATCTCTGCAGCACTCGGCTTTGCCTCCGCCTTGACTTCGATTTGCCGGGTCTTGGCCTTTGGCTTAACTGGAAGACGTGGAATTTTGTCAAAGAATTTGATCCATTCCGACCGGTCCTCTGTACCCACATTCAACTTTATCGTATCTCGCCGAACAATATGAGTGACCCTCGAAGCCAACTCTCGAAGCTCAGCACTGCTCGTATCCAAACTACGCAGCCCCATGTCGAATTTATACGAGTACCTTCCGCCAGATTGATCCGAGCCATCGATGTACTCAAACCGAATTTGACCCGTCACGGTCTCACTCTTCTTCTTATTCGGATGAGGTATTCTATTAACGATGCACTTAGAAACCCAGTCTTGAAACATTTGTGAATCGCACACCGAATGCTCCAACTTTACCGACACCACAGTTCGGAGGGCTGGGATAACCCAATAGTAGCAAGGACGCCCCCAAATAACAGTTTTACCCTTGTAGCTGTCAGTATATTCAACGACTGCTCCTTCGCCCGTTCTCGCGCTTGCCTGGGCTCCCCACAGGGTACCCGCTCCATCGGTATCAGACTTCCAAAGAACGAATAAATATTCACCGGTTTCTTCGCACTGGAAGAAATCGTGACAATAGCACTTTGGAGCACCATGCCGCGAACTTTCAGGATCCCAAGGAATCGTATCCTCCATCGGTTTTCCCTGAACCCATTTATATATGAGACCGAAAGTCTCCGCGACATCCAATGCTTTAGGGGCATCAGTCTCCCGCGTATAGAGCCCACAAGCCTGAACACCAAAGAAGTTCAAATGCCCGGATATAATCATTCCCCCTCCCAGCATGCCGAATTGGCACCTTAGCAGGAGCATAGTAGCTGAGGATCAATAGGTGGTGCCTCCCCAACATTGGTGGTCTCAATGCATACGACTGCGCCAATGGCGCTACAGCTGCAGCCCGGAAACCAAGGTTGGGTAACGCCGGCACTAGACCTATGCGCGCACCTTCAACCTCCAGCCTTGGCCTTTTTTGCGGCCGTCCGCGTCAGCTGGCTACACATCCTTCCCCTTAGCTATTCCTCGATCTTGTAGATACGAGTGCGCTTCTAGATTGATTGCTCAGGCAACACGATTCATCCAGCACGGACATCTGTGCGGCATGCAAGGACCTAGCGTGTCCTTGCTCACTTGACTGTCGACCTAGTCCGGACAATACGCGTTTGGACTCTGAGGATGTCGAAGGTCATTACCCAGCGGAGCCTGGTTCCAACCGGCCAACTTCCGCACGTGCTCGTCGATCGTGGCAGACCGAGCCGCCAGGAACCCGTCGTAGTCGTCGATCAACGCGGCGTCTATCGCAGCCTCGTCAACCAGGTTGGACGCCAGCCACTTCCGTGCGCCATCTCCGTGCTCATCGAAGACACGGGCAAGAAACTGGGAGGGCCGTGTGTCCTTGAGCTTCTCGGTACTTCGGGGCGATAGAAAGATGAAGTTGGCCAACGCCCACGACCTAACAGCGCTCACCCCTCTTGCCCTCAGGAAAGGGATCGGGAAGAAGGGATGCAGTCCATCCGGATGAAGCCAGGTCAATGCTGGGCTCGTGTCAACCTCTTGCCCCGAGACGAAGTCCATTGGGTGCACACGAGCCAGAAGCAGCACAAGTGTCTTTGCATAGGCGCTGCCTTGCCTGAAGGACTGCCTTGTCCAAAGAGCATGCCCTGGCGCGAGCATTGGTACACCGAGGCTCTGAACGTTTCCGGGGGGTGCGACGGCCTCCTCAGCAGAGGTCATCATCCCCGCAGACCAACTTCCAATATTCAAGACTGACGTTCTCCAGAACCAGTGCTCCAGGGCTACCCATTCGCGCTCGCTGGGGTTAGGTAGCTTGCAGAGAATGCGAGTGAGAGCATGAATATGGTTCGCATGCGGTAGCGCACGTTCGGTCGGCACTCGTAGGCGAGTCGTGAGGAACTCCCACGCCTTCCTGTAGGCATCCCCCGGCAACACCACATCTAGATCGGCCGCGGAGGATCTCTTCAGGAACCCTGTGCGCTTTGCCGCGGGGCTTGAGCTAGTACTTTGGGAAGCGGATTCAACATCCACGACTGGCTTGAACTCAGCAGCCGCAACTGCTTGAGCATCCGGCTTCGCAGCAAGTCTAGGCGCTTGAATGTTGAGCGCTTGCAGGATCGACTCAAGCATCAACGATTGGGCCTCCGCTCGCGCCCAGTGTGCGTCGTGCTGTGCCATCTGCGCCTTCACTTGACCTGCAAGCCTCACAACAGCTTTCGCAAGGCTGTCTGTGTACCCCAGTGTCCGCTCTAGGTCCGGAAGCGGCGCCGGTGCCTCTCCGTCACGCCCTCCGTGCTCTCGTAGCCACTCCTGCACATCTACAGCTCTCCATCGAGCCGCAGACCCGATCTTGACTGGGCGGGGGAAGTTGCCTTCCTTCATCAGCTTGTATACCTTCGACTTCGAGAAGCTGATCAAGGAGGCCACGGTCACAAGGGATAGAAGCGCTCGGGGATCAGTGGCAGCTTCTATGCGAGCACGTTCGAATCTCTTCGCTGAGGTTTCATTCATCGCTTCGGTGGATCGTGGTGTGAATGACTCACGGTACCTACACAACCTCAGCGAGTCGATGCCCAGCGCCGCGCACGGGCGCAACCCTACGAGCGCCCCACTTTGTCCGCCAGAGCTTCCACAGCATCCCTCGTGGACGACTGGAGGCGGATTGGTGGACTTGAGATAGTGTCAAGAGTAGCTCGCGATGCCATCTCAACTTCGATCCGGATTTTTTTGCCGCCTTCAATGAGCGTGGTGCCCGACCAACGCCGACGCCCGCATCGCGAAGCACTGAAGCCTTTTGACGGCAGCCTTTTCCCAAAGAGCCGCCATGAGCGCCGGTAGCGTCTGGAGGCTCGCCAAAGATGGGGCCCAGCCCTGAGAAGCTCCCCAGCGGTGGCGTGTGATGCGGCAGGCCGTTGATGTGTGGAGTGCGCGAGCCAAGACTCCGACCTGAAGACACTCTCACATTGATTGCGTCGGGCTCTCTCGCCGGTCCCAAGCCGGCTTGAACACCGTGCACGAGTGTGCGGTTGCCACAAACAAGACGATGCAAAACCCCCGCAAAAGCGTCAAGCTGTTTTCCATTGAGGCAGTCGCCTCGCTTCCCCGATGTCACATGGCTGCACCTGCCGGATACGTCTTCAATGCAAATGAACTTTGGACCATCGGCATTGCTGCCTATGCCGCCGTGGTCTCAACTTTCGTTCTGGGGTGGGATGCCTACAAATGGCTGACATCAGGAGCGAGAGTCAGCCTCTCCGCATCAACGGGGATGAAGGTGCTTGGTGGGGGCCGCCCCGATCCCAACACCTACATCTCCGTGACCGCGATGAACCTCGGCGACCGCCCGACCACGATCACCAACCTTGGCGGTATGTATTTCAAGTCTTGGTGGCGGGCTTACGTCATTCGCCGACGAGCTACGACCACGTTCATCGTCAGCGACCCATCGCAAGGGCAGCGCATACCGTACCGCTTTGACGTTGGCGACCAATGGATAGGGCTCGCTGAGCAGGACGATAGCGTCACGAAGATGGCAGAGAACGGATACCTGTTCTTCATCCTCTATACCGCGACAGGCGGGCGTGGCAAGCGAGTGCGCGTCAAGCTTCGCTCGAAGAAGTCCCCAACGCCCCAAGCACCTAACGACGCCACCTAGGCTATCGCCACACCAAACTCGGTGCTTGCAGCCAAGCCGTCGAAGCAGCGCCACGACTGTGCGTACCGCAACGGCTCCGATCAAGTCGGATGTCATCAAAGGGTCATCGCCCGCCGCAACGATACAGACTCGGTGCTCGCCTGAACTCAGTGGAGATTCGCGATGACGGACGGATCACGACTGATCTCAGTTGCCTCGGAGAGTGGGTCTGTTCCCGACGCACTGGTGCCTGTAGCTCAATACGTTCGCATGTCCACCGAGCACCAGCGCTACTCGACGGACAACCAGATGGAAGTCATAGAGGAGTACGCCAAACAACACGGCATGTGCATCGTCCGAACGTATATCGATGCAGGCAAAAGTGGGCTCAATCTGCGCGGAAGGGCGGGACTGCAACAGCTACTTGCAGACGTACAGGAACCGCGGCCCGGCTTCACAGCGGTTCTGGTCTACGACATCAGCCGCTGGGGACGCTTTCCAGACCCGGATGAGGCCGCAGCCTACGAGCAGAGTTGCAAACGGCGTGGCATCAAAGTGATTTACTGCGCTGAGCCGTTCAAGAATGACGGTTCTCTGTCATCGACTGTGATGGTCGGCTTGAAGCGCAGCATGGCGGCCGAGTACAGCCGTGAACTTTCGGTCAAGGTCTTTGCTGGCCATCGCAACCTTGTCCAGCGGGGCTACCGTCAGGGCGGTGCGCCTGGGCTGGGCCTACGCAGACAACTCGTAGATGAGCACCACAACATCAAGGGAGTGCTGAACCACGGCGAGAAGAAGAGCATTCAGACAGATCGCGTTCTGCTAGTACCCGGTCCCGCGGACGAGGTCGAGACCGTCCACCGCATCTATCGAATGTTTCTAGATGACGGGAAGCCTGAACGGGTAATCGCATCAGAGCTCAACCGCAATGGCTTGATGACTGATCTTGGTCGCCCATGGACGCGGGGCACTGTTCATCAGATTCTCACGAACGAAAAGTACATAGGCAACAACGTCTACAACCGTACATCGTTCAAGCTCAAGATCGAACACAAGCGAAACGCGCCCTCCGCATGGATCCGCAAGGATGCTGCCTTCCCGGCGATTGTTTCGGGCGCCATCTTCTCGCGGGTCCAGACCATCATCGCGCAACGCTCACGCCATCTTGATGACGCGCAGATGCTTGAGTTGTTGCGTCAGCTCCATGAGAAGCATGGAGGCATTTCAGGCATATTGATTGATGAGGAGGACGGTGTCCCCTCCAGTTCCAGCTACCGCTCGCGGTTCGGGAGCCTGTGTCGCGCCTATGGCCTCATAGGCTACGCGCCTAAACGCGACTACTCCTACCTAGAGATCAATCGCGCTCTTCGCCGGTACCACCCAGAAATTGTGGAGCAAGTCAAGGCCGGCCTCACAGCGGTCGGTGCGGAAGTCCGTACGTGCTCCGGCACTGACTTGATCACGGTCAACAACGAGTTCACGGCCTCACTCGTAGTCTCGCGTTGCCGACCGACACCTAGTGGCACCGTTCGCTGGTTGATTCGACTGGACGCGAGCTTGGAGCCCGATGTGACCATCGTCACGCGAATGGATCGGTCGAACCGGCTACCTCATGACTTCTATGTATTTCCATCGTTGGATTTCTCGACAACTCAGCTTCCAGTCGCCGAGCACAACGGCTTCTCCTTGGACTTCTATCGAGTGGATGCACTCGACGACTTCTACGGGCTGTGCGCCCGGGCATCGCTTGCGGAGGCAGCCTAGATGAGCGAGACCACGCGGATCGAAATGATCCCTATCAATCAAATTTCTGTAGCCAACCCGCGGGTACGCAACCTGAAGGCTCACAAGGAGATCACTGACAATATCGGCACCATCGGTTTGAAGCGTCCGATTACGGTGAGACGCTTGCCAGATGTGGACGGCACGCCTCAGTACGCCCTGATCTGTGGCCAAGGGCGTCTGGAGTCTTGCCTAGCTCTCGGCCAGCAAACGATCGCCGCACTGATTGTTAGCGCCGATGAAGAAACTGGCCACCTGATGAGCCTAGTCGAAAACATAGCCAGGCGATTGCCAAGGGCAAGTGAGACGCTTGAGCAAATTGGTGTTCTGCGAGGCAAGGGCTACAGCGATGCCGAAATTGGCAGGAAAATCGGTTGCACGGCCTCCTGGGTGAACCATGTTGCCCACCTGCTTGAGAACGGAGAGCGTCGTTTGCTCGCCGCCGCTGAGGCAGGCCATGTCCCGTTGGCTACCGCTGTGCAAATCGCGCGTGCAACCGATGCCGAAGCGCAGGATCTGCTCTTAGAGGCCTACAACCGCGGAGACCTTAAGGGCCGGAAGGTTGCGGTCATGCGGCGAATTTTGGAGAGCCGGCAGCGAAGCGGTCGCCGTCACAGTCCTGAAGCCTACGGCCGAGGCGGACCCACTCGTCACATGAGTTCTGAGGAGCTTGCAAAGCTCTACCAGAGCAACACCGAGGAACACAAGCGAATCCAGCGCCGCGCAGAGCACACCCAATCGGCGCTCCTTGTCGTGCATCAAATCTTCAAAGAGCTGTTCGCGAGCTCGGATTTTCGCAAGATTCTCAAGGCGGAGGGACTTGTCACCGTGCCCAGACCGCTGCTGGAGCATGCCAAGAATGCAGGATTCAACTGATGGACAAGCAGGCAAAGTCGCTTCGGTTGGGCTTCGAACTCGACTGTATTGAGGTCTCGTTGAAGCAGTTGCACCCAAGTCGGGTCTTGGCTGAGACGATAAAGAAGAGCGTCAAGTACGGCCAGGTGAAGTCGTCCCTGGAGGCGATCGGTCTTGTCGAGCCGTTGGTGGTGTTCCCACATCCCGCTCAGCAGGGCGCATTCCAAGTGCTCGACGGCCACATTCGCTTGATGGCCTTGGAGGACATCGGTTCCGCCTCAGCGCTTTGCCTGATTTCAACAGACGATGAGGCCTACACCTACAACAAGCGAGTCAATCGGATATCGGTCATCCAGGAACACCGAATGATCGTACGTGCTCACGAGCGCGGAGCTTCGATTGAGCGCCTGGCGAATGCCCTCGACATCTCTGAAGCGGCAATTCAAAGTCGCTTTCGTATGCTGGACGGTGTCTGCGATGAAGCGATCCGCCTGCTCGCTGACAAACCGGTTGGAAGAAAGATGTTCTCTGTACTTCGAAGAATGAGTGCATTCCGTCAGATCGACGTTGCCCGAACAATGATCGGACTAGAGAACTACTCGGGGAAGCTTGCGGACGCAATGTTGCAGGCGACACCAGTAGAAGAGCTTGCCCCCGAAACTCGTGTCAAGGTCCAACGGGCTGGAGCGACCGAAACTGTGCAGCGCCTACAGAGAGAGCTGGCAGCCGTGCAGGCCGACACGAAGTTGCTAGAGGATAGCTACGCCGACTCCAATCTCCAGTTGGCGATCATCAAAGCGCACATCAAGTCTTTGCTCGACAACGCGCGTGTGGTGCGCTGGCTTGCTCAGTCCCACCATGACTACCTGAAGCAACTCCAGTTGGTGGCAGATATCAAACGGCTGCCATCCGAATGAACGTAGAGGATTTCGAGTTGAGATGACCAAGCTCTGACAGTGCGCGGGAAGACCACTGGTGCCGGATCTCGGGTCCGCTGCAAAACCAAACGGTTGGGCTCGACTCTCTGCTAGCATCCGCATCCTGGGTGTGTCACCTGACTGCAGCACTTGCCGACACCCACTCCGCGCAAACCCGCATGAATACTAGATTTCCGCGGTTGCCTGGGGAGGGTAAGGCTCGTCACCCCTCTCCTCATGCTCCTGCGAATCACACCACTCTGGGTCGATGCCGACGACGGAGCCACAGAGGTTCGCATCTCGTTGTCTGGCAACGGACGTGCGGCATGGTCGGAGGTGCTGTGCTACCCCGAGCACTTCCTCCCGTTCGCTCAAGAGCTCCAGAACTTCCCCGCCTCGGTCACTTCGGAAGTCACGCTGAAGTTCGGCGACCGCGGAGGCCCATACGCTCACCATCTGCAACTGCGCGCGTTTGTTCGCGATGGTGTCGGGCATTGCGCCGTGGAGATCATTGCGGAGACTTGGGGCGATCCGCTGGAGACGTCTGCGTTTCACTTCGCCACGGCAGCGGAAGCGGCTGAGCTCAATGAACTGGGCAGCCGGTTGGCGACGTGGGTCGATACGCCGACGGGCGAGTTCGTCTTCGGTGAGGTCGGCGGATAACTGCGCAAATCCGTTTGCAGGCGGCTGGCTCTCATCAACGGATCTCCCTGCAAACCCGGGGCGACTCAATTCGGGCTGGTTCAGCATTCCCGCCCCCACGAATCAGCAATTCACCGAGTGCCGTGCAAAGCCGGACGGGCTACAACGCGGCATGCAGCGTGCAGAAAAGACACTGAAGCCGGCGGCCGATGCAGCGCCGATGGCGGCGACCGCTCGGCCTCACGGGCTGCAAGCGCTCATCGACAGGTCACCGCGCATGCAGGCCCAGCTTCGCTCGATGGCGGCCTCGTTCGGTCGCGCGATGCGGGCGCCCGTGCAGCTCGAACGCCACGACGTGGCGCAGCGCGTGGCGCCCTATCACGCCTGGATGCACGACAACGCGGCGTTCCTCGACGAACTCGAAAGCGACCACTACGCCCTGTCGAGCTACTCCAACCTGTCCGCGATCACCGTCATCAACGTCCACCACGACCCGCGCGTGATCAAGCAACTGGACCTGGCCAATGCCAACGCGGTACACCCCGAACTCAAGGCGCGATTGATCGACCTGACGTCGAGCGTGCACATCCGCCCCGCCACGCCGACGCACGACAACCAGGAGGGCAACCTGCCCGGCGGGCAGGTCTACTACGAAATGGGCATGGAGGGCGGCGGCGGCACGCGGCTGGTGGTCAACGCCACCACCCATCAGGTCTATTTCAGCCAGCACTATGGCGGCCACCAGAACATGAATGCGAACGGCACGCCCAGGGCCGACAGTCCGTTCGCGGAGCTGATCGGCATGACCCCTGAGGAGTCGGCCGTGTTGCGGTACCAGGTCATCTTCTTCCAGGCCGAGACCCAAGCCTATGCGGACGCCCTGAACGAACAGACGCAGGTCGACCGATTGCAGCAGGATCTCGACCGCAAGCGCAGCATGCTCGCCACGGCGCTCAGACGACAGGCCGCGGCCAGGAGCCCGAAGCAGGCCGGGATCACCGCCGCCCGTGTGACCAGCGCCCAAGCCGCCGTGACACGCGCAGAACGGCGGCTCAGGCGCTTCGTGCCCGAGGCCAACCTTGCCGCTGCGGCGGGCGCCCGCGCCGACTACGTGGAGACGCTGGCCGCCCCGCTGCGCACGGGTCAGGCGCAGGCCGTTGCCGGATTCGATCCCGTCGGCAGGATCATGTGGAGCAACCATGCGCGAATCGGCGCAAACCTGCGCGCCAGCTTGCACTACCTGAACGCGTGCAGGGCCATCCTCACCCGCATCAGCACCGCCAACTCGGTGTGAACCCCGTCCGGTGCGAAGCCCGATGCATCGCTGCCTCCCGGCGTCGCACGGAGCTCAGTGCGAATGCCCGTGCCGGTGGTGGATGTCAGGAAAGTGCGCGTGCCGGTGCGACAGGACCCCATGCCGATGAGGGTGCACGTGCGGCTCGCGCCCGTCCCACGGAAAGTCATGCTCGTGCTGGTGGTGCGCGTCGTGTCGATGCGGATGCGCGTGTTCGAGCGGCTCATGCGTGTGGTCGTGCTCGTGCCGTTCGCGAACATGCAGCCAGACGCCAACGCCCATCAGCGCTGACGCGGCCCAGAACGATGCGGACGGCAGCTCCGGCCACAGCACCAGCGAAATGACGACGCCGAACAGTGGCGCTATCGAGAAGTAGGCCCCGGTACGCGCGGTGCCCAGCGTTCGGAGTCCGACGACGAACAGCGTCAGACTCAGGCCGTAGCCCAGCATGCCGATCGCCAGGCTGGCGCCGACCGTGGACCACGCCGGCAGCGTCGCCCCGGACGCCCATGCCAGGCCGGTATTGCAGGCGCCTGCAAGCAAGCCCTTGACGCACGCCACGACCATCGCATCGTTCGTCGACACTTTCCGGGTCAGGTTGTTGTCGATGGCCCAGCAGAGGCAGGCGCCGACGATGAGCAAAGCGCCAGGCGAGAGCATCTCGCCCCCCGGCGCCCAGGAGAGCAAGACACCGCCGGCAACGATGGCCACCATGCCGATGACGATCTGGCGATCGGCGTTTTCCTTGAACACGATCCAGGCGATGACGGCCGTCAACACACCTTCAACGTTCAGAAGCAACGACGCCGTGGCGCCGGACGCCTGGCTCAGGCCCCACATCAGCAAGGTGGGTGCCACGACGCCACCGAAGACGACGGCCCCCAGCAGCCACGGCACATCCTTGCGTGAGATGCGCATCGCCTCCGCAGCTTGAGCGTCTCGGGCTCGCCGCAGAAGCAGGAGCACGCCCAGCCCCAGTCCGCTGCCCAGGTAGAGAAGCCCGGCCAGCAGCAACGGCTGCATGTTTCCGACCAGAACCTTGGCGAACGGCGTGCTGGCGCCGAACAACAAGGCTGCGGCCAGGGCGGGAAATGCGGAGCGAACGGACATGGGCATCAGTGGAGCACATCTGCGAGCACCAGGACGTTCAGCGAAATAGTCCTTGTAGCAATCATCTCGATATGTGATATTTGCTTCATGCTCAATTGGCTGATACTGACCGCGACGCTTCCGACCAAGCCCAGCGCCTTGCGCGTCAGGGTCTGGCGCGCGCTGAAGGCCACGGGCGCCGGCACGCTGCGCGAAGGCGTCTACATCCTTCCGGAACACGCGCCGACCGCGCAGGCGCTGTGGGACCTGGAACGGACGATCTCCGGGGCAGGCGCCGAGGCCCACATGCTGGTGGTGCCGGCCCGCGACGCGGCACAAGACCAGGCGTTTCGCGGGCTGTTCGACCGGTCGGACCTCTACGCCGAGCTGCTCCAGTCGATCAAGGCGGGTCGCGGCAGCATCAAGCGGGCATCGGAGGCAGAACTGCACAGGGGCCTGCGGGCGCTGGAACAGCAGCTGCAGGCCATCCAGGCCAGTGATTTCTTTGCCGGCACCGGCAGCCGGAAGGCGGCCGACGCCCTCACCGCATTGCGGCGCGAGGTCGAACTGCACTTGTCGCCCGACGAACCCGCGTCGACGCAGGCCGCCGTTGCATCGCGTTCCATCGCCGACTACCAGGGGCGCACCTGGGCGACCCGCAAGCGGCCATGGGTCGACCGCCTCGCGACGGCCTGGCTCGTGCAGCGCTTCATCGACCGATCGCCCACGTTCACCTGGCTGGCCAACACGAAGAAGTGCCCGAAGACCGCCCTCGGGTACGACTTCGACGGCGCGACCTTCACCCACGTGGGCGACAAGGTGACCTTCGAGGTGGTCGCCGAGAGTTTCGGGCTGATGGCAGACCCGGCCGTTCGGCGTTTCGCCGGGCTTGTCCACTGCATCGACGTCGGCGGCACTGCCGTCGATGAGGCCGCGGGCGTCGAGATGCTCGTCAGGGGCCTGCAGGCCATGCACGACACCGACGACGCGCTGCTGGCCGCAGCGATACCGCTGTTCGACTCCCTTCATGCAGCAATGCAGGAGCCCCATGACCGCTGAAGCCACCACGCTGCAGGCGCCCGAGCCCCCGACTCGCGCCGAGGCCTTCTCCTACTGGTTCAAGCTGGGCCTCATCAGTTTTGGCGGGCCGGCCGGGCAGATCGCCCTGATGCACGAGGAACTCGTCGAGCGACGGCGTTGGATATCGGAAGGCCGATTCCTCCACGCGCTGAACTACTGCATGCTGTTGCCCGGCCCCGAGGCGCAGCAGCTGGCGACCTACCTCGGATGGTTGATGCACCGCACCGTGGGCGGCATCGTGGCGGGCGGCCTCTTCGTGTTGCCGTCCCTGCTCATCCTCATCGCGCTGTCCTGGGTCTACATGGCCTTCGGCAATGTGCCGGTCATCGCCGGGCTCTTCTACGGCATCAAGCCTGCCGTCACGGCGCTGGTCGTCCATGCCGCGTATCGCGTGGGATTGCGTGCGCTGAAGAATCGCTGGCTGTGGGGCATCGCTGCGGCCGCGTTCATCGCGATCTTTGCCGCGGGGGTTCCCTTTCCGCTCATCGTCCTGGCCGCGGGTCTCGTCGGCTACGTCGGCGGCAGGTATGCACCCGACAAGTTCAAGGTCGGGGGTGGCCATGGCAAGGCCGCCAAGGGGTTCGGCCCGGCACTCATCGACGACGACACGCCCACGCCCCGGCACGCGCTGTTCACCTGGGCACGGTTTCGCAAGGTGCTGGTCGGCTTCCTGGCACTGTGGGCCGCGGCGATCGGCGCCCTCGCCGTTGCCTGCGGGTGGGACGCGGTGCTCACGCAGATGGCCTGGTTCTTCACCAAGGCAGCACTGCTGACGTTCGGAGGCGCGTACGCGGTGCTGCCGTATGTCTACCAGGGCGCGGTCGACACCTTCCACTGGCTCACGCCGACGCAGATGATCGACGGGTTGGCCCTGGGCGAGACGACCCCCGGGCCGCTCATCATGGTGGTGTCCTTCGTCGGCTTTGTCGGTGGCTGGACCGGGGCCCTCTTCGGCACCGACTCGCTGCTGCTTTCCGGAGCGGTGGCTGCGGCCGTGGTGACCTTCTTCACCTTCTTGCCGTCGTTCTTCTTCATCCTGCTGGGGGCGCCGTTCATCGAGTCGACACACGGCAACCTGAAGTTCACGGCGCCGTTGACCGGCATCACCGCCGCCGTCGTCGGCGTCATCGTGAACCTGGCGGTGTTCTTCGCGTACCACGTGCTGTGGCCCCACGGACTTGCCGGGCCCTTCGAGTGGCCTTCGGCACTCATCGGCCTCGCTGCAGCAGTGGCGCTGTTCCGCTTCAAGCTGGGCGTCATCCCGGTCGTGCTGGGTTCGGGCATCGCCGGCCTGGCCTACCGCCTGGCGCATGCCGCCATGGTCACCACCGTCTGAGGATTCAAATGGATTCGAGCCGTTCGGCGGTTGCGACTGCACGCCTGCTGTCTCAGCGGAGCCTACGTCGGCCGAACCGGCCCCAGCAGTGCCAGCTCGGTGGCCGCTGCGATCTGGTCGGCGAAGGTCGAGCTTCCAACTGCCCGAGCGAGGGTGACAGCACCGACCAGTGAAGCCAGGGCCGCGCACGCCGCATCGACGTCCTTCGGTGCACGCGGCGACACTGGCCCGTCGACAACGGCTTGTGCAACCTCGCGCAATGCCACTTCGAAGGCCGTTCGCGACTCCGGATCGGAACGCGCGACTTCGGTGGGCATCGACTGCAGCGTGCATCCCTCCGACAAATCGCAGCGGCGCTTCACGCTCAGGTAGAACCTCACGAACTCCGGCCACCACCGACGTCCATGCTCGGCCTGGAAGTAGAGGATTCCCCCGCGCAGTTCGTCCATGCCATGCTTGAGCGATTCGCGGAAGGCAGCGCCCTTCGAATCGAAGTGCACGTAGAAGGCGCCCGACGTGACGCCAGCCTCCTTGGCCAGGCCATCCACGCCGGTGCCGGCGTACCCCCCTTTGCGAAACGCGCGGCCAGCGCCTTCAAGGATGCGCTGGCGCGTCTGCGCCTTCTGTTCGGACCTTGACATCGAGACTCCCGTCGATTGCGCAGACCGGATTGTAGGTGACCAAAGAACGATCGTTATGTATGATTCGGATCACGATCGTTACTCGACGATCGGTTGGCGGACCTGCGCAATGCGACGCCAAATCCATCCACCTAGGAGCATTCATGCCTCTCACCCTCACACTCACCGAAGGCGTTCTGCCAAAGGGCCAGGAACGGCTGGCATTCGCCCGGCTTTCGGACGCCATGATCAAGTGGCACGGATTGACGGGAAACACGGCCATCACGCCGAACATCGTTGGTTCGATCAACGTCGTGCCGCAGGAGTACACGTTCTCCGGATCGAAGGAGGCCTCTGTCGCATTTGTCGAATGGAAAGTCCCGGCGTTCGCATTCAACAGCCGCGAGATTCAGTCGGGGTACGTCGAAGAGGCAACCGACATCATTCATTCGATGTCCGGCGGGCGGCATCCCAGGGAGCGCATCTGGGTCAACGTGATTCACGCCGTGGACGGCGCCTGGGGAATCGGCGGCGTCGCGCTGACCAACGCACAGCTCGTCGGCTGACGCGGCAAGGCGAGGCGCCAGACTGAGTTCCGCGGGGCGATACCGGGCTGCCACGCCTCCCTAGGATTTCCGCCCATCGCAAATCAGCCCGGCGCTGATTCCCCCAAGCTCCCTTCGCTGGTCTGATCCCCATCACGCCAGCCCGACAGCCAGCAGTACCGCCCAGGGCGGCACCCACCTCCAGGGAGCCCCCCCATGCGAATCACGCACCGACTGCTCGCCGCCGCCATCGCGGCATTCACGCTGGCCCCGGCCCCCGCCCAGGCCCAGGTCCGCGCCTTCCCGGCCAACCTGCAATACCCCAGCGGCGCCTGCTCGCTGTCGCCGAAGGAGCTGAGCCACTGGTTCGCCTCCGGCAGCATCGCCAAGGGCGGGCTCGTCACCTTCGCCAACAGCATCGGCTTCCCGCAGCAGAACACCACCTGCGACTTCTACAAGTGGGCGCACCAGATGTTCCTGTGGATCTCGTCGCCGGCCGCCGGCGGCATCGTGCTGGAGTCACCCACCTTCTTCGACATCAACTTCGACAACTCGGGCGGCCACTACATCCCCAACGCCGCGGGCGTCGTGCGCCACAGCTTCGCGGTGCGCGGCACCAAGCCGCAAAGCATCCAGCCCGGCGGCCAGGCCGGCGGCGGCGACACCGTGCTGTCGATGAACGGCTCGCTGGTCTATTTCGGCGTGCACGCCAACGACGTCTACGCCTGGTTCAACACCGGGGTGTCGAACAAGGCGATTCCCGCGACCGCGCCCTTCCCCAACACGCCAGCCGGGCTCGCCTCGGTGGTGGGCTACGCATCGAGCCAGGGCGCATCGCTGCCCGATGCCAACGCCCTCGGGCTGGAGCTGAAGACCGCCTGGGTCGATGCCGCCACCGTGCCCAACGCGGCCGACTACGTCACCATCGACGCCACCGTGCCCAACTACGTGAAGACGAGCAGCACGCTGTGGACGATCAACAAGCAGTCGCCCACGGTCGCGAAGACGCTGGCGCTGGTCGGCATCCACATCGTCGGCGCGGTGCAGGGCCACCCCGAGATGGTCTGGGTCACCTTCGAGCACCGCAACAACGCGCCGGACAATTCGTTCTACTTCAACACCCTCTTCGGCAGCACGGTGCAGGTGCCGTACAACTCGACCGGCACCTGGTCCTTCATGGCCAGCGGCGGCTCGCAGAGCGGCGCGCTGGTGCCGCAGATGACGATCGATCCGGCCACCGGCAACGTCGTCGCGACCAACGGCAACTCGATCCGCCAGAACAACGTCTACCGCGTCAACCCGTGGGGCAACGCAGCCACCGCAGCCTCGGCCGGCAACAACAGCCAGCTGATCTCGCTGAACCTCGACATCGACGTGATGCTCGGCCTGGTGGGCGACGTGCGCGGCAACTACACGCAGATCGGCGCGGTGTGGACCAGCGACGGCTCGATCCCCTCCGGCCCGACCTCGCCGGCATTGCGCGGCTCGCTGCTGCTGGCCAACACCACGATGGAGACCTACCACCAGGTGGTGATCCCCAACAAGTCGGCGTCGATGGGCTGCTTCGGCTGCCATTCGGCATCCACCAGCACCGGCACCAGCCACCTGTTCCCGATCAACCCCTTGCCCACCAAGTGACTGGGAGACGCCCCATGTGCATCCGCTTCACGCTGGCCGCCCTGCCCCTGGTGCTGTCGATGGCGATGCTCGCGAGCTGCTCCTCGCCGGCCACCTCGCCTTCGCTGCGCAGCGCCACCGCCGCACCGCCGCCGATCGACCCGGTGATCACCACCTGCAACATCACGCCACCCGACGTGGCGATCACGCCCGCGCTGCTCACCTCGGGCACGCCGTGCGCGCCGCAGTTCGTCGCACCGTTCGACCTGCCGAACCTGCAGCACGGCTTCGACATGTTCTCGTGGCTCACCTTCGTCGGACTGAACGCCCCGCGTGAAGGCGCCGCGCCGCTGCCCGCCAGCAACGCGCCCACGCAGTGGCAGGCCTGGCGCGAGATCTCCGACGTGATGCTGCCGGGCGGCGCGGCACCAGGCGGGTGGAACGCGCCGCGCGTCACCCCCGAGGCCTGCAGGCTCATCCCCGGCGCGGGCTCGCTGCGCGTCGTGCGACGCGCCGAGCTGAACAAGGGCGGCACCGTGCCGGCCGAGGTGACCAGCGAAGTGAACCAGCCGTTCGACAGCGGCCCGCTGATCGACCTGAACGGCAACTACGTGCGCTACGAGATCCTCGTCAACGAGCCGATGTTCCAGTTCATCGTGCAGAACAGGCTGTACAGCAAGCAGGGGCAGCAGGCCTTCAGCGGCCCGGTGGCGTTCCCTGCCGGCAATGTCACCAGCGGCAGCACCGGCACGATGGGCGCCGTGATGGTCAAGGCGGCATGGAAGGTGATGGGCCCGGGCGACGACCCCAGCCGCTTCCACACTGTCGATGCGCTGGCCTACAACCCGCCGTCGCAGAACCCGAAGATCGCGGAGAGCTGCCGCAAGGTGTCACTCGGGCTGGTGGGCTGGCACGCCGCGCACAAGAACGTGAACGAGCCGCAGTGGAACTGGTCCACCTTCGAGCAGGTGGACAACGCGCCCACCAGTGCGCAGGTGAAGGCCGGCACGCTGAAGGCGCACTACAACTTCCACGACCCGGCCTGCAAGTCGTGCGCGGTCAACCAGCCGCCGCCGCGCCCGTGGAACCCCAACCTGCAGCCCTTCCCGAACGGCTTCACGAGCCAGGTCACGCGCGTCACGCCGCTCACCGCCCCCACCGTGGCGCTGAACACCAGCTTCCAGGCCATCCTGCGCGGCACGGTGTGGCAGAACTACGAGCTGGTGAGCACGCAGTGGCCGACCAACGCCAAGAGCAAGACAGACCCCACCGGCGTGCCCGCACCAACCTTCCTGGCCAACACCACGCTCGAGACCTACACGCAGGGCACCGTGCCGCAGGCCTCGTCGAGCTGCATGGCCTGCCACAACAACGCCACCGACACCACCGGCCGGCCGTCGGACTTCACCTTCGTGCTGGAGCGCGCGCAATGAACACCACACCGAGCAGCACACCGCTGCAAACCTTCGTCGACCTGTCGGCCCTGCTCACCGGCATCGCGGCCACCGCGCTGGCACCGCCGCTCGACCCGAAGGACATCAAGCAGGCCTACTTCGACTACGTGCAGCGGGAGCAGCCCGACACCTTCAACCAGCTGCTGGCCCTCTATGCGGCGAACGCGCAGCAGCCGCCGGCCACCATCGCCAACCTCATCCTCACGCAATCGGATCCTTCGATCCGCCTGCTCGCGCGCAGCGTGATGCTGATGTGGCTGCTGGGCAGCTGGTACGCGCCCGGCGACCTGCAGAAGGCCCGCACCGCCGGGCAACCGCCCGACAGCGTGGTGATCTCGGCCGAGGCCTACACGCAAGGCTGGGCCTGGAACCTGGCGCAGGCGCACCCGATGGGCTACAGCGACCTGCAGTTCGGCTACTGGGCGAACCAGCCGCCGACCCTCGACGATTTCATCGGAGGCGAACAATGAGCACCGGCACCCCCGTCCCCACCCCGGCGGAGTACGACGTCGTCATCGTCGGCGCCGGCGTCAGCGGCGCCATGATCGCCAAGCAGCTCGGCCTGGCCGGCAAGAAGGTGCTGGTGCTGGAGGCTGGTGCCGGCATCCCGCCCAACAACAACGACTTCATGCAGCGCTTCTACACCACGGTGGCCAAGGTGCCGGAGTCGCCGTACACGCCCGAGGTCTTCACGCCGCCCGGCAGCGGCACGCTGACGAACCCCGGCACGCTGAACGCCGGCCGCCCGACCACGATGATGCTGAGCCAGGGCTCGTGGCAGAACCCGGCGATGGCCTACCTGGACCAGCAAGGCCCGCTGCCCTTCAGCAGCACCTACGAACGCATCGCCGGCGGCACCATGCGCCATTGGCTGGGCACCAGCCTGCGCAACGTGCCGAACGATTTCCGGATGGCCAGCGCCTACGGCCTGAAGCCGGATCCGCAAGGCAACCAGAACAATTTCGCCGACTGGCCGCTGAGCTATGCCGACCTCGAACCCTGGTACGAGAAGGCCGAGTTCGAGATCGGCGTCTCGGCCGACAAGGCCACGCAAGCCTACCTGGGCATCAGCTTCCCGCCCACCTACCAGTACCCGATGAAGCCGATCCCGGCCTCGCTGGTCGACCAGGCGGTGACCGAGGCGGTGAGCGGCCAACGCATCGACGGCCTGCCGCTGGTGGTGACCGAGACGCCGGCCGGCCGCAACTCGCAGCCCTTCCAGGGCCGCAGGGCCTGCGCCGGCAACACCAACTGCATTCCGATCTGCCCGATCCAGGCCAAGTACGACCCGAGCATCACGCTGAACGCGGCGCTGAACACCGGCCAGGTCACGCTGATGGCGCAGACGGTGGCCAGCGAGATCCTGGTCGGCGACGACGGCCAGGTCAGCGGCATCAAGTACCTGCGCTACGACGACATCAACGGGCCGGCCACCGGCCAGGGCAGCTGCACCGGCAAGCGCTACGTGCTGGCCGCGCATGCGGTCGAGACGCCGCGGCTGTGCCTGATGTCGAAGAACAACGGCGAGACGCCGAACGGCGTGGCCAACAAGAACGGCCTGCTCGGCAAGTACCTGATGGACCACCCGCTCTACCTCGCCTGGGCGTTGGCGCCGAACCCGGTGTACGGCTACCGCGGACCGCTGGCCACCTCGGGCATCGAGAGCCTGCGCGATGGCGGCTTCCGCGCGCAGCGCGCGGCCTTCCGCATCGAGATCGGCAACGAGGGCTGGAACTTCTCGGCCGGCGACCCGTGGACCACGACGGTGGATTTCGTGAACGGCATGAACCTGAGCCAGCTCAACCCGTCGTTGTCGGCGCTGTGGGGCACGGACCTGGTCAACGCGCTGAACCAGAACCTGTCGCGGCAGTTCCGGCTCGGCTTCCTGGTGGAGCAGTCGCCGGATGCGAGCAACTGCGTCGACCTGTCGAAGACCGAGGTCGACCACCTGGGACTGCCGCGGCCGGAGATCCACTACGACCTCTCGCCCTACACCCGCGCCGGCTTCGCGGCAGCCAAGAAGACCGCCGATGCGATCTTCGGGATGATGGGCGCCACGCAGTACACGCAGGAGCCCGAGCCGAGCGATCCGGCCGCCTTCGAGGTCGACATCGACGGCACGCCGACCCGGCTGAAGTACTACGGCGCCGGGCACATCGTGGGCACGCACCGCATGGGCGATGACGCGTCAAGCTCGGTGGTCGATGCCGACCAGCGGTCCTGGGACCACCAGAACCTGTTCCTGGTCGGCAGCGGCTCGTTCCCGACCGTGGCCACCGCCAACCCGACGCTCACCATCGCCGCGGTGGCGTTGCGCACGGCGCAGGCCTTGATCGACGACCTGGCGGCGTGATGTTCATGAGCGTCAATCCTTCAGTCGGCGCGAATTCCGTAGGCGCGAAGAACGGGCTGCCAGAGCCGCTGCTCGACCGCGATGCGCGCCGCAAGCGACGGCGATGAACTGGACGCCGGCGTCATGCCTGCCTGTGCAAACGCCGCCAGCACCGCGGGACTGGCAATCGCCTCTTGCAGCGCCGTCGACAGGCTCGCGACGGTGTCCTTCGGCGTTCCGCCGGGCGCGAAGAATGCGAACCATTCCTTGACCACGAGTCGTGGATGCCCCTGTTCGGCGAACGAAGGCACCTCAGGCAGGTACGCGCTTCGAGTCGCCCCCGAGGTCGCGAGCACCCGGATGTGCCGGCCGGCATGGTGCTGCCGCAACAGGCCTTCGGGCAGGACCAGCGCGGCAATCTCGCCGCCGAGCAGGTGGTTCAGTGCCGGCGGCCCGCCCGAGTAGGCGATGTGCTGCCAGGTGCAGCCTGTGTCGTGGAACAGCATGGCCTGCAGCAGATGGGGCAGCGTGCCGGTTCCCGGTGAGCCGATGTTCGCGGCTGCGGGATGCTGCCTCAGCCACGCGATGAACTCGGCAAACGTCACCACCTCGGCGGGGACCGCCGGGCCGACCGCGAGGCCCAGCGCCATCTCGCTGGCCAGCGACACCGGCTGCAGATCCACGGTCGCGTCGTAGCCGAGCCTGGCGTAGAGAAACGGGTACACCGTGGCGATGGCGCCTTGCGCCAGCAACAGCGTCGAGCCGTCTGCAGGTGCGTTCTTCAACGCGCCCACGCTGAGTTGGCCTGCCGCACCGGGCCGATTGTCGACAAGCGCACGCAGGCCGGGCGTGGCGGACAACCGATCACCGATGGCACGCGCCACCAGGTCGGGGATGCTGCCGGCCGGCCCGCTGCACAGGATGCGCAGGCTCCCGTCGCGCATCGCATGCACCCGGTTCGCGAGCGACAGCGCGGCGATGGCCGCCATGCCTGCTTGCAGCATCCGGCGACGCGACACCCCGCCCTGTTCGTGAGTCGGAGAGGCCAGCTCGGACAGGGAGGTCATGGGGGTCCTCCGGGCCGGCGCGCCGCCGTGATCAGCAGTTCGTTGGGACCCGCCCAGCCTGTGGGCGTGTCGAAGGCTCGCAGCTGCGCTCGGATGTCGTCCCATGCGGCCTGGGCACGGGCCGGGCTCAGCCCCGCGAGGATCTGCAGGATCGGGCTCGCCGAGCTCCGCACGAACGCCAGGTAGTCATCGACCGAGGGCATGCGGAACACCGCATCGACGGCCGTCGTCGCGACATCGCGAAACCCGGCTTCCGCAAAGAGCGTGTCGATGCGGCGGGGAGCCCCGAGGCTGAACAGGCTGCCGGGAGCGCTGGGGTCGCGCGCGGGCAGCCCGGCATGCCTGAGCGCCGTGGCCATCAGGATCCCGACGCAGGGATTTCGCTCGGGCGCCGAGAACACGACGGTGCACACGCCGCCCCCGGGTCGCAGCGCGCGGTGCATTTCACGCAGGCCCTGGAGCGGGTCGGGAAACAACATCAACCCGAGCCGACAGACGGCCGCGTCGAATGAGGCAGCCTCCACCTGCAGATCCTCGCCGTCGGCGACCCGGCAGTGCACCGGCGCGAAGCCGGCGCGCCGCGCCCGGTCCTGGGCCAGTGCCAGGATCGCTGGCGACAGATCGGTGGCCACCACGGCACCCGAAGGCCCGACGCGCTCCGCGATGTCGAGCGTCTGGTCTCCGGCCCCGGCCGCCACGTCCAGCACGCGCGCACCCGGGGTCACACCGGCCATCGCGATCATCGCGTCGGTCGAGCTGCGCAACCAGGCGCGGATCCGTGGCGAATGCGCATCCCAGCCCCGCGCCGCGGCGTCCCAGTGCGACCGCGCCAAGGCCTTGCGTTCCCGGTTATCTGCTTCGGATGGGTTCATGTCGTCCAGCGTACGAGGCGGGACGCGTCGGCGACAGCCGCAAAGCTGCAGAATGGGGGCCGCAATGGCGCATACCCCTCAAGATTTCGACTGGGACGACCTGAAGCATTTGCTGGCCGTTGCGCAGCACGGCAGCACGCTCGCGGCCGGCCGCGCGCTCGGCCTGGACCAATCGACGGTGCAGCGGCGACTGGCCGAACTGGAACGCCGCTTCGGCCAGGCCTTGGTGCAGCGGCAGCCCAGCGGCTACCGGTTGACCGAGTTCGGGCAATCCTTGCTGCCGCATGCCCAGCGTGTGGAGGACGCGGTGGCGGCGTTCAAGCAACACCTGGTGGTGGCCACCGCCGAAGTCGCGGGGGTCATCCGCGTGACCTGCCCGGAGCCCATCGTCTACCGGATCACCCAGTCAACGCTGCTGCAGCGGTTCAGCGAACGCCATCCGGCGCTGCAGGTGCACTTCGTGATGAGCGACAAATACATCGACCTCGCCAAGGGCGAAGCGGATGTGGCGCTTCGCTCGGGCGACACCGACGACGGCGGGCTCGTCGGACGAAAGATCGGCGATTCGGTCTGGGCGGTCTACGCCAGCACAGGCTACATCGAACGCCATGGACGCCCGCAGCGTGTCGAAGACCTGCCCACGCATGCCCTCGTCGGATTCGACGACACGATGGCCAAGCACCGCATCTCGGCCTGGTTGCGCAAGATCGCTCCCGACGCGGTGCTGGTGGCACGCAGCAACAGCGTGCTGGGCCTCGTCTATTCCGCCAAGGCGGGAGTGGGCGTGGCCCCGTTGCCGATCGCCCTGGGCGATGCGGAACCCGATCTCGTCCGGGTGATCGAGCCCGTCGCCGAACTCACGCGGATATGGCGCTTGCTGACGACCCCGGAGTTGCGCCGCACCCCACGCGTTGCTGCGTTCTTCGATTTCATCGTGGCCGAAATCGACACGCTTCGCCCGATCATCACGGGCTAGCGGCGCGCCCCACCTCACTGCACCAGCTGCACGTTCCTCAGCTTGAAGCTCACCCCTTGCTGGTCATCCCACACCGGGAAGATACCGAACGGCACGGTGATGTTGTCCAGCGTGAAGCACGGAGCGTTCTTCACCGCGATCACGTCGGCGACGTTCAACGTGATCGCGTGGAAGGCACCGTCGGCCGGCGGCTTCATCGCGTCGGGGATCAGGTAGTCGACATTGCGGCAGCCATCCCCCGGGCTTTCCATTTTGATCGCCAAGCCCTTGGTGTTGCTGCCCCAGCTGCTCACCGCCAGTTCGAACTGCAGCGTGCCGCCGGCATAACCGCTCAGGTTCAGCCCGCTGCCGGTGAAGTAGAACGTGCCGTTGCCGCCGTCGGCCGCGAACTGCAGGTCGGCCTCGCCGTTCGCCACGCTCGCCACCACGTGCGTCGGCGTCGATGTGTACATGCCGGTCGCCAGGCCGGCGCGCAGCCCGTCCGTGCCCAGCAGCGTCACGCTCGGGCCCGGCAGCGGCTCGATGGCCGGCGGCGGCGGGGGTGCCAGCTCGGCACAGGCGTGCGTGTCGGCATCGCCGCTCGCATTCACCAGCCAGCGGATGTTCGCAAAGCTCGCGCTGAACGGCTTGTCGGTCTGCACCAGGAACGCGGTGTCGATCGCCGAGAAATCCGCACCGGCATCCGCAAAGCACGACAGCGGGATCTTCACCGTGGCCTTGGTGCCCAGCGGCAGCGCCGACAGCACCGCGGTGCCGTCGAGCTCGCCGCGGCATGGGTAGCCGCAATCGATGCGGATCTTCACGCTGCCCTGCGGCGCCTGGTCGACCACGATGTCGAACGCCAGCACGGCCTTCGCGTCCGGGTGCACATAGCTCTCCAGGTTCTGCGGGTTGCGCACGCTGGTGCTGGCCGGGTCCGACGCGATCGCCTTGAACTCGCCGAGGCCGGTCCAGGTCAGCTTCTTGCCGTCCTGCTGCACGTTGACCTGCGCCGTCTGCAGCGTCAGCGTACCGTCCTGCGTCACCACGGTCGCGTTCAGGTCGGCGCCGACCGGGATCATCCAGTTCGGCGACGAGCCGATGAACAGCGGGAAGGTCGGGTTCTCGACGAGGTTGAACACCTCCAGCGGCTCGGTCGCCGCCGGGCCGGTGTTGGCGCTCTGCCCGCAGCCGAGCGTCGGCGTGGTCTCGTCCAGCGTGTTGCCCAGCGGCGTGCCGGCCGCCGCATAGCCCAGGCCGTAGCCATACGCGAACAAGGGCGCATAGCTCGCATCGCCACGGTTCAGCACCGCCTGGCACGCCGTCTTCGGCCACGAGAACGACAAGCGCCCCTGGAAGTCGAAGTTCACCGAACCATCGGCCTTGCGGAACAGCACGTCCGCCACGCCCTTGCCTTCGGTGCCCGGCAGCCAGGCGGCGACGAAGGCATCGCTGCGGTTCAGCTCCTTGTTCACCCACAGCGGCCGTCCGCTCATCAGCACCGTCACCACCGGCACGCCCTTGCCGGTCACCGCCTCCAGCACCGCCAGGTCGGCCGGGTAGCGCTTCGCATGTTCCAGCGTGCCGGTCTTGCCGATGTCGCCGGCGCCTTCGGCATACGGCGTCTCGCCGATCACCGCGATCACCGCCTTGTAGTCGGCGACGTTCACCGTGGCGGCATCGACGGAGTACGTGACGTTGCCGTCGCCCGCCGCCTCGCGGATGCCGGCCAGCACGGTGTCGCCGTTCGGGAAGTCCGCGTTCGTGTTCGACGTGCCCTGCCAGGTCAGCGACCAGCCGCCCGTCTGGTTCGACATGCTGTCGGCGCCGCGGCCCACCACCAGCAGCTTCTCGCCGCGCTTCAGCGGCAGCACGCCGCCATCGTTCTTCAGCAGCACCAGCGACTTGCGGGCCGCTTCTCGCGCCAGCTCGCGGTGCTGCAAGGCGGCCGGGTCGCCGGCACCGGCGCGCAGCGACGGCTTGGTCGATACCGCCGCGCCGCCTTCGAGCTTCAGCAGGCCCGAGCGCAGCTTGACCCGCAGGATGCGCGTCACCGCGTCGTCGATGCGCGCCATCGGGATCTCGCCGGCGGTGACCGACGCGATGGTGTTGGCGATGAAGGCCTTCCAGTCGTCCGGCACCATCACCAGGTCGATGCCGGCATTGATGGCCGGCGGGCACGACGCGTTGGTGCAGGCCTTGAGCGAACCGGTCGCATCGGTGTACTTCACCTGGCCGATGCCGTTCCAGTCGGACACCACCAGCCCGTCGAAGCCCATCTTGGTCTTCAGCACGTCGGTCAGCAGGTACTTGTTGCCGTGCATCTTGACGTTCGCAAAGTCCAGCGCCGTGCCGTCCTTCGTGCTGCCCTGGAAGGTCCAGCTGTTGAACGACGCCATCACCGTCTGCGCACCCGCCGCCAGCGCGGTGTAGTAGCCCGCGCCGTGGATGTTCATCATCTCCTGCAGCGTGGCCTTGGTCTCGCCCTGGTCCTTGCCCTGGTCGGTGCCGCCATCGCCCATGAAGTGCTTCGCGGTGGCCACCACGGTGGGCCGGCCCGACGCCGCAAAGCGCCCCTGCAGCCCGGTGGTGTAGCGGCCGCCATAGCGGCCGACGATCTCCGGGTCTTCGGAGAAGCCTTCGTAGGTGCGGCCCCAGCGGTCGTCGCGCACCACCGCCAGCGTCGGCGCAAAGGTCCAGTCGATGCCGGTGGAGTGCACCTGCATCGCCACCGCGGCGCCGATGCGCTCGATCAGCTCGGGGTCGTTCGCGGCCCCCAGGCCGATGTTGTGCGGGAACAGCGTGGCGCCATGGACGTTGCCGTGGCCGTGCACGGCATCGGTGCCCCAGATCACCGGGATCTTCACCGCCATGTCGGTGTCCATCGACGCCTGCCAGTAGGCATCGGCCAGCGCGAGCCAGTCGGCCACGCTCGCGTTCTTGTTGTTGCCGGGCCAGGCGCCGCCGCCGTTCAGCACCGAGCCGATGTAGTACTGCTTCACTTGCTCGGGCGTGATGCTGCGGATGTCAGGCTGCGTCATCTGCCCGACCTTCTGCGCCAGCGTCATGCCGGCCACCAGGCCCTGGATCTGCGCCTCTTGCGAGGCCTCTTGCGGAATCACGCTCTTCACGGCGGGCCAGTCCTCCAGTGGCTTGTTGTCGACAGGCGGCGACGGTGGCGCCGCCGGATCGTCGTCATCGCCACCACCGCAACCGTTCAGGCCGAGCGCAAGCGCCGCCAGCCCGAGTGTGAGCCACCGTTTCATCCTGTCGTCTCCTTGAGTCGTCGTTATGGCGCAGCGTATGGAACCGTTTCCACAGCGATGCTGCGCGGACTCTAGGAGATCTTGTCGAAAGATTTCACTAGGTTAACTACTCATTACAGCGGGCACGCAGCTTGCCGGGTGCCTGCGTGCCCGCGGCGGCGTTCAGCGGCTGATGAAGTCGCGCACCAGCTTGCCGGTGGCCGCCGGGTTCTCTTCCATGATCCAGTGGCCCGATTCCGGCACGACGCCTTCGGTGACGTCGTCGGCCGCGGCGCGCATCACGGTCGCCATCATCGGCCCGAAGGACTTCTCGCCGCCGACCGCGAGCACCGGCATCTTCAGGCGGGCGCCCGTCGCGAGGAACGCGCGGTTGTCGACGGCGTCCTGGTCGAACGCGGCGAACTGCGCAAAGCCCGAATGCATCGCGCCCGGGCGGGCATACAGCTTCGCGTAGTGCTGGCGGGCGGTTTCGCTGAAGCGCGCAGGCGTGGCCGAGAACTCGTTCCAGAAGCGGTCGAGGTAGATGCGTTCACGGCCGGCCACCAGGCGTTCCATGTCCGGCCCGCCGAAGCGGAAGTGCCACAGCAGCGGGTTCTTCAGGATCTCTTCCCACGGGCCGACACCGGGCACCGGCGCGTCGATCAACACCAGCCGGCGGACACGCTCCGGGTGCTGTGCCGCGAACTGGAAGGCGACCATGTTGCCAATGTCGTGCGCGATGACGTCGGCCTGCTGCACGCCCAGCGCATCGAGCACGCCGCTCACGTCGCCGGCCTGGGTCTTCTTGTCGAAGCCGCTCGCCGGCTTGGACGACAGGCCGAGCCCGCGCAGGTCGGGGACGACCACCGTGTGGTCGCGCGCCAGGTCGGCGGCGAGCGGCGCCCACATGTCGCCGGTCTCGCCGTAGCCGTGCAACAGCACCACCGCCGGGCCCTTCCCGCCGGAGCGGACATGGATGGTCGCGCCGTTGGTCGCGAACTCGCGGGTCGAGAAGCTGGCCGGGAACGCGAGGGCCGCCTGGGCCGACGCCGAGGTCGGCACGGTCATCAGCGTGAGGGATGCCAGGGCAAGGGAAAGCAGGGTTCGCATGGGGATCTCCGTGGGTTGAATGAGGAACAGCTGTCGCCAGTGTCTTGAAACCGGTTTGAACCGACTAGCCGGAAACGGACGCAATCAGCTTCAACCATTGGTTTAAGATCTGGCATGACTTACCTGCAGCACCTGGTGTCATTCGTTCACACGGCGGAGCACGGCAGCTTCTCGGCTGCGGCGAGGGTGCTGGGGTTGACGCCGGCCGGCGTCAGCAAGAACGTCGCGAAGCTCGAGGCTGATCTCGGCACGCGGCTCTTTCACCGCAGCACGCGCCGGCTGGCGCTGACGGAGAGTGGCGAGCGCTTCCTGCAGCAGGTGAACGACCCGCTGACGTCGCTGCAAGCCGCCATCTCCAGCGTTCAGCGCGGTGACGAAGCGCCGGCCGGCACGCTGAAGGTCAGCATGGGGCAGGCGTTCGGGCGGCACTTCCTGGTGCCGCTGCTGGGGGATTTCCTCGCGCGGTATCCGGCGGTGCTGCCGGACTGGCATTTCGACAACCGGCAGGTCGACATCGTCGGCGAGGGCTTCGATGCGGCGATTGGCGGCGGCTTCGAACTGGCACCCGGCGTGGTGGCGCGCGAGCTGGCGCCGGTGCACATCGTCGCGGTCGCTTCGCCGGCCTACCTGGCCGGGCGGCAGGCGCCGCGCACGCCGGAGGACCTGGCCGCGTTCGACGGCATCATGCGGCGCTCGTCACCGACCGGCCGGGTGCGGCCGTGGACGCTGCGGTCGAAGCGGCATGCGGAGCAGGCGGTCCCTTGCAAACCGCGGCTGATCTTCAGCGATCCGGAGGCGATTGCTGAGGCCGCCAAGCTGGGGCTCGGCGTCGCGCTGTTGCCGATGCCATTTGCTTTTGCGCCAATCGCCAGCGGAGAGCTCGTCCGGCTGCTGCCGGGGTGGTACAGCGACGCGGGGCCGCTGTCGCTGTACTTCCCGAGCCGCAGCCAACTACCCGCAAAGACGCGGGCGTTCGTCGACTTCGTGACCGAGCGGTTCCGGGCGGCGGAGTTCGCGAAGCTGGTCGACGGGCGCTGACGCTGTCGCGCGCGCCCGTCAGCCGTGCGGGTCTTCGCCCTTCGAGCGCGACTTGCCGATCTCCTCGGCCTTCTGCATCTCCTGCTGCTCGCGCGGCGACTTCGGGTGCGCGTTGCGCGCCGCCTCGTCGACCTTGCCCGACTTGACGAACTCACGCGTCTTCTCGTCGTAGTGGCGGCCGGCTTCGTAGTCGCCTTCGCCTTGGACTTGGCTGAGATCGGCGTGGGGTGGCTGCTGGCCTTGCTGCGGCTGCTTCTGCTTGCTCATTGCTATCTCCTTGCGTAGGAGATAACACCATAGGCGCCGCAGCAGTCCAAGTGCGCCGGCCTGGTTCCCGAGACCCTGTCGGGCAAGACCGGCACCTGCTGTAGGAGACGCCGGCCCGCAGTTCTCAGATCATTTCAATCCGAGCGCCGCTACGTTCCGCAGCGTGCCCTCATCGTCGCCCGATGACAACAAACTTTTTTGTTGTCGATTGGAAGTTATTACTTTGCTCTAATTTTCGTTGCTTCGTTACAGCAGCGGCCCAGCTTCTACCTGTGGAAATCGCTGCAAGCATCCCATCCATCTCAGAACTACTGCGACCATCGTTGTATTCCTTGCACCGCGCAAAAAATGAATCTTTAAGGATCTCGTCAATCGATGGTCTTTGTTGTGGATTGACATGCAACATGCGAGAGAGCAGCGACATGCATGCATGCCTCAATTCGGGAGGCAAAGAATCAAAGATCTCTCGTTTCAAATCACCGGCATAATTCAATATATTATCTTCGATTTCAGATGCAAATGATGTATCTCCGCAGTCGAACGGATTCATACCCAACATCAGTTCGCACACCACGATACCCAACGACCAGACATCCGCCTTGGTGGTCAGCTGGAATTCCACCAGATTACCCCAGTCCAACTTTGAACGTTCCGCCTTCAGAATCTCGGGCGCTTTGAAGCGGGGGTTGTCACGGAGCCTTACACCTTCGAATACTTTTTCACCCATCATCTTCGCGAGTTCAAAGTCGGCTATTTGACACCCTTGCTCGGTATCATATAAAACATTTTCCAATTTAGAATCATTGTGCACGATGCCTTGATCAGCCAACGCCTTCAACGACTTTGCAACTTTGCGAATGAGGTGACTTTTCAGACCCAGATTTCTTTGGACGATTCTCGCTCTCCTTCCTTCAATCATTGATTGATCATGAGAAAATCGAAACCCACGTCCAGAAGCGCCGGCCAAATCTTCCTGCTCACGCCGCTCTATTTTCTCAACCAGCTTTGAACAATCCGGCCCGTCCATGTAGTCCATCACGCAATAGAAATACTTGTCGTCCTTCCCGGCGTCATGCATGTGGATGACATTTTTCATGCAACTTTTGGTATGGCCGAGCTTGTGCAGCAGCTTCAACTCGTTTTCTGCGCGAAGCCCTCGCGGGATTTTTTTTAGAACAAACTTCTTACCACGCTCGTCCGTCACGAGTTTTATTTCATTGGAAGCAGCAGAGAATCCTCCACTCTGCCCGCTGATATTGTAAACTCCACCAGACGCAAAGCTGATATTTGCAGAAGAAACCTCTACTCTCTTTATGTCAAGTTTAATTTTCCTGCGGGGATCGGTCGCCTTTTCATGTTTTTTTTCTTCCCGGCGCTTTTCTTTGTCGAGCAATAACCTCAGATTGTTTCCAATATCAGCAGCTTGCCGCGAAGCAGTTTTACTTTCTGGGTATTTGATGCCAATCGAGTCAGCAATATACTCCTTCGCCCTCTGACTCGCCAGCTTGTTTAGCAAGCCGGGCCTGAATAAGCGCCGCTCGATTGGATTGCTGGATCGATCAACCAGGTAGAGGATTTTTATTTCTTTATCGCCATCGGCCTTGATCGTCATAACATCCAGCTTCTGATTTGACTTTCTATTTGCCATCAGCCGCTGAAGAGACTTGGCAAGGTCAACTCGTGACACCTCGCCACCGAGTTTCCTTTTTTGGAGCAGCGAGCAGTCAAAATAACTGCTCCGTTTACCAGCCTTCTGCAGAGAATCAAGGTCTCTCAAGGTATTTGGCGCGCCGACTGCCATTGCAAACCTCACAACAAGAATTACATCCCGTGCGTGGGTAACATCCGACCAGCGATAGTTCCTTGCGAAGCCAACTCATTTGTACCAAGTGCAACTACCTGAATACCATGAAAGCGAAACTTCAAATCGTCCACCTGCCGAATTGACAGCCGCCGACTGTGCTCAGTTCACCCGGCGCGCGGCACTCGCAGACAGCGCCCCCACCACCGTCCCCCACCCGATGTCAACCACCGCGATCCCCACCGGCCACCCTTGCAGCGTCGCCAGGTTCGTCAAGTCATACGTCGCATAGCAAAGCAACCCGAGCAAGCCGCCCAGCCGCGCCGCATGCCGCGCGTCCCGCGCAGGCCTTGCGGCAAACACCACCACGCCGACCGGAAACAGCAGGTAGAACACCACCGCCGCGGCGACGTTGACCTTCTCCGCCATCAGGTGCCCGATGCCCGCGCGGTACCAATCCATCGCGATCAGTCCGAGCCACAGGCCATCGAGCGCCAGCAGCACAACGAGTGCGGCCACATACGGAACGAGGTAGGTACGCATGCGACCGATGCTACGTCGCACCGGCCACGCCGCTCAAGCCGCCGTCACCGCGACTGCTTGAACGCCATCACCGCCTGGTTTCGCAGCGTGCGCAGCAGCGAGAGCTCACGCTCTCCCAGCTCGATGCCACCCGGCTGTGCCTTGTCCGCATAGATCAGCGCGAACGGCGCGCCCTTCATCAGCAGCGGCAGCAGCAAGAACGCCGGCGCGTTCACCTGCTGTCGGTACCACGCCGGCAAGCGCGCCGCGATGTTCGGCACCGTCGCGTCCGAGATCAGCGTGTCCGCCCCCTTCAGGCACACCGCGCTGAACAGGTCGGGCGCCGTCCCCGGCGCCGGCTTCAGCGCCACCTTGAACTGCTTGCTCGCACTGTCGACGTCCTCGCCCATGCCGAAGCGGCCTGTCAGCGTCTCGGTCTTCGGGTCGCGCAGGCAGAACACGATACGCCGGAACCCCAGCGCGCGCAGCATCGTCTCCAGGATCATCCGCAGCACGTCGTTGAGCTTGAAGTCCTCGACCATCGTGTTCGTGATGTCCTGGATCCCCGCGCCCAGCATCGCGGCCGCGGCGTCCTGGTCGAACGGTTTCTCGGCCGGCCTCTCGAGCGGAATGGTCATGTCGATCGCGATCGTCGCCTGCAGCTCATGCCCCGCCAGGCTGTCGGCATCGCTCGCAATGGTCTTCGCGGTGCCGTTGCCGCCCGGCTGCTCCAGCAGCCGCCGCACCGGCGAGCCGGGCTGCACGCTCAGGCTCATCGCCTGGGCCAGCCCCGCCAGCCGCTGCTGCGCCAGCAGTGCCGCCGCCTGCATGTCGCGCGGGCTGATCTCCAGCACACGCGCATAGCGCTGCGCCACCGCGGCGATCGCGCTGCTCGCGCGCCCCGGCTCGGCCTGCAGCATCGCATCGGTCACGTCGTTGGCGGCCAGCGCGATCCAGCGCATCCGGTCGGCCTTGTCGCAGGGCCGCGTCGGGAAATCGCCCACCGGCCGGCGCATGCAGCGCTGCAGGCTCTCGGGAAAGCCCCAGGCCTTCGCGATGCCCAGCCCCAGGTCCTCGAAGCTCAGCCCCAGCACGCTGATCGACGCCGCATGCTCGCCCATCGTCGAGCCGCCGACACCCTTGGTGCCGGTCAGCTTGCGCACCTGGCGCGCTTCGTCCGGAAAGTAGAACTCGGTCAGCAGCCGGCCGAGGTTCTGGAACATCGCGCCGATGAAGGCCTCCTCGCCCTCCTTCGACGCCGGCAGCAGCTCGTTGGCCAGCGAGCCGGCCATCAGCGAGCGCAGGAACTCTTCCTTCAGCTGGTTCGCATGCCCCTTGTCGTGCATGTGCTCCAGCAGCACCAGGCTCAGCGCGATGTTGCGGATGCCGGCAAAGCCGATCAACGCGACCGCGCGCGACACGGTGCTGATGCTGCCGCCGCCCGACTGCGTGTAGTGCGCGGTGTTCACCAGCCGCAGCAGCTTGTTGGTCAGCGCGACGTCCTTCAGGATCTCGCTCGACAGGCTGGCCAGGCTCTCGGTCTCCGAATTGGCGACGCGCTGGATGCGCACCACCGAATCCGACATCGCCGGAAAGTCGCTCTTGTGGCGCATGCGGCGCAGCAGGAATTCCAGCGTGCCGCTGCCCGACTGGGCCGCCTGCGCCTGCCCTGCCGGCGCATCGCTCGCCGCCGGCACCAGCCATGCCTGCAAGGCCTTGCGAAAAGCCGCCACATCGGCATGCCGCTGCCCCGGATCGCGGGCCAGGCTGCGCATCACGATCGCGCGCAGCGCATCGTCCGCATCGCCGGCGCCATCCTTCGGCCACGCCAGGTCTTCATGCGCCACGCGGTACATCGCGCGGAACGGGTCCTTCTCGACCAGCAGTTGCCGGCCGCACAGCATCTCGGCCAGCACCAGCGCGGCCGAGAACAAGTCCATCGCCGGCGCCGGCTTCAGCCCGTGCGTCGCCTCGGGCGACATGTAGCCCGGCGTGCCGACCACCTGCTGCACATGCTGCGCGTCGACGCTCGCGGCGATGCCGAAGTCCATCACGCGCGCCCGGCCCTCGGCGTCGACCAGGATGTTCGACGGCTTCAGGTCGCGGTGGATCACGCCGGCGGCATGCGCGGCGGTCAGCGCATCCAGCACGCCCAGCATCATCTCGACCGCATCGCGCGCCGGCATCGCGCCCTTCGCGCGCAGTTGCTCGGCCAGCGTCGGGCCGGCCACGTACTCGAAGACCAGGTACGGCTGCTGCTCGTGCACGTCGGCCTCGAACACCGGCACGATGTGCGGATGGGTCAGCCGGCTGACGCTGCGCGCTTCCTGCAGCCAATGGCCGACCTCCGCGGTGTCGGCCCCAGGGCGCATCAGCTTGACAGCGACCTCGCGCTCCAGCCTCGGGTCATGGGCCAGCCACACGGTGGCCTGCGCGCCCTTGCCGAGCATCCGCCGCAGTTCGAAGCGGCCCAGGGTGGCGGGGCGCGTGGCCATGGCGGCAGCGGGCATCGATCCGGATCGGGGTTACTGCGGACGGGAGCGCGCCGCGGCCAGGCCGCGCAGCCCGCCCGCGGGCGGCGTCGCATCGTCGGTGGTGGCCGGGTGGCGCGACGATGCCGCCACGCCGCCGGTGCTCATCGCCTGGCGCGCGCTCTGCAGCGCTTCGCCGATGTCGCGCGCGGTCACCTCGAGCGGCCGCGCGTAGCGCTGCGCCACCGCGGCCAGGCCGGCGGCGATCCGCGTCGGCGGCGACTGGGTCGCCACGTCGACCGCCTCGTTGGCGGCGCTCGCGGCAATGCGCAGCACGTCGCCGTCGCTGTCGGCGGTGCGCACCGGCCGGCCGGCCGGCAGCCGGCGCGCCATGTGCAGCACTTCGTCGTTCAGGCCCCAATGGCGCGCCACGGCCGCGCCCAGCAGTTCGCTGTCGACGCCGAGCACCGCCAGCGACGCGCCCTCTTCGGTCATGCCCGGCTGCTCGGCCTCGCCCGGCTCGGTGGGTGGGACCGGCTGCATCAGCTGGCGGATCTGTTCGGCTTCATCGGGGAAGTGGTACTGCACCATCAGCCGGCCCAGGTTCTGCAGCGTCGCGATCAGGTAGACCACCTCGGGGTCGTAGCCGGCCGGGCGCAGCACCTGCGCGGTGTGGCCGGCCAGGCGCACGCGGTCCATCAGCTTCTGCATGGCGTCGGCATGCGTCGGCGACAGCGGCCCGGGCCACGGCCGCAGCACCGCGGCGGCACTGCGCACGCCCTTCAGCCCGACCAGCGCGACCGCGCGGCGGATCGTCAGCACCGGGCCGTTGCCCGAGATCTGCGTGCCCTGCACCTGCGCCGAATTGACGGTGCGCAGCAGCTCGAAGCTGAGCGCCATGTCCTGCAGGATCTGCTGCGCGATCTCGTCGGTGCGCTGCCCCTCGGCCATCGCGAGGCGGCCGACGCGCTGCGCCACGCCGGGCGCGGCCGGCAGGTGGCCGATGCTGCGCATGCGGTCGATCAGCAGCGCGATCGCGCCGCCGCTGTCTTGCGCATCGGTCTCGCGCCAGCCCGACATCGCGCGCAGCATCGTGCGGGCGCTGTGGTAGCGCTGGCGCTCCTGGCGGTCGGTGGCGCGGTTGGCGATCACGCGCAGCGCATCGGGAATCGGTTTCGGCGTGCCCCACGGCAGGCGGATGATGTCGCGGCCGGTCGGCGGCAGGCGGTCGATGACGCGGGCGGTGTCGGGTTCGTCGAGCGCCGGCTGGCCCGACAGCAGCTGGTGCAGCACCAATCCGGCACACAGCACGTCGCGTTCGGCCGCGACGCGGGCGGCGCGCAGCTGGTTCGGGTCCATCGGCATCGCGCGGTCGTGCGCGCGGTCGGCGGACGCCGGCTCGCCGGCCGCCGCGGGCCCCGCCGACGCGACCGCCAGCGCCATCACGCGCACCGTGCCCTGCTCGCTGAGCAGCACGTGGTGCAGCTGCAGGTCGCGGTGCGCCACGCCGGCTTCGTGCGCGAAGGCCAGGCCTTCGAGCGCCTGGATCATCCAGCCGACCGCTTCGTTCGCGGTCAGCCCAGGCGTGGCCGCGAGCCGCTCGGCCAGCGTGCTGCCGAGCGCGCGGTCGACCGCGACGTACGGCCAGTGGTCCTGCACGCCGACCTCGATCACATGGGCCAGGTTCGGGTGGTCGAGCCGGGCGGCGAGCCTGGCGTCGCGCGTCCAGGCCTCCAGGCCGGCCGCATCGGCCGGCTGCACGCGCGGCAGCGTCAGCATCACCTCCTGCGAGGCGCGCGGATCGAAGGCCAGCCAGACCATGCTGCGGTCGCTCTTGCCCAGCAGCTGGCGCAGCTGGTAGCGCCCGAACGCACGCGTCGGCGCGGTCTTGGCGGCAGGAGTCTCCGGAACGGGCATGGGCGAAGGGCGCGATGTGACGAAGTTGCCTTATTGGACGACCGAATGCTGCATCGTGGTGCGCAGATGAACCCGGAAAAGCCGTGTCAATTTCGACCGGCCGGGCGGGTTTCCGGCCGTCAGATGTCCAGCTCGACGACCTCGCCGGTGCCGGCGATCAGCGCGCAGCGCACGCGCTCGCCGGGCTGCAGCGCCTGCACCGCGTCGCGGTAGCGCTGCATCTGCTGCCGGTACTCCTGCTGCGCCTGCGGCTTGTGGGCCAGCTTGTAGTCGAGCACCCACCAGACGCGCCGGCCGCCTTCGTCCAGCGCGACCAGCCGGTCGATGCGCAGCGCCTGCGTGCCCTGCGCCACCGCCACCTCGTTGCCGGCCCACAGCAGCCCGGCGCGGTCGAAGAAGCGGCGGCCGCTGGCATGCTGCAGCATCGTCGACGCGATGCGCAGCACCTCGCGCGGCGGGCTGTCGAACGCGCTGGCGGCGGCGGCGGCGAGCGCCTCGAGGTCAGCCTCGCCGGTCGCCCGTTCGGCGGTCGCCCATTCCAGCGTGCGGTGCACCGCCTGGCCGAGGCGCGACGCGCGGTCGTCGCGGGCCGCGAACGCGGCCGGCGCCAGATCGGCCACCGCCACCGGCGGCAGCGCCGGCAGGCCCGGCAGTGCGAACGCGCCCTGCCCCGCCGCTGCCGAGGCCACGTCGGCCGGCAGCCATGGCTGCGCGAGCGCCTCGACCCGCTGCCACCACGACGCACCGGGCGCCGCGATGTGCGGCTCGGTGCGGCTAAACACCACCTGCTCGCGGGCCCGCGTCATCGCGACGTACAGGCCGTTCAGCTCCTCGCGCTGCCGCGCCGCCACTTCGGCCAGCATCGCCGGCGCGAGCGACGGCGGCACGTCGCCTTCGGAATAGACGAAGGCACAGCGCGCCGGCCGGTCCAGCTCGACCGGCCAGTCGACCAGCACGGTCGCGGTGTCGGTGCCGGCCCGCTCGGGCGCGCTGTCCATGATGAAGACGACACGCGCCTCCAGGCCCTTGGCGCCGTGCACCGTCAGCAGCTGCACCGCATTGCGCTGCGCCGGCGGCGCCACCTTCAGCGCGCGGCGCTTCAGCGCGCGGACGAAGTTGTACGGCGTCGCGTAGCGCGCGCCGTCGAGCGTCAGCGCCTGGCCGAGCAGCGCGTCGATCGCGTTCAGCGCCGCGGCGCGTTGCTCCGGCGGCACGGTGGCCGCGACGCGCTCGCGGTAGCCGCCCTCGGCGACGATGCGGTCCAGCAGGTCGTGCGGCGGCAGCGCGCGCGCGGCCTGCAGCCACGCCGGCAGCAGCCGCTGCGCCCGCTGCAAGGCCGGGTGGCCGTCGTGCGGCCCGCGCAGCAGCGCGCCGAACCAGTCGCCACCGTCGGCGGCCTGCGCCAGCGCGATCAGCTCGTCGTCGGCGGCGCCGAACAGCGGGCTGCGCAGCGCCAGCGCGAGCGACAGCCGGTGCTGCGGCGAGGCCAGCGCATCGAGCATCGCGATCAGGTCGCGCACCTCGGGCGCATCCATCAGCGACTGGTCTTCGACCGCGGCCGCCGGCAGGTGCCGCGCCTGCAGCGCCTGCGCGACCAGCCGCAGCGACGCGCGCTTGCGGCACAGCACGAAGATCTCGCCCGGCGCGACGCTGCCGCTGGCCACCAGCTCGCCCGCCGCCTGCGCGACCCAGCGCGCCTCTTGCTCGCGCAGCACCTCTTCGGGCTCGTGACGCGGCGTGACCAGGCTGTCGCGCCACAGCAGCCGGCCTTCGTCGCGCGCGGCCGATTCGCGCGGCGGGCGCGGCACCGGCGGCAGCGCGCGCACGCCGGCACCGGCGATCGGTGCGATCTCGGTGCTGTGCGCGCGGTAGTCGCTGTAGTCGCCATCGCGCTGCGCCGCCTCGAACACCTGGTTCAGCGCGACGATCACCTCGGGCGCATTGCGCCGCGTGTGGTCGCAGGCCAGCACATGGCCGCCCAGCCCGTCGGCCACGAAATCGCTCGCGGCGGCGAACACCCGCGGCTCGGCGCGGCGGAAGCGGTAGATGCTCTGCTTCGGGTCGCCGACGATGAAGACCGACGGCGGCCGCTGCCCGCTCGCGCCGCCGCCGGCGCCGGCATAGGCCGACAGCCAGCTGTGGAGCGCATGCCACTGCAGCGGGCTGGTGTCCTGGAACTCGTCGATCAGCACATGGCGCACGCGCGAATCGAGCCGCTCCTGGACCCAGCCGGACAGGTCGGCATCGCGCAGCAGCGCGAGCGCGCAGCGTTCGAGGTCGGCCATGTCGGCCAGCCCGCGCAGGCGCTTGAAGGCGGCGAACTGCGCGAGCAGCACGCGCGACAGCCGCGCCATGCGCAGGTGCTCGTCGTGCGCGGCCTGCTGGCGCGCGGCGTGGTGGATGGCGTCGAGCAGCGCGACCGCGTCGTCGAGTTCGGGCGCGGCCAGGTGGGCACGCAACTGGCCGCTGGCGTTCAGCAGTGCGCCGCGCGCGGCCTGCAGCGCGGCTTCGGCGTCGTCAAGCGCCATCGCCTGCTCGAGCAGGCCGCCCTGCTTGCGCGGCGTGGTCTTCGCCTGCGCACCGAGCGCTGCCGCCACGCGCAGCAGCAGGCCGCGCGCTTCGGCATCGTGCAGCCGGTGCGCCGGGTGCGGCAGCGCGGACAGCGCCGGCCACAGCTGCGCGGCCGACGGCACGCTGTCGTCGAGCACGCCGGCCTCGTCGGCCAGCTCGATCTCGACACGCTTGTCGAGCACCGTCGCGAGCCACTTCGCAGTCTGCGAACGGCCGCGCCGCTCGACCAGCGCGCGGTAGTCGGCATGCAGCGCCGCATCGTCGAGCAAGGCCGCATGGAAGCGCCGGAAGATCTCGCCGAGGTGCTCGTCGATGTCCTCGATCAGGCTCATGCCGGGCTGCAGCCCCAGCGCCGCCAGCAGGTCGAGCGGCGCGGTCTTCAGCAGCTGCGAGAACCAGGCATGGAAGGTGCGGATCTCGACCGGCCGGCCGCTGGCCAGCACCTGCTCGTGCAGGCCCGCCAGCCGGGCCGCGAGCCCGGCCGCCTGCGCCGGCGGCACGCCGCGTGCGACCAGCTCGGCGGCGCGCTTCGCATCGTCGACCGTTGGCGACGCGAAATCGGCCAGCCACTGGTTGAGCCGCTCGCGCATCTCGCCCGCCGCCTTGCGGGTGAAGGTGATCGCGAGGATCTCCTGCGGACGCGCGCCATCGAGCAGCGCCCGCACGATGCGCGACACCAGCATCCAGGTCTTGCCTGCGCCGGCGCAGGCCTCGACGACGACGCTGCGCTGCGGGTCGCAGGCGATCGTGTAGAACGCCTCGCGCGAGACCGGCGCGCCGTCCGCCTGGTAGGCCGGGGCGTTCAACGCGAACTCCATTGGTCTTTGCGGCACAGCCCGCGCGCCTCGCAGAAATCGCAGACGCGGCCCTCGCCGATCGCCGGCAGTCCCGCGCCGGCGCGGATGCGGGCGAGTTCGCCGGACAGGCCCTCGACCAGTGCCTGTGCGCTCGCCTCGACCTCGGGGTGCGGCACCTGGCGGATCTCGTGGCCGGCGTCGAGCAGCAGGTAGACGGCCTGCAGGCCGGCATCGGTGTGCGGGCGCATCAGCGCAGCGTAGAACGCGAGCTGCGTGTCTTCGAGCGGCTGGCGCACCTGCTGGCGCAGCGCGGCTTCGCTGCCGGTCTTGTAGTCGATCAGCTCCAGCACCTCGGCACCGTCGTCGCGGCGCTTGTCGGCGCGGTCGATGCGGCCGTGCAGCGTGACGGACGCCGGCGCCGGCAGCTCGATCTCGTGCGCCTGCTCGCCTTCGGCCCACGCGATGCCCTGCGCATCGCGCTCGTGCAACCACGCGATGTAGCGCGGCGCGAGCTGCTCGAAGCTGGCGTCGTACGGCAGGAACTCCTCGTCGGCCAAGCCGGCGCGGTCCTGCATCGTGCGGCCCAGGTGCAGCAGGCGGGCGGTCTCGTCGGCCGCCGTGCCGGGCTCGCTGCGGGTCTCGTGGAAGGCCTGCAGCACCGCATGCAGCCAGTTGCCGTAGTCGCGCTTCTCGACCTCTTCGTCGAGCTCGCCCGGCTCGCGCAGCTTCAGCATGTGCAGCGCATGGAAGCGGTACGGACAGGCGCGCAGCGCTTCGCAGGCGCTGGCCGACAGCCGGTCCGGCAGCAGGGCACCGGCCGACGGCGCCGGCATGAAGACCGGCTGCGGCTCGACCGCGTGCGACGAGCGCGGATCGGTCCACGCTGCGAGGCCGAGCGACACCTTCTGCAGCGCGAGCGCCAGCCGCTCGACCAGCGGGCTGGCCGACAGCGGCTCGCTGCCATCGACATGGCGGCGCAGCAGCGTGACCTGCGCGGCGTGCATCGCATGCGCGAACGACAAGGCCTCGCGCTCGCGGCGGCTCTCCGCGCTGGGCAGGCCGAGCGCCACCGCCTGCGTGTCGCTGATGAACGGCAGCGGATCGACGCCGGCGCCGAGGTGGCGCTCGTCGGCACCGGGCAGCACCAGCGCGGCGAACGGCCGCAGCGTGGCATGCGCGAGCGGCGTGATCACGACCGCCGGCTGCGGCGGCGCCGGCGGAACGAACGACGATTCTTCGAGCACGCCGTCGACCCACTGCCGAAACTGATCGAGCGTCATCGAGGTCTGGCCCGCCTGCGCCGGCCAGCCGCGACCTTCGGACAGCCACAGCGCGGCCAGCACCTGCGCACCGGCCGCGTCGTCGGCCAGCGCATCGGCCAAGCCGGCCGCACGCAGCAGGCCCTGCAGGGCCTCGCACCAGTCGCGCAACGGGCGACGGCCGGGCTCGGCGAGCGGCGCCAGCGCGTCGCTCAACGCGGCCCACAGCCGGGCCTCGCCGGGGTGCAGCCGCTCGGCCTCGATCTGCGAGGTGCGGCGCCAGCCCTGGCGACGGCAGGTGGCTTCGAGCGACTGCGTCGGCGCGGCCACGTGGCCGAGGCCGGGCCACGGCGCGGTCAGCGATTTCAGCGCGTCGAGCGTCGCATCGGCGCTCGACGCGCCGACCGCGCGCAGCAGGCCCATCAGTTGCGCCGCGGCGCGGGTGGTCGACAGCTTCCAGCCGGTTTCGTCGAGCACCGCGACCGACTGCCGCGCCAGCAGCGCATGCACGCGGCGCACCAGCAGCCGGTCCTGCGCGACCAGCGCCACCGGCAGCTCGCCGCGCTGCACGTGCGCCAGCACCTGCGCGGCGGTGCACTGGGCCTCGTCCTCGAAGCCCTCGCACAGCGCGACGGCCGGCGGGCGCGACGGCAGGCGCAGCGCGGCTGCATCGGTGTCGATGACGACCGCGGGCACGCGCGCGGCGCGCAGCAGCGCGTCGGTCAGCGGGTCGCTGCCGCCGACGCGGACCGCGATCCAGGCGACGGGCCGCAGCGCGAACAGCGCATCGGTGTGCGGCGACGCCGCAGCGGCGGCCCATTCGACCGCGATCGCCGCGATCTGACGTTCGGTGAGGCCCGGCCCGTCGCCAGCCGCCAGCAGCGCGCGCGCCTGTCGCCAATGCGCCTCGCGGCCGGACGGCTCGATGGCCGCCGCGGCCCGCGCCAGCCCGTGCGCGAGCCGCACGAAGCCGGCCACCGCGTCGTCGAACGCCCGCGGGTCGCTGCGGCCCCAGGCCTGCAGCCGCGCCTGGCTGCGCAGGATGCGCGCAGCCGCGAGCCGGTCGAGGTGGACGTCGAACGTGATCTGGCCTTCTTGCCCGACGGGCGGCGGCCCGAGGCGCTGCGCGAGCGTCTGCGTCGTCTCGATCTCGGGCATCCAGCCGCCGGCCTGCGCCCAGGCGGCCCGCGCCGGGCCGAGCTGCTGCGCGAACGGCATCAGCACCACGCAGCCGCGCGCCTCGATGCCCGCGCGCGCCATCCACGCGCGCGCCTGCGCGACCAGGCCCGGCCCGTCGAGCGCAGCGGCCGGCATGGTGTCGATCACCGGGGTTTCAAGGTCGCTCAAGGTGGCTTTGCGAGGGCGTTGCGGCTATCGAAGCCATAGCGGTGGTGAGGTCGGGGGGTGCCGCGCGAACAGGGGCTTTGTGTCAGAATCATTGTGCCTTGCCACTCGCAACGGGTGGCACATGTCCAAGGACAAATCCCATGAGCAGCGAACTGATCAAGCACACCACCGACGCGTCGTTCGACAGCGACGTCCTGCAGGCCGACAAGCCCGTCCTGGTCGATTACTGGGCCGAGTGGTGCGGCCCCTGCAAGATGATCGCCCCGATCCTCGACGAAGTGTCGAAGGACTACAGCGGCCGCCTGCAGATCGCCAAGCTGAACGTCGACGACAACCGCGACGTGCCCGCCAAGTTCGGCATCCGCGGCATCCCGACCCTGATGCTGTTCAAGGGCGGCCAGCTCGCCGCCACCAAGGTCGGCGCACTTTCGAAGGCCCAGTTGACGGCCTTCCTCGACGGTCATCTATAATCCGCCGAATCGTGGTGGCCTCGGGCCCCGTTCTCCCCGGACGGACTGAAGCCACCACCTGAAGATTGCCACCTCACCCAAAGCCGCCAAGGCTGCGGCGCGCAGGTCCGGCCCAAAACCCCAGCGTATTTGTCGTCGCGAAAGCGGTGCCAAGTTGTCTTGCAGCCTGATGTCGGGCGGCTCGCAAAACTTGTCGCAGCGATCGATTTCGGTCCGTCTTCAGGGACCCTGCTTGCACTCTTCCAGGGGCACTGCCCATGCATTTGTCTGAACTGAAAGCGCTCCACGTTTCCGAGCTCATCACGATGGGCGAGGCGCTGGAGATCGAGAACGTCGCCCGCATGCGCAAGCAGGAGCTGATGTTCGCGATCATGAAGAAGCGCGCGAAAGGCGGCGAGCAGGTGTTCGGCGACGGCGTGCTCGAAGTGCTGCCCGACGGCTTCGGCTTCCTGCGCGCCCCCGACGCCAGCTACATGGCCTCGACCGACGACATCTACCTGTCGCCGAGCCAGATCCGCCGCTTCAACCTGCACACCGGCGACGCCGTCGAAGGCGAAGTGCGGGTCCCGAAGGACGGCGAACGCTACTTCGCGCTCGTCAAGGTCGACCGTGTCAACGGCCTGACGCCCGAGGAGAGCAAGCACAAGATCATGTTCGAGAACTTGACGCCGCTGTTCCCGAAGGAACAGTTCAAGCTCGAACGCGACATCAAGAGCGAAGAGAACGTCACCAGCCGCATCATCGACCTGATCGCGCCGATCGGCAAAGGCCAGCGCGCGCTGCTCGTCGCCCAGCCGAAGACCGGCAAGACGGTGATGATGCAGCAGCTGGCGCATGCGCTGGTCGCGAACCACCCCGAGATCTACCTGATCGTGCTGCTGGTCGACGAGCGCCCCGAGGAAGTGACCGAAATGGTCCGCACGGTGCGCGGCGAAGTCATCAGCTCCACCTTCGACGAACCGGCCGCGCGCCACGTGCAGGTCGCCGAAATGGTGATCGAGCGCGCCAAGCGCTTGGTCGAGATGAAGAAGGACGTCGTGATCCTGCTCGACTCGATCACCCGCCTCGCCCGCGCCTACAACAACGTGCTGCCGTCGTCCGGCAAGGTGCTGACCGGCGGCATGGACTCGAACGCGCTGCAGCGCCCGAAGCGCTTCTTCGGCGCGGCGCGCAATGTCGAGGAAGGCGGCTCGCTGACCATCATCGGCACCGCGCTGATCGACACCGGCAGCCGCATGGACGACCTGATCTACGAGGAGTTCAAGGGCACCGGCAACTGCGAGATCCACCTGGATCGCCGCATGGCCGAGAAGCGCGTCTACCCGTCGATCCTGATCAACAAGAGCGGCACGCGCCGCGAAGAGCTGCTGCTGCAGCCCGAGATCCTGCAGAAGACCTGGATCCTGCGCAAACTGCTGTACCCGATGGACGAGATCGAGGCGATGGAATTCATCCTCGACAAGATGAAATCCACGAAGAACAACCACGATTTCTTCGACATGATGCGTCGCGGCGGTTGAGGCCTGCGCAGCCCACGCTATAATCCGCGGTTTTCCGCATTCCGGAAAGTGCGCCAAGTGGTTTGGCGTGGCTCCCGGTATCACAGCGCTGAAGAGGTTTCTCATGGCCAAAGAAGGCATCCACCCGAACTACCGCGACATCTGCTTCGTGGACCTGTCCAACGGTTTCAAGTTCGTCACGCGCTCGTGCGCGCAGACGCGTGAAACCATCAAGATGGAAGATGGCCGTGAGCTGCCGCTGATCAAGCTGGAAACCACCAGCGAGTCGCACCCGTTCTACACCGGCACCCAGAAGAGCATCGACTCGCTGGGCGGTCGCGTCGAGAAGTTCCGCAACAAGTTTGCGCACCTCAAGTCCAAGTAAGCCGCACTGTCACGCCCTGGCGTGATGCGACACGAAGGCAGCCCACGGGCTGCCTTTTTCATGGGCGCGCACGAACTTCGTGCGCAAGTTGCTGCATCATCGTCGCCGTCCCAAGAACAGCCTGCAGCCTGCGCCACCGTCCTTGAACTCGCCCACCCCTGCCCTCGTCACCCAGCGTGCGGCCCAGCGCCTGCCGCGCCTGGCGCTGCTGCTGTTCTGCGCGGCCTACCTGCTGCCCGGCCTGTTCGGCCGCGACCCGTGGAAGGCCGCCGACATGACGGCCTTCGGCTACATGGTCGACATCGCGCAGGGCAGCACCAGCTGGTGGTCGCCAACCGTCGCGGGCATCCCGAGCGATTCGGCGCTGCTGCCGTACTGGCTGGGCGCCGTCTTCATCAAGCTGCTCGGTGGCCTGCTCGGCCCGCCGCTCGCGGCCCGCATCCCGTTCACGCTGCTGCTGGGCGTCACGCTGCTGCTGACCTGGTACAGCACCTACCACTTCGCACGCACCGAAGCCGCCCAGCCGGTGCCGTTCGCCTTCGGCGGCGAGGCCAGCCCGATCGACTATGCGCGCGCCGTGGCCGACGGTGCGCTGCTCGCGCTGATCGCGAGCCTCGGCCTGCTGCAGCTCGGCCACGAGACCACGCCCGAGCTCGCACAGCTGGCGAGCGTGTCGCTGTTCCTCTATGCGCTGGCGGCCTGCCCGTTCCGTGGCTGGCAGAGCAAGGCGGCGGTGATGGTCGCGCTGCCGGCGCTCGCGGCCAGCGGCGCACCGATGATCGGCGCCCTGCTGGCCGTCACCGGCGGCATCGTCTGCGGCCGCTCGAGCTACGAGCCGGCGCGGCGCTTCACGCTGTGGATCGCCGCCGGCGGCGTGCTGGGGCTGGTCGTCGCGACGCTGCTCGGCGCCTGGGGCTGGCGGCTCGACGGGTACGTCGAGGCGAGCGATTTCGTCAGCCTCGGCAAGCTCTTCGTCTGGTTCATGTGGCCGGGTTGGCTGCTCGCGTTCTGGACGCTGTGGCGCTGGCGCGCGCAGTGGCTGAACCGCCACATCACCGCGCCGCTCGGCTGCGTGCTGGTCAGCGTCG
>Ga0209050_1000316_pt1 | contig 98257 bp, 66 predicted proteins | sample Araplavi_mTSA_r2_FD_184276 | JGI IMG/M metagenome (GOLD analysis project Ga0209050, IMG submission 184276) | Arabidopsis root microbial communities from North Carolina, USA - plate scrape MF_Cvi_mTSA_r2 (SPAdes) (version 2) | ecosystem: Host-associated > Plants > Roots > Endosphere | place: USA...
TCGAAGTGGGCGACCAGCTCGAAGTGTTCGAAGTGCAGGAGATCGCCCGTACCCTGTAACAGCAGGACGGCGCGATACACGGCGGGTGCTTCCCGCCTCGCGAGAGCGGGGCAGGGCACCCGCCTTTAGTTTTATGAAAACCGGTACCCCAGTGTCTGACCCGCAGGGTCAGACACTTTGCGAATTGGTGTCTGACCCTGCGGGTCAGACACCGGGTTACCGGTTTTAAAAGGAAATCATCATGGCAAAACACAGCAAATCCATCCCCCAGCGCGGCCTGCGCGTGGCGGATCAAATCCAGAAAGACCTGTCCGAGCTGATCGCCTTCGAAGTGAAGGACCCGCGCGTCGGCATGATCACCCTGTCCGAAGTCCAGCTCACTCCTGACTACGCCCACGCCAAGGTCTTCTTCACCACCCTGAAGGACGACCCTGAGTCGATCAAGAACACGCTGGCCGGCCTCGCCGCCGCCGCCGGCTACCTGCGCAACCAGCTGGGCAAGCGCCTGCACATCCACACCCTGCCGCAGCTGCACTTCCTGCACGACATGTCCGCCTCGCGCGGCATGGCAATGTCGGCCCTGATCGACAAGGCCAATGCCACCCGCGCCGCCGATTACGACGAGAACGCAGACGAAGAATGACCGAAGCACGTGTAAAGCGCGTGCGCGACGCCGTGGATGGCGTGCTGCTGCTCGATAAGCCGGTAGGCCTGTCCAGCAACGACGCCCTGATCAAGGCCAAGCGCTTCATGAACGCGAAAAAGGCCGGCCACACCGGCACGCTCGACCCGTTCGCCACCGGCCTGCTGCCGCTGTGCTTCGGGGAAGCGACCAAGTTTTCACAAGACTTGCTGGAAGCCGACAAGACCTACCTCGCCACCGTCCATTTGGGCGTGCGCACCGACACCGGCGACACCGAAGGCCAGGTGCTGGAAACGCGCGATGTCAGCGCCACGCAGGCGGAAATAGAAGCCGTGCTGGCCCGCTTCCGCGGCCCGATCAAGCAAGTGCCGCCGATGTACTCAGCGCTGAAGCGCGACGGCAAGCCGCTGTACGAATACGCCCGCGAAGGCGTAACGCTGGAGCGCGAGGCGCGCGACGTGGTGATCCACAAGCTGGAACTGGTGGCCTACGAGGCGCCGTTCCTGAAGATTGAAGTCACCTGCAGCAAAGGCACTTACATTCGCGTGCTGGGCGAAGACATCGGCGCAGCGCTCGGCTGCGGCGCCCACCTGAACGCCCTGCGCCGCACGCAAGTCGGCGCGCTGACTACCGACAAGATGGTCACGCTGGAAGACCTGGCCGCGCACGCCGCACCACGCGAACTGCTGGCGCCAGTGGACGCGCTGCTGTCGTCCTTCCCGCGCATCGTGCTGAATGCCGACCTGGCGAAACGCTTCCTGCACGGCCAGCGCCTGCCGCTCGGCAAAGAGCCAAGCATCGCGGTGCCGACGCCATATGAAGGCCGCGTGCGCATTTACGCTGAAGATGGCCGCCTGCTCGGCACCGGCATCTTCGGCGAGTACGCCATCCTCGCGCCGGAAAGACTGATCGCTGCATCGCAAGACTAAGTAGAAACAGAGACGCCATGGCCTCAGTCCGAAACAGCTTCCTGCCCCTGATCCTCACTATCTGCTGTGCTCCGGCCATGGCGCAGCTGGCGCCTGAAACAACGCAACAAGTCGACGCCATCGTCAACAAAGTGCTGGCGGATACCGGTGAAGCCAGCCTGTCCATCGCCATCGTCAAGGACGGCAAACTGGCCTATGCGCAGGCTTACGGTGCGGCACGGCTTGAGCCACGCGTTGCCGCGACGCCGGACATGCGCTACAAGATCGGTTCCAACAGCAAGCAATTCGTCGCCGTGGCCGCGCTCAAGCTGGCGGAAGAGGGCAAGTTGTCCCTGGATGACAAAGTGGCGCGCTTCTTCCCCCAACTGACCCAGGCGCGCAATATCACGCTGCGCCAGCTGCTGTCGCACACTGCAGGCTACAGCGACTATTACCCGATCGACTACATCTCGCCTTCCTTGGCCAGCGCCACCACGCCTGACGCCATCATCGCCAAATGGGGACGCCAGCCGCTTGACTTTGCACCCGGCCAGCGCTGGGAATACAGCAACACGAACTACGTGATCGCCGGCCGGATGCTGGAGAAGGCGTCCGGGCAGACCCTTGAGACGCTGATCCGCAGCCGCATTACGGACAAGCTGGGCATGCGCTCCGTGATTGACCTGAACACCAGCGGATGGGCGGAGGGCGAAGTCACTGGCTATGGGCGTCATGCGCTGGGACCCCTGCGTCCAGCGCAGCCGGAAGGCCGCAACTGGGTCTGGGGCGCAGGTCAACTGGCCATGTCGGCCAGCGATCTTGCGCGCTGGGACGTCGCCCTGATGGATGGCACCCTGCTCAAGCCTGCGTCACGCGCGGCGCTGGTGACGGAAGCGCGCCTGCCCAATGGCCAGGGCACTGGTTATGCGCTGGGCCTGCAGGTCGACCGCACCCCGGACGGGCGCGAACGCTGGCAACACAGTGGCGGCATGTCTGGTTTCATTTCGAAAAACGCCATGTATCCGGCGGATGGGTTGGCGCTCGTCGTGCTGAGCAACGGTCCCGGTCCGGCGACTGCTGCGGCAATGGCGCAACTTGAAAAGCTGATGCTGGGGCTGCCCAAACCGCCAGCAGGGCCGTCCGCAAAGGACAGCGCTGCCGACGCCAGCCTGGCACGGGTGCGTACCCTGTTCGCCCAGCTTCAGGCGGGTGCTCCGGACCGCAGCTTGATGACGGCCGACTTGAATGCTTACTTCACGGACGCCGTGGTGGCAGACTTCGCGGCCTCGCTGGCGCCATTGGGTGATGCTGCCGACATCCAGCCCGGCTCCACCGAGGATCGTGGTGGCATGGTCTACCGCGGTTACCGTGTCGTAGCGGCTGGCCGAAACCTGAGGATCTCCACCTATTTCACAAAAGACGGACTGCTCGACCAGTACCTCGTGTTTGCCCGTTGAGTGCGTACGTCTACTTTGATCTCGGCGCCCCCGACGGTCTCCGCTCCAGGTTTCTCGACGATGCCGCCGAATTCGAGCGCTGGCTTTGCGCGCTGACCGCAGAATTTCCGGGTGAGTATCCGCCCGCGAAACTGGCCAAGCTAGCGGACATTTTGCTGCGTGGCGAGGCTGCGCTTAAGACCGCCAATCCTGGCGAGGCGCATCTGATCGACTGGCTCACGCATGATTACTGGAACTTCTGCACGATCACCAGTATTCATGGAGACAAGGACATCACGCCTTCAGCCCACGAGTGGCACCGCTATGCTACGGAGCTCTCGCAGGTGTTGCCGACCGCAAGTGAGGACTTGTGCCGCTACTACCGCAGGCTGTTTGCGGGCGATTCGCTGGCGGAATGCGGCGCTCACATCTTCCGTTCAATCGATGGCGTTTTTCGCTGGTCCTGGCTGTTGCCGCACGAGGTTGTGGATTTTTGCGGCAAGCTGCAGGATTATGCGGATCTTCTTAATCGTGGGGACGATGGCCTGGCAGGGGTATCCTGGATTCTCGCGGCACTCCAGTCGGCAAAAGAAGAGGGAAGCAGCCTGCTGATCTCAGTTGCCTGACTGGCGTACAGCCTGCACCGAGGCCGATGCGCCGGCACGGGCAGCGTGCATTGCCGCCGCCACGCGCAGCGGACGGGCCATGAAGGCGCCCGACAATGCCCCAAATGCAGCGCAGGCTGGCATTGCGATGGCGAGGCTGCCGCGCAAGGATGGCTGGGTGACCAGCGCCACGGCCATCGTAAATTTGCCGACGAAGATCGTCATCATCAGGGCCATCGGCAGCCAGCTACCCCGCAGCTGGACCATGGCGGCGGTTCGGTCAAGCACAAAGCCTCCGCCTGCGCGCCGCCACATCATCGCCACGCCGGCGGCAAGCCCGGCCAGCCACGCGGCGCCTGCCGGCGATGCGAGGCCAAATCCGTTGGCAGTGCTTTGCAAGCCCAGGGCCAGCATAATGGCAGGAAGAATGAACACCACGCGCACCTTCATTGTGCGCTCGCGCGAGGCGGCCACGCCGCGATAAACCAGCCAGCCCAGGATAGCCCAGACGTAGACAGGAGTGTGGCTGGCGATTTGCTGCAGCATCTTGGGTACCTCGCAAAAGTGGTTTCGTTGGCCAGATTTTGCCCGCGGTCCCACCGCGCCGCCAGCGCATTGCGACGAAACCTGGCCCAGCGTGCGCGAAACCGCCCCGGCCCGGCGCCAAGGGCCACATTCTGCAAGCCCGCGGCGCCTGGTCGAGATGCTGCTGCTCCAGGGCGGCGTCAGGACTTGCCGACTGGCTGCTTGCAGTCGCGCCAGCTTACTGCTTTGCCCAGCTCATCAAAGATGACCGGCAGCGCGGATTTGGCCTTGCCATGCACGTCGTGGAACAGCAGCACGCCGTGCCGCTTGATCAGCATCAGAGAGATCATGCGGTTGCTGACGTCATCGGCGGAAACCTGGCTGTTCCAGTCCTGCGAGTCCAGGTTCCACAGCGCGACTTGCAGCCCTTGCTGATGGAAGAAGGCGGCGCTGCCTGCCTGCCGCTGGCCGTAGGGCGGACGGAAGTAGGGCAGAACGTCGCCTTTGGCAAAGGTCGAATTCAACAGCTGGTGGGTGTGGATGATCGAGTCCTGCCAGCGGTCCCACTTGGCATGCGACTGGTGCTGCCAGCCGTGCGACGCGACGCACTCTCCCTTGTACGAGGCAGCGACTGTGGCTGCGCCGGCCTTGTTGACGCGATTCTGCAAGTTCTCGCCAAGTACGAAGAAGATGCCGGACTTCCTGGCGGCAGCCAGCATGGCCAGCGTGTCGTCCGTATTCGTGCCGGGCGACGGGCCGTCGTCGAACGTCAGCAAGAACTGGCGGTCCTCCAGCGTGTCGCCATTCCATTCATGCGGGCCGAAGCGGTCAATTTCGCTGCTGGTAGTGGGGAACAGCGCTGCGAGCCGCAGTTGCTCGGCGAGGTAAGTGCGGGTGAAGGCGGACAAGTTGGCATGCCAGGCTTGCTGGCCTGGCGGCACGGACCTCCGCCAGCTATCGGCCTGGCGTAGCAAGGCATCGACATTGTCGACCGGAGCTACGCAAGTCCAGTCGCCGCCGGAGCAATCGCGCGCTGCGCGCTGGTAGTTCGCCAGCGCCAGCTCCATTTCCGATTTCAGCCACTTGTCGACCGAAGCGCGGTTCAGGCTCTTGACCTTGAACGAAGCCTTCATGTCGGCATCGGCCATCTTGTGCACTTCCTTCAGCGCCGAAGCGTAGGTCAGGATGGATGCACGCGAGGCCTTGTCGAAACCATTGCGGTTGTTCAAGGGCTCCGCCCAGAGGTGGCGGTCTGTCTTGGCCACTGACGCCGGACCGGCAGCAGCGGCAGGCAGGGTAACGGCAGCCAGCGCGGCGGCTAAGGGCAGCAGAAGCAGCGCTGGCCGATGCATTACTTCGCCCCGTTCTGCTGCATGCGGGCGATGGCCTTGTCGTAGGTTGGGTTGCTCTTCTCTGCCTGCGCCGCGCGGTATTCGCGCAGGGCGTCGTCCCACTGCGATGCCGCTTCGTAGATCTTGCCGTTGTTGTAGTGCGAGCTGGCGCGCACGGTGGCGGCGGTCGAACCGCTGGCCAGCGCAATCGCCTTGCGGTTGGCCCACATCGCTTCCGCAGTACGGTTGGCCTTCTGGAATGCCAGGCCCAGGTTGCTGTATGCCTGGCCGTAGTTGCCGTTCAGTTCAATCGCTTCCTGGTACAGGCGGATCGCTTCGTCCATGTTCCCGGCGTGGTAAGCCGCCTCGCCCTGGCTGTTCAGGCGCTTGGCGCTGTCCTGGTTGCTCGCGCTGTAGTTGACGGCCAGCAGGTCGGCCGCACGGCCGATACCGGCGAATTCGGAAGTCTGCAGACGGTCATGACTGGTCACGCCTTTCAGGGTGTTGAAGTCCTGGAACTCGCCATCTTCGGTCACGGCGAATACGGTCCACAGGTTGCCGGTGCCGGTGGTCGGCACATAGTAGGTACGGACCAGGGTCTGGCCGACGTAGACGAAAACCTTGGCGCCGCTGTTGGCGAGGTTGCGGGTGTTCGGATTGGCGCCGTCGCTGAAGTCGTGCACGGCATAGACGTAGCGCTGGCCGACGTGCTTGCGGTCGATGGTGATGGTCTCCGGACCGAAACCGTTGGTGTCGTCGACATCGAGCTTGGCATCGGCGCCGCGCATCTGCATGAAGTAGACGTGGTTGTCCGGGTAGACGATGTGGGAATCCAGGTCGGCCGGCTTGGCGCCCCAGTTCAGCACCACGCGCATGCCGTCCAGGTTGTTCATCACAGGGCTGATCGCGTAGGTCGAGCCATCGCATGGGCATTTCACCACCAAGTTGGAATAGCCAGGCTTCTTGACGATCATCAGGGTCGAGGCGTCGTCGGCGAAAGCAGGGGACAGCTTGGCCTGGCCCTGTGCGTCGGTGCTGGCGCTGACGGATTGTTCGCCGTTCTTTTGCAGCGTGACGGTGGCGCCGTCGATTTTCTTGTCCTTAACCGTGGCGCTCAGGATCTGCACGCCGACAGGTGCGGCAGCGGCGGCACCAGCCACCAGCAAGGACAAGGCGGCAGTCGCCAAAATGGTGTTCGTCAAACGCAAATTCATCTAGTGCTCTCTCCAGGCGGTTCGTCGGCTTAAATAAGCAAAATTGCTTATTTTGTAATAATACCCTACGGAAACCAAAGATGGGGAGCTTCTAGGTTGCGGCGCAGCATGCTATACTAGTGGGTTCAGTGCTCCCGCACTTGCAGAATTCCTGTTCATACACAAATCATGTCTAATACTAAACGCGCAATTCGCAACATCGCCATCATCGCCCACGTTGACCATGGCAAGACCACCCTCGTGGACCAACTGCTGCGCCAGTCCGGTACTTTCCGCGAAAACCAGCAGGTTGATACCCGAGTCATGGACTCGAACGACCTGGAAAAGGAACGCGGCATTACCATTCTGTCGAAGAACTGCGCCGTTGAGTACGAAGGCACCCACATCAACATCGTCGACACCCCAGGCCACGCCGACTTCGGCGGCGAGGTGGAGCGCGTGCTGTCGATGGTCGACTCCGTGCTGCTGCTGGTCGACGCACAAGAAGGCCCGATGCCCCAGACCCGTTTCGTGACCCGCAAGGCACTGGCCCTGGGCCTGAAGCCGATCGTGGTGCTGAACAAGATCGACCGTCCTGGCGCGCGCGCTGACTGGGCGATCAACCAGACTTTCGAACTGTTCGACAAGCTGGGCGCAACCGATGAACAGCTGGACTTCCCGATCATTTACGCTTCGGGCCTGAACGGCTACGCCGGCCTGACCGAAGACGTGCGCGGCGGCGACATGAAGCCGCTGTTCGAAGCAATCCTGAAGTACGTGCCGGTGCGCGACGACAATCCGGACGGCCCGCTGCAGATGCAAATCACCTCGCTGGACTACTCGTCCTACGTGGGCAAGATCGGTATCGGCCGTATCAACCGTGGCCGCGTGAAAGCAGGCCAGGACGTGGTCGTGGTCGACGGTCCAGGCGCCACTCCGGTCAAGGGCCGCATCAACCAGGTGCTGAACTTCAAGGGCCTGGAGCGCGTGCTGGTTGACGAAGCTGTTGCCGGCGACATCGTTCTGATCAATGGTATCGAAGAAATCGGCATCGGCTCCACCGTGTGCGCAGCCGACACCCCTGATCCGCTGCCAATGCTGACCGTCGACGAGCCGACCCTGACCATGAACTTCATGGTCAACACCTCGCCGCTGGCTGGCCGCGAAGGCAAGTTCGTGACCTCGCGCCAGCTGCGCGACCGCCTGGACAAGGAACTGAAATCCAACGTGGCGCTGCGCGTTGCACCGACCGACGACGACACCATCTTCGAAGTGTCCGGCCGCGGCGAGCTGCACCTGACCATCCTGATCGAAAACATGCGCCGCGAAGGCTTCGAAATGGCCGTATCGCGTCCACGCGTTGTGTTCAAGATGGTGGACGGCGTGCGCCACGAGCCATACGAAATGCTTTCGGTTGACGTAGAAGAAGCCAACCAGGGCGGCGTGATGGAAGAACTGGGCCGCCGCCGTGGCGACCTGCAGAACATGGAATCGGACGGCAAGGGCCGTGTGCGCCTGGAGTACCGTATTCCTGCGCGTGGCCTGATCGGCTTCCAGGGCGAATTCATGACCCTGACCCGCGGTACCGGCCTGATGTCGCACGTGTTCGACGCATACGCTCCGGTCGACACCTCCAAGGGTGAAATGGCTGGCCGCCGCAACGGCGTGATGATTTCCCAGGACGACGGCCAGGCCGTTGCCTACGCACTGTGGAAGCTGCAGGACCGCGGCCGCATGTTCGTGGTGCACAACGACCCAGTGTACGAAGGCATGATCATCGGTATCCACTCGCGCGACAACGACCTGGTCGTGAACCCGATCAAGGGCAAGCAGCTGACCAACGTGCGTGCTTCCGGCACCGACGAAGCAGTGCGCCTGGTACCGCCAGTCCAGCTGTCGCTGGAATACGCAGTGGAATTCATCGAGGACGACGAGCTGGTGGAAATCACTCCAAAGTCGATCCGCCTGCGCAAGCGCTACCTGAAAGAGCACGAGCGCAAGCGTGCAAGCAAAGAAAACGCGTAATGCATGAAGAACCCGCCGCGAGGCGGGTTTTTTTATTCCATTGACCCGGCCGGAGTTAAGCACGCCGGTCACACAGGCGTGGTAACCTGTAGATCCCAAGCCGGATTTCGACGAGGAGAACCCGCATGGCCGAACCTAGCAACCTGGCCGCCCAGGCCGTGGAATATTGGACCGACGCCTGGCAGCGCTCGATCCTGTTCATGGACGTCTTGTACCGCCGCGGCACCGAGCGCAATGCGCGTGAACGCGAGACGGCGCCCCATGTGCTCAATTTCGAATTCGAGACTGTCATCGACGGCCGCACGCTTCCCCGGCCGGTGAATTATTCCCTGATGCGCATCATCCCGCCCAAGGGCGTGGAGATCGACGACACCAAGCGACCCTTCATCGTGGTCGATCCACGTGCCGGGCACGGGCCGGGTATTGGCGGCATGAAGCAGGACAGCGAAATTGGCGTGGTCCTGAAGGCGGGCAATCCGTGCTATTTCATTGGCTTTCTGCCTGCGCCGGTGCCGGGGCAGACGATCGAAGACGTGTGCCATGCCGAAGCGCAGTTCATAGAACAGGTGGCCTATCTGCATCCGCAGGCCGAAGGCAAGCCCGCGCTGATCGGCAATTGCCAGGCTGGCTGGCAGATCATGATGACGGCGGCCTTGCATCCCGAGCTCGCCGGCCCGCTGGTGCTGGCTGGCGCGCCGCTGTCCTATTGGGCTGGGGTGCGCGGCAAGAACCCCTTGCGCTACCTGGGTGGCCTGACTGGCGGCACCTGGATGACGTCCCTGGCGGGCGACCTTGGCAACGGCAAGTTCGATGGCGCCCACCTGGTCAGCAATTTCGAGAACATGAATCCTTCTAATACTTATTGGAAGAAGGGTTACCACGTGTATGCCAACGTCGACACGGAGGAAAAGCGCTTCCTCGAGTTCGAGCGCTGGTGGGGCAACCCGGTGCTGCTGAATGCAGAGGAAATCCAGTTCATCACCGACAACCTGTTTGTCGGCAATCGCCTCAGCAACGGCACCATCCACGACAGCGCCGGGCGCCGCATCGATTTGCGCAATATCCGCTCGCCGATCGTGGTGTTCTGCTCCTGGGGTGACGATATCACGCCGCCCCAGCAAGCACTGGGCTGGCTGCTGGACCTGTACGAAGATGATGCGGCACTGGTCGCGGGCGGGCAGACCGTGGTGTACACGCTGCACGAATCGATCGGCCACCTAGGCATCTTCGTCTCCGCCTCGGTCGCGAACAAAGAGCACGAAGAATTCACCCGCTCGATGGACCTGATCGACGTGCTGCCGCCAGGCCTGTATGAGGCCGTCTTCATCGACAAGGCAGGGGAGGGCGTGCACAGCCCCGAACTGGCGGACGGCAACTACGTCGTGCGCTTCGAACGGCGCGACCTGAACGAATTGCGCGCCCTGGGTGGCAATGACGATGAAGACGAACGCCGCTTCGCCACGGTGGCGCGGCTGTCTGAAATCAACCAGGGCCTGTACCGCACCTTCGTCAGCCCGTTCGTACAGGCAGCCACCAATGAGCAGTCGGCTGAGTGGATGCGGCGCATGCATCCATACCGGCTGCGCTATGAGCTGTTCTCAGACATGAATCCCTTCCTGACCGGGATCAGTGCATTGGCGGAGCAGGTGCGCCAGCAGCGCAAGCCCGTGTCGCCGGACAACCACTTCCTGAAGATGGAGGAAGCAGCATCCGAGCGGATCGTGGCGGCACTGGACCAGTACCAGGTTCTGCGCGACCAGGCGGTGGAGCAGTTTTTCCTTTCGGCCTATGGCCATCCGCTGCTGCAAACGCTGGTGGGCTTGCGCGCGGATTCAGCCAATATCCGCCGCCGTATTGGTCGCGATATCGCACGCGAATCGGTGGTGGCCGCGCGGCGTACCGAAGCGGCGAAACGCCTGGCCAGCGGGGGCGAGCGGGAAGCGGTGGTGCGTTCGATCCTGTATATCGCCCGCAGTCCCGAAGTGCGGGTGGCGGACGAGCGGGCTTTTGGTGTGCTGCGCGAGTTGAGGACGCTGCTGCCGGCCAAAGAACGAGTGCCACTGGCGCGTTTCAAAGAAGTGGTGCAGGAGCAGAACATGATCCTGCAACTGGACGAAGAGCGCGCCATGTCCGCTGTGCCCAAATTGCTGGTTGATGCCGACCGCAAGCGGGCATTGGAAGGCATCCGCCAAATCATGACCGCCTCTGGCGAGCTGTCAGGCGAAGCCGCCCGCCGTCTATCCCGCGTCGAAGAACTCTTCAACGGCTGACTTCGTGTCCCACCATGGGGTCACACCCGATTCGGGACACGAACCCAGCCTCACTTGTTGTTGAGCACGTGTCTCATTTCGGGTGTGACCCCAGGGTGGGACACGAACTCGGCGGGTGCCTGTATAATGTGCAGCCCCTTTCGTTGACCTTTGCATTATGACCAGCTCGATCGTCCCCAAGCCTTCCCGCCGCCTTTCCGTGGCGCCGATGATGGATTGGACCGACCGCCATTGCCGCCATTTCCATCGCCTGATCTCGCAGTACACCTGGCTGTACACGGAGATGGTGACTACCGGTGCGCTGGTGTATGGCGATGTGGAGCGCCACTTGCGCTTCAATGAGGAGGAGCATCCGGTGGCCCTGCAGCTGGGCGGTTCGGATCCGAAGGATCTTGCCATTTCCGCCAAACTGGGCGAGAAGTGGGGTTACGATGAAATCAACCTCAATTGCGGTTGCCCGTCGCCGCGCGTGCAGAAGGGCGCTTTCGGCGCTTGCCTGATGACCGAGCCGGAACTGGTGCGCGACTGCGTCAAGGCGATGAAGGATGCGGTCGACATTGAGGTGACCGTCAAGCACCGCATCGGTATCGACCATGAGGAGAGCTATGACTTCGTGCGCGATTTCGTCGGCACCGTGGCGGAAGCTGGCTGCACGACCTTCGTGGTGCATGCCCGTAACGCTATCCTGAAGGGCCTGTCCCCGAAGGAGAACCGTGAGATCCCTCCGCTGAAGTACGAGTACGCTTACCAGCTCAAAAAAGATTTCCCCCAGTTCGAGATCCTGATCAATGGCGGCATCAAGACCCTGGAAGAAATCGATACCCACCTGCAGCACGTGGATGGCGTCATGCTGGGCCGCGAGGCTTACCACAACCCTTACCTGATGGCGGCCTTCGACCAGCGCTACTATGGCGCGACCAGTGAGCCGCGCAGCCGCGTGCAGGTGCTGGAGGCGATGATGCCTTACATCGAGGAGCAGCTCGCGAAAGAGGGCGCCAAGGGCCTCAAGATCAACACCATCACCCGCCATATGCTGGGCCTGGCCCAGGGTTTGCAGGGCGCGCGCCAGTATCGCCAGACCCTGTCCGATGCCAAGAAGCTGGCCGCGGGCGATCCGCGCATTTTGCTCGAAGCATACAGCCGAACCAAGTAAACACAGGTTGTCCTGCGCATTCACTTCCGATTTGCGCTGCTGCTGAGCTGTTTCCCCGAAGGAAGTTCACTTGCCCACAGAGTAAGCAAAATTTGCTTGCCCTGTGGAAACCTCAGGTCTATAATTTCCTTGATTCACACTTGCAATTTACGGTTCCTACCGTGTTTTTGGGATGAAATACGACAGGTTTCATCCCACGGCGACGGCGGTCTTTGCATTCGCAGTCATAGTTTGCTACTGTCGATACTTGCGTAGCAGCAAGGGTCAGTGGATGTGGTAAATGTTTCAATAATGCATCCGTCAGGCGTTCGAAAATCTTCTAATTAAGAGCCGAAATGAATTTGAGCAAAATGAAAGTAGGGGCCCGCCTTGCCCTCGGTTTTTTCCTGGTACTGGCGTTTCTCGTCATTATCACCATCGTCGGCATCTGGCGCATGGCTCAGATTCAGGACCGCCTGGATCATGTGGTAAGTGTGAATGCTGTTGCCACCCGTCTGGTGGTCGACATGCGCAACAACGTTGAAAACGTCAGCGACCTGAAAATCCTGACCCTGATGTCCGAGCCGTCCGACATGGAGCCGGAGCTGGCCCGCATCAACAAGGAACTGAAGGATTACCAGGACGCAGATGCGAAGCTGAGCGCCCTGTACGCCAAGGATGCCACGCCAGAAGAAAAAGCACTGCTGACACAAGTGAAGGCGCAGGAAGCGCTGGTGCTGCCGGCGGTGAAGAAGGCATCCGAACTGTGGCTGGCCAACGATGCCCTGGCTGCAACCAAGATCTACCTGAAAGAAATCAAGCCAGCGCAGAAGAAGTGGACCGAAGCACTGGTTCAATTGGCTTCGCTGGAAGACAAGATCAACGAAGAAATGAAGGTGGAAGCGGCGGAAGGCTTCTCGTCCGCACGCCTGTTCATGATCGTGGCAGGCCTGGCCGCCACTGTCGTGTCGATCTTCGCTGCGTGGGTCATCACCCGTGGCCTGCTGAAGCAACTGGGCGGCGAGCCTGACTACACCGCATCCATCGCTGGCGCCATCGCCAACGGCGACCTGTCGGTGCAGATCGATACCTCGTCCACCGACAAGGATTCGCTGCTGGTCGAAATCAAGGAAATGCGCGATAGCCTGGTAGATATCGTTGGCCAGGTTCGCCAGGGTACCGAAACCATCGGCACCGCTTCCCGCGAAATCGCTGCCGGTAACATCGACCTGTCGTCCCGTACCGAAATGCAGGCTTCTTCGCTGGAGAAGACCGCTTCCGCCATGGAAGAACTGACCTCCACCGTGAAGCAGAACGCCGACAATGCCCGCGAAGCCAACCAGCTCGCTGCATCGGCTTCCGACGTCGCGCTGAAAGGCGGCCAGGTGGTGTCGCAAGTGGTTGAGACCATGAGCTCGATCAACGCTTCCGCCAACAAGATCGTCGACATCATCGGCGTGATCGACGGCATCGCCTTCCAGACCAACATCCTGGCCCTGAACGCCGCTGTGGAAGCAGCGCGTGCCGGTGAGCAGGGCCGTGGCTTCGCCGTGGTGGCATCGGAAGTTCGTAACCTGGCCCAGCGTTCCGCTGGTGCTGCGAAAGAGATCAAGTCCCTGATCGGCGACTCCGTCGAGAAAGTGGAACGCGGTTCGAAACTGGTGGGCCAGGCTGGCGTGACTATGGACGAAGTGGTTGCCTCCGTGCGCCGCGTGACCGACATCATGAGCGAAATCGCCAGCGCTTCGCAGGAACAGAGCGCCGGCATCGAGCAGGTGAACCAGTCCATCATCGAGATGGATGCCATGACCCAGCAGAATGCTGCGCTGGTTGAAGAAGCCGCTGCCGCTGCGCAGTCGCTGCAAGACCAGGCTGGCGAACTGTCGCGTGTGGTGTCGATCTTCAAGCTGGATGCGGAAACCGAATTTGCGCTGACCGCCGCCAAGCCGGCTGTCACCCAGACCGCTGTAGCCGTGGTACCGAAGGCTCCGGCGAAACGCGCGCCTGCTGCCAAGCCGGCTGCTGCGCCAGCACCTAAGAAAGTGGTCGCCGCCACCGCCGGCAGCGACGAGTGGGAAGAATTCTAATAAACGGGTACAGACCCGCAGTTTTTGATAATTTTTGATTGGGATTTGAAATGAACAAGCGTCTGATTGGTTTTATCGCAGCATCCATCGTTTCCGCTTCGGCGTTCGCGGGCGAAACCCCGGCAGTATTCGATGCCAAGAACTGCAAGGCTGAATACCCGAAAGCTTCCCTGATGAACGAAGAGCAGGGCCAGGTCACCATGTCCTTCCTGATCTCGGCTACCGGCGAAGTGATGGATTCCAAAGTAGATAAATCCAGCGGCTTCAAGAACCTGGACAAGGCTGCAGTCAAGGCCATCAGCGCCTGCAAATTCAAGCCGGGCACCAAGGACGGCGCCGTAGCCCAGACCTGGACCAAGGTCGACTACGTCTGGTCGCTGTAATTCATTTCTTTTCTCGTTCAGTAGGGGAACATCATGATTACCAAGTTGAGTGTTATCGCTGTAGCGCTCGCAATGGGCGCATCGGCCTTTGCAGCCGAAGTACCAGCATCGTTCGATGCGAAGAATTGCAAAGCTGAGTATCCAAAAGCGTCCCTGATGAACGAAGAGCAGGGCACCGTGAGCATGTCCTTCCTGGTTGCCGCAAACGGCGACGTCAAGGATTCCAAGCTGGACAAGTCGTCCGGCTTCAAGAACCTGGACAAGGCTGCAATGAAGGCGCTGAGCGCCTGCAAGTTCAAACCGGGCACCAAGGACGGCGCGCCAGCCGAAACCTGGACCAAGGTGGACTACGCCTGGAAACTGGACTGACCTGTGTTCCTGTTCAAGAAAACGGCCCCTCGCGGGCCGTTTTTTGTTAATCTGCGGGTATCACGTCTGGGTAGCCCGTATGAAAGTTCTGTTTCTCGTTCCACTAGCCGGCATTTTGCTATCCGGTTGCGCCATGTGGCGCGACCCGAATGACCCGGTACGCAACAAGCAGTATGTTGTTGTCGTTAATTCCATGACTTGGCCGAATGCGGCGAGCGGCAAGCTGGACGGCACCCGCACCGCCTGGCAGCTCCAGGAATTGAACAATAACGAGGAAATCTTTCCGCTGGCCCAGCTCAAACATTGCCCCGATGCCTTGCCTTGCGCCTGGGGCGTGCTGCTCGCATCGCGCAACGTGACGCGCTATGCTTTTGAGCCGGGCGGCGTGACGCTCGACCTGGGCCTGAATGTCGACGTGCACCGCCGCCAGCAGGACCGCCGCCGTAACTTCCACACCTCGATTGCCGTTCCCGCCGACGTGCCGGCCCTGAGCTACCAGCACATGCTGCAGGAAACCGTTTCCCTGCCTTACGGTAAGGTGTACCGCGTCGATATGGACTATGGCATCACATACCAGCTATGCGCCCAGCGCGTCGATGCGGCCGGTAAGCCGGTCGACAAATGCGATATTCCGTATATTTGAGTTGCCTGCGGTAAGCATTTGTAAAAGCTGCGACATGCGCGCGTTTTTTCCCTATAGTTGAATCCTGGGAAGGAGAATGCCATGAAAACCTTGATGATCTTGCCGGTGCTGGCCTTGGGCCTGGCCGGTTGCGCCACCCAACAGCCGGTGCGCTATGCCTCCAGCAATCCATACGAATGGCGGACGGTGTCGGTAACGCCGGTGCCGAACGGTACCGCTGCGCGCTCCGGTGCGCCGGTGACTTATACGAGCGAGCCGGTGTACGTTGAACAGCAACCTGTGTATGTGGCACCGCAGCCGGTCTACGTGGCGCCTGCGCCGTACTATGCGCCTGCGCCGGTGTACGCTTACCCGCCGGTGACAATCGGCTTTGATTTCCTGTTCTCCAGCCGTCATTATCACGGCCGCGGCGGCCGTCGCTGGTAATCAGTGGAAGAAGAGGGGGATGTGCGTCAGCACGTCCGCCGAGCACAGCAGCCAAGTTGCAGAGGCCACCAGGCTGAGCAGCACAGCGCTGCTGGCAAATGGATGGTGGGACATGGGATGCTCCTGCCTAAGATCGTGAGCGTATCTTAATCAAGTGCAAACAAAAAAGGCATCGGAGAGTAGCCGATGCCTTTGTAGGACTATTGCTCGTCCGCTATTTCTTACCCCACAGCACAACGGCTGCTTCCGGCGCGGTATCCAGTGCGTTGGACAAGTTCAGCCAGTCGTGCAGGCGATCCGGCTCCTTCAACGTGATGCCGGCGCCATCAATGTAGCCAACCTGCTCCAGGAACTTGGCATCCATCTTGGCCTTGGAAACGGTCGGTGCTACAGCGACCATGCGCTCGTAGGCCTTGCGTGCCTTGTTTTCCCATTTGTGCAGCGATGAGTCGTCGAAGCGGTTGGCTTCGAAGTAGACCGTCAGCGAACCATCGGGATTGCCGAAGCCGACAATGCCGGCGCCTTTGCGGATGGTGCTGGAGTTCGCGAGGTCGAACAGGTCGGTAGGGACGAACACGCCAGCGCGGCCACCAACAGCTGGCAGGCCTACTGGTGTGTCCTTGCTGTAAGTGGTGAGATCTTTCAACTCAGACATGACTTCTTCCATCGGTGCAATGTTTCTCTGAGTCGTTATTTTATCCCCAAAACAAATGCGGTAGCACAATGGTTGTTGCTTATATTTTTTTGTTGTATCGCAGGCGCGAACGGTGGGTGGGGCGCAGTAAGACGAGCTCGGGTGGTTCGCGCAGCAGGTCGCGAGCTGCATCAGTGAGTGCTTCCACGGCCGGCGATTGCTTGCCAGGGGCTGCGATGCCTAGCCACACCAGGTGCGGGCCGTCACCGCGTACGGGCAGCTGCGGGAAGTTGTTGGGCATGTCGAGCGTGACGAGGGTGCCGGCACCGCGCCAGCCGGCATCGTTCCATGTAGCGAAGGCTGGCGCTGCCAGTTCGGCAAAGCGTTCGAGCTGGCCAGGTTGCACAGTGCAGATGACGGCGATGGCTTCGCCTTGCGCGCCGTCCGCTTCCAGCACGGGATCGACTGCGGGCATAACGGGCACACCGCTGCCGGGCCGCAGGGGGCGCAGCAGCAGGACGTTGTCGCTGTCGGTCATCAGGCCGTTCAGCGTGGCCTTGTGCTCCTTCCATACCGGGCCGTAGTAAAAGGCTGCATTGGCCACGGCGCGCTGCTCCCAACTGGTGAAGCCGCGCATCCAGAGGAAGCTGTTCGGATTGCCGCGCTCCGTGAACTGGCCAAGCGCCAGCGCGCCCAGTTGCTGGAAGGCTTCCGGGAACAGGGTTTCGAAATAGCGTGTGAACGCTGCCTGCCCGCCTTCTACAGTCGTGTAGCGGCGGAATTCAATGACTGGGTAGGTATCCATGCCGCCAGCTTAGGCGGCAATGCGGTCGGATCAAGCCCTATTTGCCGGCACTGCAGGAATCAGGGTGCTTTCGTATTTCTCAACCAGCGAGATCAATGCCTCAAAGCGTTCTCCAGCAGGCGTGCCTGGTTTGGGTGGATTGTCAAACATTACTGAAAGCTCGCGTAGAGCTAGCTGGTATTGCTCTTGATCTGATTGTGCTTGTTTGTTCATGTCAATAATCCATATCGACGGTGGCCGCATCAATTTTGTCGTATTCGGCATGCGTCCCAACGAACTTAATGTACATCGCTTGGAAATCGTAGGCAACGCTGGCAATGAGGCGGAACCGCCGCCCTCCAATGTTGAATACAACTCTGTTATTGCCTACGAAACTTGCGGCTCGATCAAAATTCTTGATGTCAGCTGGCGTTGACCAACGCGCTTTGGTGGCCGCAGCCAGCCAGTCGCGCAGGCCCGGTTCGGCGGCCTTATGCAAGGTCCAGTACTTCACGAGAGTTTGCTTTTTTACTATTCGCATCGCTCGATGTTAGTCGTGGCATCCTAGTAGGGATATGCGTTAAATCAGCTTCAGTAAAGAAATTGGTCCTTAATGTGTTGCCAGGTCGGGCCGCGTGAGCCGAGGAGGATGGGCAGGTTTGTGATGGCCTTTAGTTCGTGGAGGAATGCATTGGCGTTGGCGATGGGCTCGGGGGAGTAGTTGGGGCGTGCGGCGCGCATCTGTTCGCATAACGCTTCCTGGTGCGCCAGGTTGGGGCGGGTGGCTTGCGGGAGGTCGTGGAGTTCGCGGCCGTGCAGGTCGTAGCTGTGGGCCCAGCGCAACCTGGCTGCGCCCTCGAATGTATCGAGGTGGCTGACCAGCAGGCCGTCGATGCGGCCTGCGGCGGCGAGTGCATAGCGCAGCAGCACGGCATCGGGATGGCCGCGGCGGAAGCGGCCTTGCCAGCCGCTGTCGGCGTTGTGTGGTTCCGCCAGGCCTTGCAAGGACTGGTCTTCCGTCGGCATCGGGCCTTGGCCGTGGCGTGTGAGGTAGCTGCGTATTGCGCCGAGGTGGGTGATGCGCTCGGCCAGGCCATAACCAGCCAGCGTGGCCTCGGCTGCGGCGGGACCGGTGCTGCTCCACGTCGTGTGCGGGTGGAAGCCGTGCCACTCGTCGAGCAGCATGCCTTGGGCGCCTTCCATGATGATGCTGCCCGGGCGCGCCAATTGTGCGGCGATTTGTTCGGGCGCGGAGGGCGGCACCTTGGCGATCAGGCGTTGTGCATGTTCAAGCCAGAGCACGCCAAACGCTGGATCATCGAGGATTGCTGCGTCTTGCTGGTTCAGTGCTTGCGCGTCGTCGGGCAGGGAGGTGCGCAGGGTGAGGCGAATGGCTTCGAGCTTGTCGCGGGCGCGCGATGGATGCAGCAAGTCGGCGTAGCGGAGTGCCTGCCCGGGATGGGCTAGTGCGTGGCCTACCGTCTCACCGAAGCCTACGCCGCAACTGCCGTGCGCGGCAGCGCCACGTGCGCGCTCGCGCAGGCGGCCAGCGGCTTCGTGATAGGGCGTGGTGATGAGGCAGTGTGCGTCGACGAACAGGCGGTCCAGCGCGTCGCTGACGCCCGCGCGCTGCAGGTAGGTTTCTTCGACCAGTAAGGCGGTCGGATGCACCACGACCGGCGCGGACAGCACGGTTGCTACGCCGGGATTGAAAGTGCCGGCGCCGAACTGCGAGAAAGTGTGGTGGCGGCCGTCCGGCAGCACAACATTGTGCCCCGCCTGAGCGCCGCCATTGAAGCGCACCACTGTGTGCGCCGACCTGGCGCGGCAAAGGTAGTCCGTGAACAAGCCTTTGCCGCAGTCACCGAAGGCGAGTCCGATGACCGATACGATCCTGCCCTCAACCAAACAAACGCCTCCACCAAGGGCGCTCGCCGAGCGCCACGGCTGGCGACGAAACAGGGATATCGTGCGCCGTGCCGTTCTCCAGCAGGGCTGCATACGGCCGCAGCGCGCGCACGATAGCGGAAACGCGACCGCCATTGATGCCCTCACCGGACAACACGCCCGGCAATGCGTCCAGCTTCGGCAAGGCACCTTCGGTTAGCGCCACGATGGAGGCGGCAACAGCGCAGGCGTCCTGTGGATCTTCCATGCAGATCACATGGTCGCCGAGCAGTTCGCGCCAGCGGGCCTCGCAACGCTGGCGGCGCTGCAGGTCCGGAATCAGGAAGAACAGGTGGAAAGTCTCGGAAGCGGCGGCAATTACTTCCTCGATCGGCAAATCCTGGTCCAGTCGATCGCCAACCAGGGCTTCGATCTGGTGGCGCGACACCGCGGGGTAGGGCAGTTCATCGCCCGTCACGAACAGGTAGCCTTTCTTGCGGCGCTTGGCCCAGCAATCAAGATCCGTGTGCTGCGCCGCCATGTAGAAGGCGAGTTCATAGCTCTCCTCGCCGGAACCACCGCCGCCGCCTTCGATATAGCTCCAGGTCAGCCACTGGTCCATCAGTTCCGCGGTCGACTCGAACTGGCCGACCTGCAAAGGCGCGTTGTCGGAAACTGCATCGCCGATCGCCATGAACTGGATCTGCGGGTCAGCCACGCCGCAGGCCATCAGCAGGCGCATGAAAGTCGGCAGTTCCTTGGTTGCCAGCTGCTGCGGGATGTCGCCCATCGAGCCGGTGACGTCGAGCGCAAACACGATGCCCAGCGAATTCGGGTGGTCGGCATTGTCGCGCGATTCGCGCATCTTGATGCCCTTTGGGTTCATCAGCGGGTGGCAGCTGCGCTGCTGGAAGACTTCGGTGCGCGATGCGGAAGCGCGGTCGGCGACCAGCGCGGCGTGTGCGGAGAAGGAGTAGTTACCGTGTCCCATATGGCTCCTCTGGATACGATTAAGGTGTTGGTTGGAAGTGAAGGAAGCGCGGCGGGCCGAATGCGGCCGCCGCCGCGCTGGTGACTTCTTGATGCAGGCCCGATGCGCCTAGCGCCCGCAGCCAGTGCGAATCGGAGGAGGCGCGCTGCAATACTGCCGCCAGCGGAGCGGGCACCGATGCCGGAATGCCAGGCGCATCGTCGCCAACGCGCTGGCCTGCCAGCAGGGCACGCATGCTCCATGCCGACTGCATCAGGTCGCGCGACTGGTCGCCATGGCGCTTGGCGTGGGACCAGCCAACCAGGAAAACGCCGTGGTCGGCCGGATGCACCAGCATGTGCTCAAGGCTTACCGCGCCATGGCTCCAGCCGATGCTGTGCACATGCGCCAGTACCTCGAGCACGCGTCGCCACATCCAGGTGACATGGCGCGCATCAAGCCCGGTCCCGTAATTGCGGTGCACTTCGGCCAGGCTGCCCCAATAGCCCTGTGGATGGCGCAAGACGTGTACCGTGCCGCCATTGCCGTCCTGGCCCAATGCGATGGATTCCGGCAGGCGCTGAGAGAAATAGGCGGCGCCCGGAGAGGTATCGGCCTGAAGCTGGCGCAGGACTTCGCGTTCACGCTCCAGCTTCGCCGCGTCGGCATATTTGAGCACCACGTGTTCGCCCAGGCGCCCGCAGCGCTGCGCCAGCATCAGGCGCGATCCGGCGCCTTGGTACAACTGGCGGATGATGCGGTAGCGACGTTCGCCGCAACGGGCGTCCTGGCCTGCCGGATCATTCTGGAAACGCTCGAGAGCTTCGCGGAAGCGGGCGATGTCTACGACTGAATCGGAACGGGTGACAGTGGCGGTGCAATACGGGCACACGACGGTGCGCCATATCGCCTGGCGCGGCAGCACCCCGCCACATTGCGGGCAATTCAAAGACTGGAAGTCCACGCGGGTCCTGGAAAGTTTTCTGAAATTATTATATTTCAGGAATGCAAAACTACCAACCTCAGGATTTTGCGCCAATTACCTTCACGACGGCTGCCAGCTCTTCGCCACCATAGCCTTGTACCGCTGCGCGCTCCAGCATTTGCGCAATGACGGCCGGCAGCGCCGTATCCAGGCCAGCTTCACGCATTGCGTCGTGAATGCGGCGCGTGGCATCGACCGAGATTGAAAGCGGGCTTTGGGTGACGCCGAAATCGCCGCTGGCTATCACACTGGCCTCATGCTGGAGGAATTCGCCGAAGGAAGGCGACATGGCCCGCACGATGGTGCCATAAGCTTTCAGGTCGAGCCCTTCGCGCTGTGCCAATGCCGCGCCTTGCAGGAGGCCTGCTGTTGCCCCGTACACAAAAGAGAGCGTCGCCAGGTCCATGGTGGCCGCCGCGGCCGGGCGTTCCCCGAGCCAGACAACGTTGCCGCCAAAGGCCGCCAGCACAGCGTTGGCTTTATCGACTACGGTGCGAGGGCCGGACAGCAGGATCGTAGTGTCCGGCTTGCCCATCTGCTCCGGTGCAACCTGGATCGCGCCCGACAGGTAAGCCACGCCATGTGTACCAGCCACTTCGGATGCAGAGGCAGCTTCCTGCGGGCTGAAGGTGGTGAATTGGAGCAGGGCTTTGCCTTCCAGCGCATGCCAGGTGCCTTGTTGCGAGAGGATTTCCGTCGCCGCCGCGTGATCGTGAACGCACATCACGGTAAGCTGCGCGCAGGCTGCCGCATCTGCTGGCGTTGCGGCGAGATGGGCGCCGGCATCGGCCAGGGCCGCAGCCTTGCCGGGCGAGCGGTTCCAAACGTGGACCTCAAAACCGGCGTCGAGTAACAGTCGGGCGAGGGTACTGCCCATCTGGCCAAGTCCAAGGATCGCGATACTTTTCATTTCAAACTCCTTCATGTGGGTGGGAGTTGCCGTATCTTGGGGTACCATAAGTCTCGGCAAGTACCTACTTTTCTGTGTGGTACTTCCCATCTGGTAAGTTTTGTGGAGATTCAATGGCTGCGAGCAAACCTTATAACTGCGGCATCGGCCCCGCCTTTGAGGTCATAGGCGGCAAATGGAAGGCGCTGATCCTGTACGAATTGCAGGCGGGACCGGTGCGCCCGGGCGGCTTGCGCCGGGTGCTGGGCGACATCACCGAGAAGATGTTGATTCAACAACTGCGGGAAATGGAAGCCGATGGCATCGTCCGACGGGAGGTGTTCCCAGAGGTACCGCCGCGTGTCGAGTACTCGACGACTGAGCTGGGTGCGGAGCTGAATGCCGCGCTGGGGCCGATCGCTCGCTGGGGTGAGAAGTACGCGCAAACAAAAAAGGCCCGATAGCGAACTATCAGGCCTTCTTCGTGAATTCTGTGGGGTGGCTGATGGGGCTCGAACCCACGACAACAGGAATCACAATCCTGGACTCTACCAACTGAGCTACAGCCACCACTGAAAACTGCTTTTCTATCGCCCCGTAGCGCGACAGAGCCGAGATTATATAGGGACTCCGATAATCTGGCAAATATATTTCAAACTACCACGGATTCGACTTCCGGATGCAGGCCGAGCAGGTTGGCAAACTGCTGCTGCAAGGCTGCCGCGTTGCCGCTGGTGTAGCCGTGCAGGTGGGCGGGTGTGCCGCCCGGGCGCAGCAGGCCGGCGCCTTCCAGCAGGCGTGCCAGCTGGCGTGCGACGGCGTCGCCGGTATCGATTACCGTTACAGCGTTGGCGTCGCCGCGTGCCGCAACCAGCTTTGAAATGGCTTCCTGCACGAAGGGGTAATGCGTGCAGCCCAGGACCAGCGTATCCGCGCCTTGCTCCAGCAGCGGCTCCACATAGCCCTTCAGCATGGCTGCCGTTTCCTCACCGGTCAGGTCGCCCTGTTCGATGCGTTCCACCAGGCCGATGCAGGGCTGCAGCAGGAATTGGGTGCCGTTGGTGCCGGAGATCTTTTCGCGCAGCGCGAGGAATTTCTCGCCGCGCAGCGTGCTGGCGGTTGCCAGGACGGCGACCGTGCCATTGCGGGTAGCTGCGGCGCCGGGTTTGAGGCCCGGTTCCACGCCAACCACAGGCAGCGAAGGGTATGCTGCGCGCACTGCCTTGATTGCTGCCACGGTGGCTGTATTGCAGGCCACTACCAGCGCCTTCGCGCCCTTTTCAAGCAGGAAGGCGGTGACGGCAATCGCGCGCTGCACCAGCCATTCGTCCGTCTTCGCGCCATAGGGCGCAAAGGCGGAGTCGGCGAAGTACAGCACGTGCTCGTGCGGCAGCTGCGCGTGGATATGGCGCAGCACGGAGAGCCCTCCGACGCCGGAATCAAAAACGCCGATCGGCGCGTCGGCGGAGGAGGGGATCGAGTGGACCATTTATGCTGGCTGTGCCGCTTTCAGGGACTCGATCTTCACCTGCCACTCTTTCGGGCCGGTGTTGTGGACGGAAGTGCCGGTGGAGTCGACGGCCACGGTGACAGGCATGTCGACCACGTCGAATTCATAGATCGCTTCCATGCCGAGGTCTTCGAAGCCGACAACCTTGGCGCCCTTGATCGCTTTCGACACCAGGTAAGCAGCGCCGCCAACAGCCATCAGGTAAGCCGACTTGTGCTTCTGGATCGATTCGATCGCGGTCGGGCCGCGTTCAGCCTTGCCGACCATGGAGATCAGGCCGGTCTTTTCCAGCATCATGTCGGTGAACTTGTCCATGCGGGTAGCGGTGGTCGGGCCGGCTGGGCCAACAACTTCTTCGCGCACTGGGTCGACCGGGCCAACGTAGTAGATCACGCGGTTGGTGAAGTCCACTGGCAGTTGTTCGCCCTTGGCCAGCATGTCCTGGATGCGCTTGTGGGCAGCATCGCGGCCGGTCAGCATCTTGCCGTTCAGGAGCAGGGTCTGGCCTGGCTTCCAGGAGGCCACTTCTTCCTTGGTCAGGGTGTTCAGGTCGACGCGCTTGGACTTCTCGGTGTCGGCAGCCCAGGTGACGTCAGGCCAGTCGGACAGCTTTGGCGGCTCGATGTAGGCCGGGCCGGAACCATCCAGCACGAAGTGGGCGTGGCGGGTAGCGGCGCAGTTCGGGATCATGGCGACCGGCTTGGAGGCAGCGTGGGTCGGGTACATATTGATCTTCACGTCCAGCACGGTGGTCAGGCCACCCAGGCCTTGCGCGCCGATGCCCAGGGCATTGATCTTGTCGCACAGTTCGATACGCAGTTCTTCCAGCTTGTTCTGCGGGCCGCGCTTTTTCAGCTCGTACATGTCGATGTCTTCCATCAGCGACTCTTTGGCCAGCAGCATGGCTTTCTCGGCAGAGCCGCCGATACCGATGCCCAGCATGCCTGGCGGGCACCAGCCAGCGCCCATCAGCGGCACGGTCTTCAGCACCCAGTCGACCAGCGAGTCGGATGGATTCAGCATGACGAACTTGGTCTTGTTTTCGGAGCCGCCGCCTTTTGCTGCAACGGCGACTTCCACGGTATTGCCTTCCACCAGTTCCATGTGGACCACGGCTGGAGTGTTGTCCTTGGTGTTCTTGCGCTCGAAGTGCGGGTCGGCCACGATGGACGCGCGCAGCTTGTTGTCGGCGAAGTTGTACGCGCGGCGCACGCCTTCGTTGACGGCGTCGGTTACGGTGCCCTTGAAGCCTTCAAAGCGCACGCCCATGCCGATCTTCAGGAAGACGTTCACCATGCCGGTGTCCTGGCAGATCGGACGCTTGCCTTCCGCGCACATGCGGGAGTTGGTCAGGATCTGGGCGATCGCATCTTTCGCAGCCGGGCTTTGCTCGGCTTCGTACGCGCGCGCCAGGTGCTGGATGTAATCGGCTGGGTGATAGTAGCTGATGTACTGCAGCGCGGCGGCGACAGATTCGATCAGGTCGTCTTGCTTGATGATGGTCATGATTGGCTCGTTGGCTAATTAATGGTGCTTGGAATCGTTGTGCGTCAGGGTGGTGATCCGATCGGTGTACGCAATCGCCATTGCGGACAGCAGGAATACGACGTGGATGACGGTCTGCGCGACCAGCGTCTGGACGTCATAGTCCTTCGCGTTGATAAAGGTCTTCAGCAGGTGGATCGAGGAGATGCCGATGATCGCCATCGCAAGCTTGGTTTTCAGTACGGAGGCATTTACGTGCGACAGCCATTCCGGCTGGTCGGGGTGGCCTTCCAGGTGCATGCGCGAGACGAAGGTTTCGTAGCCGCCCACGATCACCATGATCAGCAGGTTGGAAATCATGACGACGTCAATCAGGCCCAGTACCACCAGCATGATCACGGTCTCGGTGAGTTTGGTCGGCGCTGTGGCCGAGCCGTGGAAGGTCACGCTGATAATGTGCTCGAGCGAGTGGGCGTCGCCAAACACCGCGCCGATCAGGTCCTTCAATTCGACCCAGAAATGGAAAACGTAGACGCACTGCGCCAGGATCAGGCCCAGGTACAGCGGCAGCTGCAGCCAGCGGGACATGAAGATAAAGGCGGGGATGGGGCTAAGGCGCTTGCCGTTGGTGTTCTGTGGTTCGGTCATCTGCGGATATTGGTGGGACGTTTGAAAAACAGCCGATATTCTACACTCGCAACGGCGCCGCGGTAGCGGGGCGGCTATGCTACATTGCCGTTTTGTCTAATTTGCCTGAAGATTATGAAGCTCGATTGGGTGCAGGGCCTGCGCGGAATCGCCGTGCTGCTGGTGGTCCTGACACATGGCCGGTTTTTCCTGGACGGCACGCCAAATGAAGGCCTGGCCAGCGCCTTATTCCTGCCGGGCGCCATGGGCGTCGACCTGTTCTTCCTGGTCAGCGGCTTTATCATGGTCTACACCACTCGCAATGCCAGCGGCCCGCGCCAAGCGGCGCTGTTCGCGGCCAAGCGCCTGGCGCGCATCTGGCCTGCCTACGTGGTAGTGACGCTGGCCTGGATCTTCATCAAGCGCGATGGCCTGTGGTTCTTCGACGATCCGGAACGCCTGCAGGCGCTGTTCCAGTCGCTGACCTTCCGCCCGGTGACGCCGCAGGATGCGCCATTCTTCGGGCTGGTGTTCCCCCTGGCCTGGACCCTGGCGTTCGAAATGTACTTCTACCTCGTGTTCTGCGCCTGCATGCTTGCGGGCCGCCTGCGCTGGCTGGCGCTGGCAAGCTGGATGGCGCTGACGCTTATCCTGCTGCCGATGACGGCAGGCGGGCCAACGCTGGACGTGCGCCAATACCTGATGTTCGAGGCGCCTTACCTGCACCTGGTGACCAACCCGATCATCTGGGAATTCGTGGCCGGCATGGCGGCCGGGCTGCTCTACCTGAACCCGCAAGTGCGCTTCCCCAATGCGGCGCTGGCCTGGCAAGCCGTGGTTTTCAGCGCAGGCTTCGTGCTGTGGTGGGGCTGGTCCGGCGTGGGCGGCTTCCATGGGCCGGCAGGGTGGGGCTGGCCGCTGGCGCTGATGCTGCTGGCGCTGGCCATCGCCAGCAAAACAGTCACACTGCGCACGCCAGGCTGGCTGCAATGGGTGGGCAACGTCTCGTACTCTATGTACCTCACGCATTTTTTGGGCCAAGTGGTCTTGACCCGCTGGCTGGACCAGCACTACCTGCACACCCACAGCTGGAATGAGGTCTACCTCGCGCTATTGCTGGCACTCCCGCTAGCCTCGGCTTCACACTGGCTGCTGGAACGGCAGTTGGGCGGATGGACGCGCCGCAAACTGGTATTGCTGGTCGACCGCGTGCTGCCCGCGCCGCCTGTACCAGAGGGGCAGGATGTGATTAAAATGGCAAAAGTGGCGCCTTAAAAAATGTAAGGGCGCAGTAAGCGACAAGCTCTATTGTTGCAAGCAAACCATCACTAACCGGAGACAAGCATGACCAACCAGGGCGCTGACCAACAGGGACCAACCGAATCACGCATTTTTGCGCCGCCAGCGGCATTCGTAGAAAAAGCCGCAGTATCTGGCATGGCCGCCTACAAGGCGCTGTGCGACGAAGCGGAGCGCGACTATGAAGGCTTCTGGGCGCGCCTGGCGCGCGAACACGTGGAATGGCAAACGCCGTTCACCCGCACGCTGAACGAAGACAATGCCCCGTTTTACAAGTGGTTCGAAGACGGCAAGCTGAATGTCTCCTACAACTGCCTGGACCGCAATATCAAGAACGGCCTGGGCGACAAGACCGCGATCATCTTTGAAGCCGACGACGGCCAGGTGACCCGCGTCAGCTACCAGCAACTGCATGATAAGACCTGCAAGATCGCCAACGGCCTGAAAGCACGTGGCATCAAGAAGGGCGACCGCGTCGTGATTTACATGTCGATGTCCGTTGAAGGCGTGGCTGCCATGCAGGCCTGCGCCCGTATCGGCGCAACGCACTCCGTGGTGTTCGGCGGCTTCTCCGCCAAGTCGCTGCAAGAGCGCATCATCGACGCCGGCGCTGTCGCCGTGCTGACCTGCGACGAGCAACTGCGCGGCGGCAAGCAACTGCCGCTGAAGGCCATCGTCGACGAAGCTCTGGCCATGGGCGGCTGCGACACCATCAAGAACGTGGTGGTGTACAAGCGCACTGGCGGCAACATCGCCTGGACCGAAGGCCGTGACATCTGGCTGCACGACCTGGTCGAAGGCCAGCCCGCCACCTGCGAACCTGAATGGGTGGAAGCGGAGCACCCGCTGTTCATCCTCTACACCTCCGGCTCCACCGGCACCCCGAAAGGCGTGCAGCACTCCACCGGCGGCTACCTGCTGTGGGCCGCGCTGACCATGAAGTGGTCGTTCGACATCAAGCCCGAAGACGTGTACTGGTGTACCGCCGATATCGGCTGGGTCACCGGCCATACCTATATCGCTTACGGCCCGACCGCCGTGGGCGCCACCCAGGTGGTATTCGAAGGCATTCCGACTTTCCCGCACGCGGGCCGCTTCTGGGAAACCGTCGCCAAGCACAAGGTCAATATTTTCTACACCGCGCCGACCGCGATCCGCTCGCTGATCAAGGCATCCGACGTAGACCCGAAAGTCCATCCGAAGAACTTCGACATTTCGTCGCTGCGCCTGCTGGGCACTGTGGGTGAGCCGATCAATCCTGAAGCATGGATGTGGTACTACAAGAACGTCGGCGGCGAGAAGTGCCCGATCGTCGACACATTCTGGCAGACCGAGACCGGCGGCCACATGATCACCCCGCTGCCAGGCGCCACCCCAATGGTCCCAGGTTCCTGTACGCTGCCGCTGCCAGGCATCATGGCCGCCATCGTGGACGAAGCAGGACACGACGTACCGAACGGCAGCGGCGGCATCCTGGTCGTCAAGCGCCCATGGCCATCGATGATCCGCACCATCTGGGGCAATCCGGACCGCTTCAAGGCCGGCTACTTCCCAGAGGAGCTGGGCGGCAAATATTACCTGGCAGGCGACGGCGCGATCCGCAATGCTGAAACCGGCTACTTCACCATCACCGGCCGTATCGATGACGTGCTGAACGTGTCTGGCCACCGCATGGGCACGATGGAAATCGAATCCGCACTGGTCGCCAACCCGCTGGTAGCGGAAGCCGCCGTGGTCGGCAAGCCGGACGAAACCACCGGCGAATCGATCTGCGCCTTCGTGGTGCTGAAGCGCGCCCGCCCAACCGGCGACGAAGCCAAGCAGATCGCCACCGAGCTGCGCAACTGGGTAGGCAAAGAGATCGGCCCGATCGCCAAGCCGAAAGAGATCCGCTTTGGCGACAACCTGCCTAAGACCCGCTCCGGCAAGATCATGCGCCGCCTGCTGCGAGTCCTGGCCAAGGGCGAAACGATCACCCAAGACGTCTCCACGTTGGAAAATCCCGCCATCCTCGAGCAACTGAAAGAAACCTCCTAAGCCCGAACGGAAGGTGTCAGACCCTGCGGGTCTGACACCGGTTTACCGGTTTTAAGGTTTTGCCACAGAAAAACTTTGCACTCCCCGCTAACCCTGCTATAATTCGGGCCTCTCGCGATTGCCGCGGGAATGCAGGAGAGATGGATGAGTGGTTTAAGTCGCACGCCTGGAAAGCGTGTATAGGTTCATAGCCTATCGGGGGTTCGAATCCCCCTCTCTCCGCCAAGGATACATAAGGGCCGCTTCTAGCGGCCCTTTTCATTAGTATTATTCCCGCAACTTGTACCATTCGATCGGCCGCATTTAGGCTGCTCTGTTGCCGGCGACGACCGATATGGCAAGTGACTACAAAGCTATCATCACCTTTCTGCTAGCAGGAGCTGCGCTGATTCACTTGGCGATGAAACGTCCTGTGGGACGCCCTGTGGAGAAAAGGTCGCACACTGCGTGGCTCGCCTTCTTTTTATTGGGGGTGCCAATCCTTGGTATGGTAGTGGCCAGCGCGTCCGGAAACCAGACGCTTGTTTGGCTGTTTGGCATCGGGTGCATGGTTGCTGTTCCATTGTGGCTCTTAGTTACCATCATCTTATGGGTGGCCTCACTCTTCCGAAGCGGCGGTGGCGATAAGCGTTAGCGCGCTGGCCTGATAAGGGCAGTGTACGTCCGACGGGTAAGCTGGGATAAATCTTGGGTTAACGTAGGAACGCGTGGGGGTGAAGTTGCCTGCTCAGCACTTCTTGATCGCAAAAAAAGCCGTCACGCCAACAATTTCGAAGTAGACCAGCATGCCGCAGGTTTCCAAGGCCATCTTCAATTGCGCCGCATTGTCGCGCCGGTTGTTGAACACGCCCATTGCATTCATCAGCCACATGAACAGGCGCGCAAGCAAGTTCTTGTTGGCGCTCTCCGACAATACGGAAGTCCCGAACAGTACGCCGTGATCGGATAGCAGTTTCGTGAGGTGGCGAAACGCAATTCCCTTTTCGGCGAAAGACCCCGGCACGCAGTGCATGACGTAGTTGATGCCGATCGAATCGAATGGCGCAGGACGATGTGCTATCTGCTCCAGCAGGTTTTGGGTGTAAACCTCCGGTGCATAACGTGCCACTTTCTGCCTAGTCTTCTGGCAGGAAGAGCTCAGGTCCATCAAGGCGAGGCGCGGAGCCGTCGTTTCGAAGCGTACTCTGTCGAGCAGATACCCTGTTCCGACGCCGACTTCAAGATGGTTGGAGCTGACGTATTTCCTGTAGTGGGCATCGAGCCTGCTGATCGAACAGCCCCACGCGAACTTCGAAATCACGCCATACAATACGGCGTCGTAGATTAGCGGGCTGAATGGATTGAAATAACGCTGCGATCGCGCGACTTCCTGGCTGTAGTTCCTGTGCGCCCCTTGTTCTTGGGAAGAATCGGTCGGAATAATTGGCGGCCGGCAGGTATATTCATACAGGCGGTCCCTGATGGCGAGGGGCAGCAGGCGCCCCAACATCGCCAGGCGCCAAGGATAACCCAGTCCTTGGACAGGCGGATTACCCCCTCCGATTTGAACCAGGCAGTGCCGACCTCGATCAAGCGGTAGCTCGCCCTGCGTGGGATGGATGATCGGAGCCGGTATCACTTGAAACCACGCATCCGGGCAATGGCGCCGCTGCCCGGACGGAAGTGAATATCAGATTCCAGCCAGCTTCCCTTATTGCAGGCGTAGCTGGAAAACGCCATTGCTTGCCGTGACGTACAGAGTTCCTTTGGCGTCGAAGGCCAATCCGATCGGCTGCGACAGCGGGTTGTTCAAGCCACCCAGGATAATGCCATTAGCGCCCGCTTGTCCGGCGACGGTGGTTACTACGCCAGCCGGGGTAATGCGGCGAATGAGATTATTGCCGGTATCGGCGACATACACGTAACCTGCTGCATCGACAGCGATGCCTTGCGGGCTATTGAAGCTAGCTGCGGCTCCCTGGCCGTCGGTAGAGCCAATAACGCCGGCAGTTCCGGCCAAGGTAGTCACTACACCATTCGGCGTAATTTTGCGCACGTTGTTATACAAGGAATCCACCACGTACACGTTGCCGGCGCTGTCGGCTGCAATTGCCGGCATCCAGCCAAAGCGTGCGGCCGATCCAGTGCCGTCCGTCGAACCGCTGTTAAATGGGCCAAGCAGGCCGGCCAGCGTCGTTACCGCCCCGGTGGCTGGATCAATGCGGCGGATGGCGCTGTAATCAGTCGCGTACAAGATCCCCGAACGGTCCATGGTGATGCTTGTCAGGGCTCCGAAAATTGCCGCTGAACCAATGCCATCCACCGCGCCAGAGACCCATACTTTGCCTGCCAGCGTGGTCACGGTACCGTCGCTCAGGACTTTACGGACCGTATTGTGCACGGAGTCGGCAACGTACGCTGGGCCATTCGGGTCTACGGCGACCGCGGTCGGCTTGAAGAAGCGCGCCTGCGTCCCCTTGCCGTCGCCCGGATCCGTCAGGGTGGCATAGCCAGTCGCTCCGGCGAGGGTGAACACCGTGGCGTTGGCGCCAACAATCTTTCGGATCAGCTGGTTGCCAGTATCGGCGACCCATACATTACCCCAGGTATCGACCGCCAAACCGCGGGGAACGGAAAACTTTGCCGCCGCCCCCAAACCGTCCGTTGCTCCGCTTCCGGCCTGTGAGCCGGCAATCGTGCTGACCATGCCATCGATGCCAATCTTGCGCAGCGCATTGTAAGAGCTCCCTTCCGCGAGCAGGATATTGCCGGCGTTGTCTATGGTCAGCGCCACCGGTTGCCGGAACTTGGCCGTAGCAACTGGGCCGTCGACATAATCATTGTATGCAGGTTCTTGCGTGGTCGATTGGCCGGCAATGGTAGTGACCACGCCGTTCTGGGTGATTTTACGGATCGAGTGGTTGGTCTGATCGCCGACATACACGTTTCCTGCTGCATCCACCGTCAGTCCGGCGGGAGTACGGAAGGTGGCTGCGCCATATTGACCGTCGGCGGAACCGTAGCTGATGCCGCCCGCCAGCGTGCTCACCAGGCCCGCTGGCGTGATTTTGCGCACGCTTGGCGCTGTACCCGTTACGCCCGCATCGGTGACATACAGATTGTCGGCGCTATCGGTCGCCATGGATTTCATACCGCCGAAGCGCGCCACGGCGCCGGCGCCGTCAACCGTTCCATATTCGTTGGCGCTGCCCGCCAGCGTAGTCACGGTGCCGTCCGGCGTGATCTTCCGGATAACGGCCTGGCCGCCGACATATACGTTACTGGCCGCGTCTACGGTGATGGCAGTGAGATAGCCGAGGGTTGCGGCGCTTCCCTTGCCGTCATCATTGCCGCACTGGCCGTTGCCGCCTGCCAGGACAGTGATCTCGCCGGCCGGGCTGATTTTGCGCACGCTGCAGGTATCGTCTATGACGTAGAAATTGCCGGCTGCATCTCGCGCCATGCCAGCTGGCTGGTAGAGTGCGGCCCTGCTTTCGCGGGGTGTCAGGGGAAGTTGTGTCATCACACCTTGTGCATCTACCTTGTACAGGGCGGTGCTTAACATGCGGTCCAGCAGATAGATGTTTCCCTTGCCGTCTTGCGCGAGGCCGACCGGACTGCTGCCTCCGAAGATAGCTTGTGCCGATCCGGCCAGTAGCGCGATGCCGGTTACTGTCAGCGTCGCCTGCGTGCTGGTCGCTACGCCGGCGCTATTGCGCACCACCACGTTCCACTTGCTGGCGGAATCGGCAAATTGTGCCGCCTGAATGACGTATTGCGCCCCTGTGGCGCCGGCCACGTCGACGCCGTTGCGTTGCCATTGATAGCTGAGCGGCCCGGTGCCTGTCGCTGTGACGGAAAAGCTTACGCTGGCGCCGACGGAGGCGCTGATGTCCAGAGGCTGAGTACTGATCGCTGGTGCTGTGACGACGGCGGGAGGCGGTGGAGTGTTGTTGCCGTTGCCATTTTGCCCCCCGGTTCCAGATCCCCCGCTACCGCCGCCGCAGGCGCCGAGGCAGAGCGATAAAATCAGCGCAATTGCTAAGCGTGGATGGCTGACGGGGATTGATGGCATGACTGAACCTGCGAGTGTGTTGATGAAGGGACAACACCTTACAGTAAATCATGCATTAAGACAAGAAAGGTGCCCCTCTAATAACTAAATTGTTCCTGGGCTAATGTCAGACCATCCAGAAAAAAACGGCGGTAAGGCGTTTATCCAGGTGGTCGAAGCCGAAGTATCCGGTCGCTGAATGCACCAGGTTCGCCTTGTATAGCAGGATGCGGTTGAAGCGGTTTTCAACGCGCACGTCCTCCTGCCACGCCTCGGGCGGCAAGCCTTTCACCTTCAGGGCCTCGCGCAGGTTGGCGTGCGGCGGCATGCACAGGTTGCCGCCCAGCGTGCCGTTCGGCTGGCGCTGGCGGTAGAACGAAGTGCCGCAATCGGGATCGGGGTCAGGCGTCAGGTAGATCACGCAGGCATAGCGGCAAAGCTTGGTCGAATCGGTGTGCGGGCGGGCGCCGGAATCGGGCATGCCGACCAACTGCGCGTAGTTGTGATTGAGCGAGGTGCCTTCCGGCGTCGCTTCCTGCCACAGGCGCTTGGCGCCGGTCATCTTCTTCACCCAGGTCTCCACGAACTCTACCTCTGATGGCGTGAGTGCGTTTGGCGTGCGCTTGCCAGGCCAGGGTTCGTTGGCGTAGGGGGCGCCCAGCTCCCAGTAATCCTGGATGTAGCAGCGCTGGGAGATTTCTTGGGCGTTGGGCAGGAAATCATCCTGCACCCAGTAGTCGCGTCCTAACTGGGGTTTGCGGTAAGGAAGGATGGGCAGCATGGCCGAGAGCGTAGCAAGAAAACAGCGTTTTAACGACTTCTTAACGTGCGCGCTGTGTTCAGATTGACACGCTGGCGCGTGGGGTTGCAAGATTTGCATGCAATATCGTCCACAACCGGGCCTCACGAGGGCCTTTCCAAGGAGATCACGCAATATGAAGAAGTCCACGCTTTCCCTTGCAGCGTTGGCCATTCTGGCCGCCACCCACGCCCAGGCGATTACCTACGGCCAGGCCGACGGCAACAAGCACCCTCAGGTTGGGGCGCTGGTGGATTACGACAGCAAAGGCACTGCCTACGCTTTCTGCACCGGCACCATGATCAGCCCGACCGTCATGCTCACAGCGGCCCATTGCAACCCGGGCGTGCCGACGGTGAAGGTGACGTTTGATAGCAAGGTCCTCAATTCGGCGGCGATGCATGTGGGGCAGTACCATGCCCACCCGGAATATCGCGCGCAGCAAAACGACCCGCACGATATTGCCGTGATTGTGTTCGACCAGCCGATTCCCGATGTGGCGCCGGCCCAGCTTCCAACGCTCGGTTTGTTCGATACCCTGAAAGGCAATGGGCTGCTGGCCAACACGAGCTATACGGCAGTGGGCTATGGCGGGCAGGAGCGCAATTTTGATGGCAAGGGCGGCTGGACCATCGCTTACCAGGATACGCGTGAATGGTCGGTCTCGGCCTTCGGTGCGCTGAACGATAGCTGGCTGCGCCTGTCGCAGAACAATGCAGTTGGAAACGGCGGCACTTGCTATGGCGATTCCGGTGGGCCGAACTTCTTCGGCAGCGGCAAGGGGGAAACGAGGATGTTGGCCGGTACCACCATCACTGGCGATACGCCTTGCGTGCAAAGTAATGTGATCTATCGCCTCGATACCCCGTCAGCGCGTGCTTTCCTGGCCGGTTTCGTGACCTTGCCTTAATGGGATAGATGAGCTGCCGCGCCAGCAGTTTGGGCGGCAGCGCTGTTCCACGGTGGCGTGCCCGGTTCGGCGATTCTTGTATGATGGCCTGAGCTACCGTTCCCTTACCGGGCAAGTTCAATGGCGGAATCAAACGTTGCGTTGGTGGAGCTGATTCCCTGCGCTGCAATGTTGTACTCCAGCGCGGGGACCATTCTTGCGGCCAACGGAAGGTTTTGCGAATTGCTTGGTTATACGCCGGCCGAGCTAGCGGGGCGGCACGTGTCGGACTTGGCCGTGGGCGACGAGCGGCAAGTAGACGATGCAGTCTGGCTCACTGACCTGATTGCGAAAAACGGCGAGACGATCCAATGCGAAGTCTCGCGCAAATGCCTGAACGAAACAGCGCCGTCGCAATGCCTGGCCCTGATGCGCAAGTTCAACCCGCAAAGCGATAGCGAACTCATTCTGCACGCGATCGACGAAGGCTTTGTACTGCTCGACCGTGAGTTTCGCATCCGCCGCATCAACGATGAGGCGCTGCGTATCGATGGCCGGCCACGCGAGGAACTCCTTGGCAAGACACATTGGGAGGCTTGGCCGGGGTCTGAACAATTGCCTATCGGCGAGGCTTATCGCAAGTCGATGCGCGAGCGCACGCCGGCGACCATTGAACAGCTCTACCATCACAACGGACTGGACATATGGATCGAGGCCCGTGCCTTCCCAGTTGAGGATGGGCTGGCCATCTTCTACCGCGACATCACGGCGCGCAAGGAGGCCGAAAAGACGTTGCGCGACAGCGAAGCGAAATTCCGCACCATCACCGATGCGATGCCGCAAATCGTCTGGTCGGCGCGTCCGGATGGCTTCCACGACTATTTCAACCACCAGTGGTATGACTACACCGGCGTGCCGGAAGATGCAGCGCTTGGCGATGCATGGGCGGGATTGTTCTATCCCGATGATGTGCCGCTGATGGAATCGCGCTGGCACCATAGCCTGGCTACAGGGGAGCCATACGAGGTGGAATTCCGGCTGCGGCATCGGTCAGGGGAGTACCGCTGGGCGCTTGCCCGCGCGCTGCCTGTGCGGAATGAGAACGGCGAGATTGTGCGCTGGATGGGTACTTCTACCGATATCCACGAAAGCATGGCGATGCGCGCTGCCTTGCGGGACACGCAGTCGCGGCTGGAGGCGGCGCTGACCGCTGCCGAAATCGGCACCTGGACCTGGGACATCCAGCCCGACCGCGTCTACGCGGATGCCAACCTGGCCAAGATGTTTGGCATCTCTGCGGAAGTGGCGAACGGCGGGCCGATCGATGCTTACTATAAGGTCTTGCACCCGGACGATGTTGGCGCGGTGCGGGCCAGCATCGACAGGTCGCTGGCGTCAGGCGAGCCGTATCAGGAGAGCTTCCGTGTGATGCCGGCGGCAGGCGGCCTGCGCTTCATGCAGGGCAGGGGCGTCGTCGCTACCGATGTGCAGGGCATGCCAGTGCGCATGTCGGGCGCGGTGCTGGACGTCACGCGCCAGCGGCTGGCGGAGGAAGCCCTGAAGTCCAGCGAGCTGACTTTCCGCACGCTGGCCGACAACATTCCGCAACTGGCCTGGATGGCAGACAGCGATGGCCATATCTTCTGGTACAACAATCGCTGGTTTGAATATACCGGCACTACGCTGGAAGAAATGCAAGGCTGGGGATGGTCGAAGGTGCACCATCCGGATCACGTAGAAAGGGTGGTGGCCCTGTATCGGCAACGGATCGTGGAAGACCAGGCCGTGTGGGAGGATACGTTTCCCCTGCTCGGCGCCGATGGACAGTACCGCTGGTTCCTTTCGCGTGCCGTGCCGATCCGCGATGAACATGGCCATGTGGTGCGCTGGCTTGGCACCAACACTGACATTACCTTGCAGCGCGAGGCAGACCAGCGCAAGGACGATTTCCTCGCACTGCTGGCGCACGAGTTGCGCAATCCGCTGGCGCCTATCAGCACTGCGGCCCAGCTGTTGAAAATGGGCGCGCGCAATCCCGAATACATCCAGCGCTCCACCGAAATCATTGACCGTCAGGTCAAGCATTTGTCGGAGCTGGTTGATGACCTGATGGACGTGTCGCGCGTGACGCGCGGCCTGGTGTCGATTGAGAAGGAAGAAGTGAGCGTGTCCGAGGTGGTGGCAAAGGCAGTGGAGCAATCGCGGCCGCTGATCGAAAGTCGCCACCAGCAGTTGCTCCTGAGCGTGCGCGACGAAGGCGCACACGTGCTGGGCGACGATACGCGGCTGGTGCAGGTGCTGGCCAACCTGTTGAACAATTCGGCGAAATACACGCAACAAGGCGGGCGCATCGAGCTCACGCTGGAAACGCGTGATGGCCACGTCGTCATTACCGTTGCAGACAACGGAATGGGCATGGACCAGGACTTGCTGCCGCGTGTTTTCGACCTGTTTGCGCAGGCTGAACTGACTCCGGACAGGCGCGGGGGCGGACTTGGCCTCGGGCTGGCGCTGGTGAAGAGCATCGTGGCGCTTCATGGCGGACAGATAAGTGCTTCCAGCCCTGGCCGTGGCAAGGGCAGCACATTCACAGTGACTCTGCCGCTGCTGCAAGCGGATAGCGCGGCAAGGCCGCTGCATATCCTGCTGGTTGACCGCACCGACGATGGGGACCAGGCGTTGCCTGCTGCGCTGGAAGCGGAGGGACATATGGTTGCCTTATGCGCCGACGAGCCGAGCGCGCTGGAGACAGCGCGCGACCTGCATCCGGACGCTGTCCTGATCAGGACTGATATGCCGGGCGTGGAAGGCTATGCCCTCGCGCGGCAGCTACGCGCGCTGCATCCCGGCGAGCATGCGACTTATATTGCTTTGAGCGATTCGGACCAGTCGCACGACAAGGTGATTGCGCGCGGCGCCGGCTTCGACCATTTGCTGGAAAGGCCTGTCGCCATGGGGACGCTGCGGCGGATGCTGCCTGCAACGCACGGCTAAGCGGCCAGGCGTTCGGCGCTGCTTTTGGCGTTGTCCTGGATTTGCACCTGGGCGCCTGTGCGGTCGACGGCTTCGCGCAGGGCAGGGGTGTCGTCCTTGACCAGGATTTCCACGTTCAAGGCCGCAGCCTGCGCCAGTACTTTCGTCAATTCGGCGGCATTGGCGCCGTGCAGGCTGGTAATACGTACCGCATCCACTCGGGCGTGGCCGAAGACCGAAGGAAGCTGGATCGCATTGGCGACCTTTACCGAGATGCGGAAGCCGTTGCGGCGGTAGTTGTCCGCCACGTAGTTCAGCATCCAGTTCTGGCGCGCGTTCACGGCGGGCAGCTGCAGCACGATCCGTTCGAGCGGCAGGCCAAGCGAGTCGAGGATGCGGCGGAAGGCCATGCCGTGGTTGCTGCTGACGGCGCTGAGCAGGCGGTCGTGCACGTTCAGGTGCAGGGTATGGCCGCCCAGGTCTTCGCTGCGGAAGAAGTTGATGGCGTGGAGCGTGCGGCACAGGCGGTCCAGGGCGACGGATTCGTCGTCGCTGGCGGCGCCGTCAAGGTAAGTCCAGATTGGCAGGCCGCGGTCTTCTTCCGTCACGCCGCGCACCCGGCCGGCGTAGGCGGTGATGTTGCCGCTGCCTAGCGCGCGGATGGGCAGGAAGGCACTACCCAGCCAGCAGTTGAAGATATGGCCCTGCACTTCGCCCTTGCCGCTTAGGCGCAGGCTGCTGGAGGGCGTCTCGCCGGTCGCAAGACGCTCCAGGTAGGCATTCAAGGCTGGGTAGCGCATTTCGGCTCCTCGGGTAACGTGGGAGCCCAGTCTACGCCGCGGTTATCGCCCAAGTGAACGAAGGTTTCGGCATATTCAACTGCGTAATACTCAGATGGCGTGAGCGCGCATCAGGGATTCGTATAAGAGGACGTGTCGCAGCTGACGGATGGGGAAGAGTCGAAGGTGCTGGTGGTGAAGGTGCTGGAATTGTCAGTGAACGAGGTATCGCAGGATGGCTGCTGCCAGCTACTGTCCTGGGGGATGTACTGATCCTGCGGTTGCTGTGGTTCGGCATCCAGTTGCGATGGCATGAAGATGTCTGGCGTCTCGGCGGGCTGGTTCCAACCAGCCGCCGGGACGGTGCGGCGGGCTTGCGGGTTTGGTGCTCTGCCGAGGCGTTTGAACCAGGCGATCAGGCGTCTCAATTTGCGCTCCTCAAAGTGGGTACCGGGATTGTGAGTGCAGCTTACAAAAATTGCAAGCCGGCGCTTGTGGGAGAATACCGCCTGCAATGAAGAACAATCCCCTCACAGAAATCTATCGCGATGAATGGCTGCTGGCGGTGCACAAACCGGCCGGCCTGCTGGTGCATCGCAGCCCGATCGATCCGCATGAAACCGAATTCGCCTTGCAGTATGCGCGCGAAATGAACGGCGGCGAGTATGTGTATGCGGTTCACCGGCTGGACCGGCCTACCTCTGGCCTGCTGGTGTTCGCACGCGACCAGCAGACTGCCAGTGTGCTCGGCAAGGCTTTCATGGCGGGCGAAGTGCACAAGCGCTACCTCGCCATGGTACGCGGTTGGGCGCCGGAAGAAGGCATCATCGACCATCCGCTGCGGGAAGAACCGGAAGACCGCCGCTGCAAGGACGAGGAAGCGCCTATACGCGAGGCTGTGACGCGTTACCGCAGGCTGGCGACGACCGAGATCCCGGTCGCCATTGAGGGTTATAGCAGCAGCCGTTACAGCCTGGTGGAGCTGTTCCCGGAAACTGGCCGCCGCCATCAGCTGCGGCGCCACATGAAGCACATCAGCCACCCGATCATCGGCGATGCCAATCATGGGCGTGGACGGCATAACCGCTATTTCGCGGAACGCTTCGGCTTCGGGCGGCTGATGCTGGCGGCAGTTGGCATGTCGTTCAAGCATCCGGTGACCGGCGAGCGGCTGGAGCTCAGCGCGGCACCGGAAGCCAGCTTCCTGCAGGTGCTGTCAATTTTCCCCGGCGATAGCGGCGTTCGCGATGCCATAGGGGACGTGCCCGGTTGGGACGAACTCGCGCGCTGAATCGCAGTGCATGGTCTGGTCGTCGAAGAAGATATCGGCGCCAAAAGCCTTGAGGAAAGCGCCTTTCGGCATCCCGCCGAGGAAGAGCGCCTCGTCGATACGGATATCCCAGGCACGCAGGGTGCGGATCACGCGTTCATGCGCAGGCGCCGAGCGGGCTGTGACCAGGGCGGTGCGGATCGGTGCATCGTCAGCGCCATGGGCTGCCTGGATCGCGTGCAGCGCGCCGAGGAAATTCTTGAACGGGCCGCCCGGCATCGGGTCGCGTGCGGCTTCCCTTTCATTGCGGGCAAAGGCATCCAGGCCAAGCTGCTTGTATATGCGCTCGGAATCGTCGGAGAACAGCACGGCATCGCCATCAAAGGCAATCCGTAGCTGGCCGTTGTCGTCCTCGCGGTGCGAAGGAAGGATGGTTGCGGCGGCGTGGCCCTGGGCCAGTGACTCGCGCACATCATCCGGGTTAGTGGAGAGGAAAAGCTGCGCGCCAAAGGCTTCCACGTAACGGTGGGTGCTGGCGCCGGAGCAGAAGGCGGCGCGCTTGATGTCGAGCTGGTAGTGCTCGATGGAGTTGAAAATGCGGATGCCGGTGTCGGCGCTGTTGCGCGACAGGAGCACCACTTCCACTAGCGGCGTAGCAGGAGCGCCCTTGTTCAGGGCCAGCAGCTTGCGCACCAGGTTGAAGGCGGGGCCGGGCTCCAGCACCACATGTTCGTTCTCGCGCTGGTGGGCGCAATAGGCCGCCACGCCCTGCGATTCGAAGATGGCGTGGCTTTCGTCCAGCTGGAACAGGGCGCGCGATGAAATAGCAACGACAAGTTTCATATTTCCTCCTTGGACTTATTGTCCCAGATGCTGCGACAGATTGTGTCGCAGGCCGTGCGACACGCGCTGTCGCATCGGCGGCCCATACTGCAGCATCTTCAGCGAGCAGAGGAGGTGCGGTTTGGGCGAAGGGAAGTTCACGATGGGCGAAATTACAGGAGCCATCGATTTCGTTCGGGGTTTGAATGCGGCGCGTGGCGGCTTGCTGGCGTGTCCCGTTTCGCGCTTGCAGGTCCAGTTTCGGCTTGGGTATCGGCGCGCTTGCGAGTTGGCCGGGCGCCTGGAGGAAATGGATGTATGGGAGATCGTGGTGACGCCAAGCGGGATGCGGGGTGCGCGGCTTAAATAATTGCTACAATGAAATTTTTGAACATTTGACATTAATCGGATGGCTTCCAAAGATTCGATGTTCCGACAGTGGAATATGCTGCGGCTCGTGCCGCGCGCTCCGCTTAGCATTACGGCTGCCGAGATTACCGAGCGCCTGGCCCAAGCCGAATTCCCGATCGATAAGCGGACGGTCGAACGCGACCTGAAGGCGCTGGAATCGGTGTTTCCATTGATGGTCGACGAATCGGCCAAGCCATTCAAATGGAGCTGGCGGCGCGATGGCGCCATCTTCAGCCTGCCCGGCATGTCGGTGCCGGAAGCGCTGACCCTGACGATGGTGGAACAGCACCTGCAACGCCAGCTTCCGCCATCGACTTTGGATGCCTTGCAGCCGCATTTTTCGGCTGCGGCGCAGACCCTGGCGGCTATTGACGATCGCACGCACACCAAGGCGTGGCTGGGCAAGGTGCGCAGCATTCCATCGGCGCAGCCTTTGCTGCCGGCAGAGGTGGACGAACAATGCCAGCGCACCGTCTATGATGCGCTGATGAAGGACCGCCAGCTCAAGCTGCACTACCAGAAGCGCGACGGCAGTGCGCTGACTGTCTACGAATCGGTCCACCCGCTGGCCATCGTGCAGAAGGCCGGAACGGTCTACCTGGTGTGCATGTTTTCGGACTACGAGGATGCGCGCACGATTGCGCTGCATCGCGTGAAGCAGGCTGAAATACTCTACCTGGAAGCGCGGCGCAAGGAGGGCTTCGATATCGATGCCTTCATCGCTGAGGGCCAGTTCGGTATTGCGAATGGCGGCGAGATCCGCCTGCAGGCAGTTTTCTCCCGCGCCGCCGGTGAGCACCTGGCTGAAACACCTTTAAGCAAGGACCAGGTCCTGTACAGCGAGTCGGCCGATCACCTGCGGCTGATCGCGACGGTACCGCGCACCCGTGCGCTGACCTGGTGGCTGCTGGGCTTCGGCGATGGCGTAGTGGTCCACGAACCGGCCGACCTGCGGGAAGAAATCAAACAGATTGCGCAACGCATGGCGGCTGCCTACCTGTGAGGTGATTTGCCTCGCAGCCGCCGCCAGAGGCCGATCAGCCATTCGATGAATGCCGCCATCGGCTTACGCAGGAAAGGGATGTCGTAAGACAGCAGCAGCAAGCCGATTGGCACATCTTCCACGCCGACCACCGGCATATACGGTGCCAATATACCGACTGCAATCAGCGCCAGGGCGAGGGGAATCCGCACCCAGCGCGCGCGATCGGAACGCGCCCATTCGATGAAACGCTTCGCTTTGCCCGGTACCTCATGCTCGAGGTCATCGACAGCATGGTCGAGCTGACGTTTTCCGTCCTTAGCCATGTGGCCATGCTACTGCATCTCGGCCTTGCGGCGCGCCCGCCTTGAACAGCAATTTCCCCGGCTTAACGCCGGTAGCGCGCCTGCGCTGCATCGCGCAGCGCTACCAGCATGGCTTCCGCACCCGGCGACAGGCGGTGGCGCTTGCGCGTGACGATGCCGTACATGTCCATTCGCAAGCCCAGGTCCCATGGCAGGACGGCCAGCAGGCCGGCATCCAGGTAAGGGCGCACGGTTTCTTCCGGCATGGCCGCAATCATGCGGCTGCCCGGCAGCAGGTTGACCACCACCGGCATGGCCAGCGTTTCCACCACCTCGGTCGGCGGTTCAAGGCCCTGCGACAGGAACATCGACGTCAGGCGGTCGCGCAGGATACTACCGGCCGGCGGCAGCACCCAGGGTTCGCGCGCCAGGTCGGCCAGTTGCAGGTCCTTGCGGCCGACGAAGGGATGGTCGGCGGCGGCGATCAGGCTATGCGGTTCGTCGGTCAGCGGTTCGAAATTGAATTCGGAAGCGACATTGGAATCGAGCAGGCGCCCGATCACGAGATCGAATTCGCCGGCGCGCATGCGTTCCACCAGGATCTTGGAGGTGTCCACTGTGATCGACACCTGCACTTTGGCGGTTCGGTTCTTGAGCAGCTTGACGGCGTCGGTGACCAGGCCGGCGGAAGGGGTCAGCACGGTGCCGATCGAGACGCGGCCGGAAAGGCCCGATACCAGCTCCATCACTTCCTGGTGCGCTGCATCCATTTCCGCCAGGGCGGTGCCGGCACGGCGTATCATCACTTCGCCGTACCAGGTCGGCACCACGCCGCGCGGCAGGCGTTCAAACAACTGGACGTTCAGTGCGTGCTCGATTTCGCCCAGCAGCTTCGATGCCGCGGGCTGGGTGAGGTTTGCCGCCTGTGCTGCATGCAGGATCGAGCGGTGCCGGCCCAATTCGACCAATAGCACCAGGTGGCGCGTTTTCAGGTGGGACCTTACGAATCGGTCCGAGCGTGGATCTGACATGCGGACAATAATAGGGCCGCTCCCCGGCAGCGTCAATCAGCGGCGTCGTCAAACAGGGACGGGGTCAATCCCTGCACGCCGGCTATCTCGATGGTGTGCAAGCCTCCATCGAGGGCGCCTGCTGCCAATTGTTCCAGGTCCGGACCGCCGAAGGCTGGGCGCGAAGGTTTCATCGCCGGCAACGGCAGTTCGCGCACCAGCGTGCCGCCGGCGTTGAATTGCGACAGGCGGCCGCGCCTTCCTTCCTCGCGCAGCGCGATCCATACATTGCCTGCTGCATCCAGCGTAAGGCCGCCGATCCGCGCGCTTCCCAGGCTGGCGAACCGTTTGATTTTACCGACTTCGGCGCGCGCCGGGTCGTAAGTAGTTTCCAGTAGTTCGTGCCCGTCGCTGCTGGCGAAATACATTGTGCCGCCATCCCGGCTGAAGCCGATGCCATGGGCCGCCGCTACAGTCGGCAAGGCCAGGCGGCGCAAGCCGAAACGGCGCGAGTATTGGTAAAAGCTGCCGATCGGTGGCGATTCGGGGTTCAGGTTGGCCGTGCCAAGGACGAAATTGCCGTGGCGGTCGGCGCAGCCATCGTTGATGCGGGTGCGCGATTCGGCGGGATCGACGGCAGCGATGGCCAGGGGCAGGCGGCGCGCCAGTCTCAAGGCGCCGGGCGGGGTGCGTTCGGCCAGGTACAGCCATTTATCGAGGCCTAGCAGCAGCTTGCCGCTGCGGCAGAAGGCGAATGCGGCAAGGTGCTCGGGGAGCCGGCTGTTCTCCGGCTGGCCCTTGCCGCGCCATGCTTTCAAGGCATTCGTCGCGGCATCGCTCCACCACCAGCAGTCATCGTGCCAGAGCAGTGAACCTATGCGGGCGGAGGAAAGAAGTGCTTCAGGCTGGGCGTTTGATTCCATCCTGGCTCCAGGCAGCGACGAAGGCACGGGCGCGGTCGGCGACAGCGGCTGCGTCCAGGCCTGGCTGGTACAACGCGGAGCCGAGGCCAAAACCGGAGGCGCCTGCAGCACGCCAGGTGGCCATGCTGCCGGGCGTGACGCCGCCGACCGGCAGCAGCGGCAAAGCAGGCGGCAGCACGGCGCGCATGGCGCGCATCACGGTGGGCGTCATCAGTTCGGCCGGGAAAAGCTTGAGCGCGTCGGCGCCGGCGTGGACGGCGGCGAAGGCTTCGGTTGGGGTTGCGGCGCCGGGCACGCAATACATGCCGGCATCCTTGGCGGCGCGGATCACGGCGGTGTCGGAATGTGGCATCACAATCAGTTCGCCGCCTGCATTGCGTACATCCTGCACGGCTGCGGTTGTCAGGACCGTGCCGGCGCCCAGCACGGCATCTGCCGGCAGGCTGCGCGCCAGGCGCGTGATGGAGTCCAGCGGCTGTGGGGAGTTCAGCGGGACTTCGATCAGGCGGAAGCCTGCTTCGTACAGTGCGGCGCCGATGGCCTCGGCCTCGTGCGGCTGGACGCCGCGAAGGATGGCGACCAGCGGCAGGGCCTTGAAGGCGGTTTCAAAAGCGGTGGAAGGCGAGGCGGTCATTTCAATCCTTGAGCATGCCGGCGGCGCGTGCCAGGTGGTACAGGCCGGCGGGGGCGGTGTTATCGAGCAGCAGCGGTGTCGCTGCCTGGAAGCTTTGCAGGGCGATTGCATAGCGCTGGCACAGCACCGCGCTGCCAACCAGGGCAAGCGGCGCCTGCGCCAGGCCGGCAGCATCGCGCCAGGCCAGGCCTGCGCGCAGCTCGTGGCCGACCAGCAGGCCGGAAAGGTAGTCTGCCAGGTCGCTTGCCGGTGCGCGGCCAGTGACACCGAGGCTGCGTGCAGCAAACACCTGGTGGCTCATGCCGAGATGGCCGTAGTCGCGCGCGGCTTCGACGCCGGCGGTGAAGGCGTGTTCGGCGAATTCGCCGCCGTTTGTCATCAGGCGGCCCAGCACGGAATGGTTGCGCAGCACGGCGAACAGCTCGCCCGTCATGTGGGTAGCGAAGCGCATCAAGCGGCCGTCGCTCACCTGCGCCCATTTGGAGTGGGTGCCGGGCAAGACGATGCAAGAGGCGTCGCGCAAGGAGGGCTGCAACTGCAAGGCGCCAACGACCTGGGTCTCTTCGCCGCGCATCAGGTCTGGCGGCAGTGCGCCGTCGTCGTACAGCATGCCGGGCACGATGGAGATTTCGGCGCCTGGGCTGGCCAGCATGCCGGCCGCCAGCGCTGCGGCGTTGGCAGGGCAGGCGGCGTAAGGCACGTCGCGCCAGCCATGCTGGCTGCCGACCATGCCGCAGGCCAGTACCGGCAGGCGCGGATGGGCGGCCAGCCAGTCGCCGGCGATGCCGTGCAGTGCGGCGGCGAAGGCCGGCAGTCCAGACAGCGTGGACGCGCCATTGCCATTGCTGCGCTCTGCAAGCACCTTGCCGCCGGTTCCGAGCAGGAAAGCGCGCAGGCTGGTGCTGCCCCAGTCGAGGCCGAGCAGGCTGGTGGCGTCGCTTACCATTCCGCTACACTGCCGTCGGGGTGGCGCCACAACGGGTTGCTCCAGTCGGGCGCATTGCGGCTGGCTTCAATCACGCGCTGTTCATCGATCTCCACGCCCAGGCCAGGCTTGGGCAGGGGCTTGATGTAGCCGTTCTCGATCTTGAAGTCTTCCTTGTTCAGCACGTAGTCGAGCAGCTCGCCACCCTTGTTGTAGTGGATGCCCATGCTTTGTTCCTGCAGCACAGCGTTGTACGAAACGAAGTCCACGTGCAGGCAGGACGCCAATGCCACCGGACCAAGCGGGCAATGCGGGGCCAGTGCCACGTCGTAGGCTTCCGCCATGCCGGCGATCTTCATGCATTCCGAAATGCCGCCGGCGTGCGACAGGTCGGGCTGCACGATCGAGATGCCGCCGGCGTGGAAGACGTTCTTGAATTCGAAGCGCGAGAACATGCGTTCACCGGCTGCCAGCGGAATCGAAGTCGATTCGGCCAGGCGCGGGTAGTACTCGGCCTGCTCTGCCAGTACCGGTTCCTCGACGAACAGCGGGCGGTATGGTTCCAGTTCGCGCAGCAGCGACTTGGCCATCGGCGCGCTGACGCGGCCGTGGAAGTCGATGCCGAATTCGATCTCATTGCCGAAGGCTTCGCGGATCTCGGCGATACGTGCCACGGCGGCATCGACAGCAGCGGAGCTTTCGACGATGCCGAATTCCTCGGTGCCGTTCATCTTGAAGGTGTCGAAGCCCGCCTCACGCAGGGTCTTGATGCCGGCGATGACGTCGGCCGGACGGTCGCCGCCAACCCAGCTATAGGTTTTCATGCGGTCGCGCACCAGGCCGCCCAGCAGCTGGTACACCGGCACGCCAAGTGCCTTGCCCTTGATGTCCCACAGGGCCTGGTCGATGCCGGCGATGGCGCTCATGAGGATGGCGCCGCCGCGGTAAAAGCCGCCGCGGTACATGACTTGCCACAGGTCGTTGATGCGGCGCGGATCTTGGCCCACCAGGTATTGCGAGAACTCGTGGACGGCAGTTTCCACCGTGCGCGCCTTGCCTTCGATGACCGGTTCGCCCCAACCGACGACGCCTTCGTCGGTTTCAATCTTGAGCAGCATCCAGCGTGGTGGGATGCGGTACGTGGTCAGTTTTGTGATCTTCATTTTTGTTCGTTGGTGAAGTGGTAAGGCAAGTCTATCTTGGCGAGGTAGTTCAGAAATATGAGAAATTTATTGGAATGTATATCGATTGGGAATAACGGTATATCACTCGCCTGGATCGACCAGTTGTGCCCCGACGTAGGCCTTGAATCGGCGGATGCGTCCCGTTACCTTGTCGTCACCCTGGCGTGGGGTGTAGCGGATGCCGGCTACTTCAACGGTCTTTTCCAGGTCGATCACCAGGCGGTGCGGGTGGGTGGCGGCGCCAAAGGCGGTGTGCCAGAAGTCGCTGGCCTGGCCGTTGATGGCGTTCAGCGCCTGGCCGTCTTCACGCCTGCCTTCTTCGCTGCTCACGTAGGCGATGGTCCAGGCGGATTGGTTAATCGGCTGGCCTTTAGCGTCCAGCAGCGAGATTTCGGCCACGGCGGCATATTGCTTGCCGTCGAAGGCGTCCAGCGATTCGAGGCAGAACTGGCGCCCGCTGACTGGCGCGGCGAAACGCACGTCCTGGGTGGCGCTGCCAGGCTGGAACTGGCCGCTGTAGGCTGGCGAGACGCCTTCCAGCTTTGGTTTGGCCTTGCTCGGTGGACGGGGCAAATCTCGTTCCGGCTGCAGGCGGTCGAGGATAGGGGCTTCCAGGGCGCGCAGTTCTGCGCGCTGGGGGCCGGTCAGGTCCAGCACGACCACTTCATTGCGGCCACGCTTCAGCCATGGGCCGGGCAGGTACATGGTTTGCGTCGGGCCGATGCTCCAGTAGCGGCCCAGGCAGCGGCCGTTGATCCAGACAATGCCCTGGCCCCAGGCAGACATGTCGAGGAAGGTGTCGGCGGTTTGCCTGGCGTCGAAGCTGCCGCGCCAGAAGGCGGGACCGCGGGCGCGCTGCTGTTTCCATTGCAGCGGCGGCAGAACGCCATCGGCGTCGAAGTCGATGGCGCGGATTTCCCAGTTTTCCAGGGCGATTGGCGTGCCGCCTTTCGGCTGGAACTGCACCGGGCCGTGCAGACCTTTGCGGTCGTGCACCTCCGGGCCGAAATTGACGCGCGCAATGGTGTACAGCAGGATTTCCAGCGTGGCCGGCTTGTCGCGTGCGGGCAGGTCGATGCTGAAGCGGCGATGGCGGGTGTCGAAAGTGCCAACCTGCTTGCCGTCGATATGGACCCAGGCCAGGTCGCGCACTTTGGCTGCGGACAGTTTGCCGGCCGGGCCGGCGGGCAGCGTAACGCGGTAGCTCACCAGGCCGCGGCTGATGTCGTATTGCTCGATGGGTTGCGGCGATTTGTCGCGGATCGCTTCCTGCGGCAGGCTGGCGAAGACCAGGGCCGATTCCTTGAGCGTAAAGGCGGGAATTGCCATTACCGGCTGGCGTGGCGGTGGCGGCGGCAGGGTTTCGCCGGCCTGCAGGAAGGGTTCGATGCCTTTGCGGTAGGCCTGGAATTTCTCGCCGATCCAGCCGGCCTCGCCGATCGGGGCGTCGTAGTCGTAGCTGCTGGTATCGGGGCGGAACGGGCGGTCGCAGCCGCCCCACAGGCCGAAAGTGGTGCCGCCGTGCGCCATGTACAGGCTGAAGGAGCCGCCCATTTTCAGCATCTGCTGGATGTCGGCGACGGCCTTGGTCGCGGCGCCGCGGCGGTGCGGGTTGCCCCAGGTGTCGAACCAGCCGGAATAGTATTCGCCGCACATCAGCGGGCCTTGCTGCACGGCTTTCAGGGCCTTGAAGCCGGCATCGGGATCGGTGCCGAAGTTCGCTACCGAGAACAGTTCGGGGATATGGGTGCGCGAGACGGCGTTGGTGGGATTGCACTGGAACAGGGGCACGTCGAACTGCGCGTCGAGCAAGGCCTGGCGCATGGTGCGCATGTATTCCAGGTCGTCGCTGAAGAAGCCGTACTCGTTTTCGACCTGCACCATCAGGATCGGGCCGCCGCGCGTGACCTGCTGCGAGGCCAGCACGCGGCCAACTTCTGCCAGCCAGCGCCGGGCGGGCTTGATGTAGGCTTCGTCGCGGGTGCGCAGGAAGGCGTCGCTGCTGCTCTTTTTCAGCAGCCACCACGGCAGGCCGCCCATTTCCCATTCGGCGCAGGCGTAAGGGCCTGGACGCAGGATGACCCACAGGCCCTCCTGCTGCGCGAGGCGGCAGAATTCGGCGGCATCGCGCTGGCCGCCCCAGTCGTAGCGGCCTTCGCGCCATTCGTGGTAGTTCCAGAACAGGTAGGCGCAGACGGTGTTCAGGCCCATGGCCTTGATGGCTTTCAGGCGGTGCTGCCAGTATTCGCGCGGCACGCGGGCAAAGTGCATTTCGCCGCAGCGGATCTGCAGTGGTTTTCCATCGAGCAGGAAGTCGTCCTTGCCGATGCTGAAGCGCGCGTTGGCGGCGGCGTGCACGGTGGCGGACATCGGCAGCAGTGCTGCGCCGGCGGTAGCAGCGGTGGCGGCTGCAGCGCCGGCGAGCACGCGGCGGCGGGTCTGGTTGGTCATTGCGCGGTTCCTTGTGGTGCGATGGTGAACTGGTAGGTGGTCGGCTCCAGTTTGATCCGGTATTGCGCGTGCGGGCGGCCGACCTGGCTCCAGCCGGTGTCGCCGCCGACGCCGGTCTGCACTGCGTCAACCAGCAGGGAACCGTCGCCGTGCGGGCGGATGTCGGAGCTGTGCCAGGTGCCGCGTGGGCGCGGGTACAGGTCTTCGTATGGGAAGGGCAGGGCGTTGACGGACAGCGGCTGCGTGCCGCGCAGTTGCAGGCCGGTGCCGGAACCCTTCAGCGTCAGCCAGCGCACGCCGGTCTTGTTGCCGCTTTCCTGTGGGCGGACGTAGTTGTGGTACTGGTCGGCCAGCTTGCCGCTATAGCGTCCAAGCGGGGCGCCGGTGATGCGGTCGCTGTAGGATTCCTGTGGGCCGCGGCCGTACCATTCGATGGTGTCCAGCGATGGATTGCTGTCGAAGCGCATGCCGATGCGGAGCGGGTCGGGCAGGTCGCCGCGCAGCGGGGCGAAGCTGGCTGTGACTTGTACTGCGCCTTTGCTGTCCATGCGGTAGGTGGCGTCCCAGCGCGCGGAGCCGGCGCCGAAGATATATTCGACGCGTACCCCGTCCTGCAGGACATCGAAGGCGCGGACGTTGCGGTTTTCGCTGAAATGCTTCCAGATCGTGTGGGTCTTGTTGAGGCCTGTGCCGAGGTCGTTTTCCGTCAACGCGCGCCAGAAGTAGGGCATGCCGCCGGTCAGCAGGTTCTTGCCGCCCAGCGAGTAGGCCAGCTTGCCGCTGGCCGCATCGACCGCCAGGACGGCACCGCCCGCGCGCAACTCAACGCCGCTTCCCGCGCGCACCGGAGTAATCCAGCTCGCGGCACGCGGTTCCGCGCTCGCGGCCGGGGCGGCAAAAGGCGATTGGAGGACGAACTGGCTGAAGCCGAGCACCATGCCGGCCGGGACGCCGCGGATGGCGCCGTCGCGGGCTTTGGCGCGCAGTGTCAGCACGTATTCGTATCGCGGATCGCGCTCCAGCTTCGGCAAGGCCAGTTGCACGTCTGCGGACGACTGTGCGGCCGCATTGACGCCGGCCAGCGAGCCGCCCGCAACCTGCGTGCCGTCGCGCGCAATCGACCAGTCAAAATCGAATCCGGACAAGTCCGCGAAATCATAGCGATTGACGACACGCAGCTTGCCGCCAGCCGGATCACCCTCAAACACCACAGGCGAATAGACCTTCTGCACCTCGTAATACTCAGGATCCGGCGTGCGGTCCGCCTGGACCAGGCCATCACCGACCTCCGACATATCCTTGCGCGGATTCGGGCCATAGTCCTCGCCCTGCGCCCAATAGCTGCGCCCCTGCTTATCCTTCAACAGCATGGCCTGGTCGACCCAGTCCCAGATAAAGCCGCCCTGCAGCTTGCGGAACGAACGGATCGTTTGCCAGTAGTCCTCCATGTTGCCGACACTGTTGCCCATCGCGTGCACGTACTCGCATTGGATCATCGGCTGCTTGTAGCGCGGATCCTTCGCGTAGTCGATCATTTTCTCGATCGGGTCATACATCGGCGCATAGATGTCGACATAATCGTTCGGCAGGTGCTCTTCGCCGATGGTTCCATGCCCAAGGTAGCTGATCAGGCGTTGCGGGTCCTGCTCCCGCACCCACTTGGCCGCACGCTCGAAATTCGGTCCCGTGCCGGCCTCGTTCCCCAGCGACCAGAAGATCACGCTTGGATGGTTGCGGTCGCGCTGCACCATGCGGCTCACGCGGTCCAGGTGCGCAGCCGCCCAATGCGACTGGTAGCCAAGCTGGATCTTCTCGCGTTCGCCGGGGATGTGCCGGACGCTGTCGCCCTTGCCCATGTACTCGTGCGATTCGATGTTCGCTTCGTCCATCACGTACAGCCCGTACTCGTCCGCCAGGTCGTACCAGCGCGGGTCATTCGGATAGTGGGAGGTGCGGACGGCATTGATATTGGCCTGCTTCATCAGCTCCATATCCTTGCGCATCGACTCTTCCGACATCACGTGGAAGGTATGCGGGTCGTGCTCATGGCGGTTGACGCCCTTGATCATCACGCGCTTGCCGTTGACCCGCACTTCGCCATCCTTCACTTCCACGGTTCGGAAGCCAATCTTCCGCGAAGTGGCGGAGACCAGCGCGCCTTTCGCGTCGTGGAACTCGAGCAGCAGGCGGTACAGGTTGGGGGCCTCCGCCGACCATTGCCGCACGCCCGGCACCGTGCCGCCCAGAGGCGCCGTTGCCTTGCCGCCGCTGACGGCGCTTTCCAGCGATAGCACGGCTTTGTCGCCATCCAGCAGGATAGCAGTCAGCTTGCCCTGGGCGGCACCGGAAAACTCGGGTTGCAGCGTGAATTCGCCGTCGCGATAGGCTGCTTTGTCCAAGGTCGCATTCACCACGTAGTCGCGCAAGTGGGCCTTTTGCTCGGCATACAGGTAGACGCTGCGCTCGATGCCGGACACCCGCCAGAAGTCCTGGTCTTCGAGGTAGGAGCCATCGGCGAAACGATACAGTTCGATGGCGATTACATTGCTGCCGGGGCGCAGGAAGTGCGTCAGCTTGAATTCGGATGGCAGCTTCGAATCTTCGGAATAGCCGACTTTCTGGCCATTGACCCAGATGTAGTACGCCGCGCCGGCAGCACCGATGTGCAGGAAGACGTCGCGCGCATCCCAGTTCGCCGGCAGGTCGAAGTTGCGGCGATAGGAGCCGACCTCGTTCATGCTGTGCAGGATGTAGGGCTGGTTGGGCGGGAAGGGGTAGTCGCTGTTGTTGAACAGGGGCTGGCCGTAGCCCTGCGCCTGCATCATGCCCGGCACCTGGATGGTTTTCCAGCGGCTGACGTCGAAGCCGGGCTTGTAGAAATCGACCGGACGCGATTCGGGATTGCGGGAGTATGCGAACGACCAGGTGCCGTCCAGCGAGAGGAAGTACTGCGAAGCCGCCTTGTCGCCCTTCAGCGCCAGGTCGCGCCGTTCGAAGTTGAAGAAGGTGGTTTTCATCGGCTCGCGGTTCACTTGAACCACTTCCGGTTGCTCCCATTCGGCATATTTGGTTGCGGGAACTGCGCTGGCGGCCAGGGGAAAGGCTGCCGCCAGCGCGCTGGCCACGGCCAGCAGGGCGGGGAATCGCGGTGTCGTCATCGTTGCGTGTCTCGTAGTTTTGTTTGTTGGACGGTATCCGGCAACACAATCCTACGGTCGGCAGCAATAGCTTACCAATGGCTTATTTCGCGGTTCCTATATCGGTTTGATATACCAAAATCTCACAGCTTGAAGGTGAGGCCGGCGTACACCGAACGTCCCATGCCGCGTACACCGATCCCATAGGGAACACCATTGAGCGCCATGGTCATGCCCTGGCCGACGTAGGCCCCGCCCAAAGGCAGTTCATAGCGCCGGTCGAACAGGTTTTCCACGCCGAAGTCGAGCTGCATCTTGTTCCAGGCAAAGCTGGTGCGCAGGGCGGCCAGAGCGTAGCCGCCGGTGCGCAACTCATTGTGCAACTGCGAGACGCGATCCTTCGAACTGACGGCCTGCAGTTCCAGCACATTGGTCCAAGCGCCCAGGCGATGGTTCAGCGCCAGGCGGGTATTCAGCGGCATCATGTTGTACAGCTTGTCGCCAGTGCTGCGGTTCTCGCCGCGCAAGTAGTTGACCAGCATGTCACCCGACAGCGTGCCGTAGCTGCCCGACCCCAGCGCTGCATGTACAGTGGCCTCCGCGCCGTAAAGGCGAGCATCGACGTTGGCAAAGCGCAGGTTGACGAAGGCCCCGCCCTTGCAGGTCGTGAGGCAGCGCGCGTCGATGTAGTCGTTGACCTTGGTGTAGTAGGGGGAAATGGCAAACGACCACTTCTCCTGCGCGGGATCATGCCATTCGATGCTGCCGGTGGCCATGTGTGCCACTTCCGCCCGCAGCGATGGATCGCCGACATAGCCGTTGCCGTCGCCGGCGATATTCACCATGGCCATCGCCATGCCGCCGGTGGACCAGGTGTAGCGTTCATACAGGTTCGGTGAGCGGGTCTTGCGCGCGTAGCCGAATTTGACGGTCATGTCAGGCGAAGGCACGTAGCGCGCCTGGGCGGTCAGGTCCAGGTTATGGTCGTTGCGCTTGCGCTCGAGGGCATTGAAGGCCGAAGCGTCCTTGTTGTAGCCGGCGTTGTAGCCTTGCACCGTGCCGGTGTCGCTGGTAACCAGCTCACCGCGTACGCCGAACTGGGTGAACCAGGCTGGATTCCAGCGGCGGTCCCATTCGGCGAAGGCGCCCAGGCGGTCGCGCTGGCCGTCGCGGATATTCCAGAAGGTGTCCGGCGCCATGCCGCCGCCGGATGGATCCCACCAGTCATCCAGCCGGTAGCGGCGGTAGTCGGCGCCCACGCGCAGGGTGTCGGGCTGCGAGAATGGGATGGCAGCCTTGAGCGAAAGGCCGGTGTTCTTGCCTTCGGTGTCCATCGGCATGCCGGGAATGTTCTTCTTCGCGCCGTACCAGAACTGCTTGTCCGGGCCGAAGTTCATGGCATGGCGGGTGTGTTCGTAGTAGGCGCGGCCTTCCAGCGTGCCCCAGCCAAAGCGTTCGAGGTAGCGCAGGTTGGCTTGTTCGCTGTCGTTGCGGGTCAGGTCCATGCGCTGGTTGGGGAAGCCCTGGTAGGGCATGCGTTGCAGCCCGAGCTTGAGCTCCAGCAGGCGCGCTTCGGAGCGCATGGCCAGAGTCAGCGAGTGGTTGCGGGATTCGTAGGCGGTGGAGCCGATTTCCGTGCCGTTTCCGTCTTTGTAATTGTGGGCCTTGATCGCGGCGCCGCGATAACTTGCCGAGAACGTATCGCTAGCCATGGTTGCGGCCAGGCTGGCGTCGCGCACATTGCCGTTGCTGCGGTAGACGAAGGTGGCCTGGCCTTCAAGGAGCTGTGCCCCGGCTTGTGCGAATTTCGGATCGGCGGAGCGCACGCGGATCGTGCCGCCGATGCTGTCGCCGCCGACGCTTACGGGTGTAATGCCTGGCAGGACCTGGATCGATTCAACTTGCGATGGCGCGATGTACGACAGCGCGGGATTCATGTGGTTGGCGCAGGCCGAAACCAGGTCCATGCCGTCGACCTGGATGCGCAGGCGGTCGTCCGCCAGGCCGCGGATCGATGGCAGGCCGGATACGCCGCCGCCGCTGACCATGCTGACGCCGGCCACGGATTGCAGCAGGTTTGCGGTATCGCTTGGGAAGCCTTTCTTGCTGACGTCTGCTTGCATGACGTCGGGATTGGTGCCGGTGATGATGACGCTGGGGAGGGAGGTTTGGGCGTAGCAGGGAAGGGCGGTAGCAACAGACATTGCAAGCAGGTGCTTGCGTAACTGCGGTTTCATTTTTATTCTCCGGTGTGACGAGTCGTGCGCCACCGGGGGCGGCGGCGCAGTGGAATAAGAGCAGGTGTCACACTGCGAATGGAGGTCCTCGCGCCTGGTGCGGCAGATGGGATTCGCCATCGTACTGCGCCGCGATGATGGCGGTCCGAGGACCTGTGAGGTCATGCGGTGCGGGGGCGGAGGGCTCGCTGTAGCCGGGTGCCATTGCCAGTGCGGCGCATAGCGTGCATTGGGTGAAGCAGTCCGCCATCCCATGTTGGTCGTGGCCTTCGTGATGATCAGCGCATGCTGCGTGATCCATCATCGGCATCGCTACCTGCGCTGCGGCTGCGTAGCCTTGCAGTGCTACGTACAGCAGCAACAGCAGGGCGACGAAACGGCGTGTGGTGCGGTGCGAGAACATGTGCCCATCGTAGCGATTGGGCTGTTGTCAAACCATGAACTCGATCAAGTTTTCGCGATCAGCGCATCTTCTCGATCACGGCTGGCGTGATGACGCCGGAATGCGCGCTGCGCTGGCCCTGTGCGTCGTACCAGTAGCTGCGGGGTTTCTCTCCGCGCCAGCGGGGATCGATGGCGTAGCGCAGGCGTTCCGGTGGCTGCTCGCCGAAGCTCCAGGCGTCTGCCAGCAGGTTGATGCCGGACAGGCGCTTGGTCACCAGCTGCGAAAGCGCGGCGTCGGATAGCGGGTCGGTGCTGATGGTGACGATGTCGAAGCCTGGATTCGCAGCGCGGGCTCGCGACAGCACGTCCAGGCTGTGCTGGCAGAATTCGCAATCCATGGACCAGACCAGGATCACGAAAGGCTTGCCTTTGTGGCTGGCGGCGATCTGTTCGACGCTTTGCGGCTCGAATGGTTTGAGGCTGGTCGCGGCAGCGCCGGCGTTTCCTGCGGCGTTGGCCATTGGCGAGGCTGCAAGCGATGCAGCGATTGCGGCGACAGCGAGGGCGGCGGCAGCCAGCGCGGGGCGGCCAAGCCGGGCTGGCCAGGCGCGGGCGCGGCTGGGGGCTGGGGCGGAGCTGCTGGCGCTGGCGTCGGTGCTGGTGCGGGTCGTATTCATGGTCTGTCCTCCAGTTTGCGAACGACGATGCCTTCATCGGCGGTGCGCCACAGCAGCCAGAGTTCGGCGCCGCGCCGCATGATGTGCGGATGATCGGAACTGCCCTGTGTGGTGGCGGCGGTGTGCTTGCTCCAGCTTGCGCCGCCGTCGGGCGATACCTGGACGTGGATGGCGGTCGCCTTGCCATCGAATTCTTTCCAGGCGACGGCGACACGCTGGCCGCTGGCGGCTACTTCCGCGTGCTCCGCCTGCGGGCCGCCAAGCCGCATCAGTTGTCCGTTCCCCGAATAGAACACGCCGCCTTCGTCTCCGGCTGCGCTGAACCAGGCCTGGTGGCGCTGGCCCTTGCCGTCGAAAGCGAGGGAGGGACCGTGGTGGGGGCAGGCGTCGATTTTCCAGCCGTCTGTCGTGGCGCGCTCGGGTGCGGTGGGGCCGCCGCCGGGCGGCAGCCAGGCCACGGCGTGGTCGCGTACATTCGGTTCGTATATGTGGCGCCACATGGCGGCAACCCGGCCATCGGGCGCCAGCGCGGTGGCGATGCGGCAGCACTCGCAGGTGTGGTCGGCCAGTTTGGCGTCGTCTCCGAAACTGGCTCCGCCGTCGGTGGAGACGGCGTAATAGATGGCGATGCCGCGATAAGAGCGCTGGGCCGCCTGGGCGGCGTCCTTGTCGCGCTGATCCAGCCAGGCCAGGAAGATTCGGCCCTGAGGGTCGACCTGGATGTCGTCGAAGCGGTGGCCAATGGGGGCGCGGTCGTGCTGCACCGTGTACGGGACCGAAAAAGTCCGCCCGCCGTCCAGCGAGCGGATGAAGCGGATATTGCCAGTGTGGTGTTTGCCCAACGCTTGGGTGTAGCTCAGATAGAGCTGGCCCTGCGGGCCAAAGGCGATTTTGGGGCGCGCTTCGCCGTTCGCTTCCACCGCTTCCGGCCTGGGCAAAACCTGGCGCGGCGGCGTCCAGCTGCGGCCTTCGTCGGCGCTCGATTGCAGCATGATGCCATTGTCGCCGGCATGCGTCACCCACAATCGGCCTTGCTGGTCAAAGGCCCCCGAGGTTCCGAGGGTGGAAGCGGCAAGGGCCGCCAGGAGAGTCAGGTTCATGTCGGGACGTGGCAGGATGTTGTGCCAGTCATAATCCTGCATTTTCGATGCCTCTTTCCATGACCCAGATCAACCGGAGCGAGATATCGGTTTTGATATCGGATTTTGAAAAAAATTGATTAGTTTGTTCTCGGTGATTTACCTAAGATAAGTTTCAAGACCAAGTAGCTTACAAAAACTATAGTCAGGAGACTTATGAAGCGCCAAGCATGCATGCCTGGGCTGGCTGTGCCTAGCCGCCCCATCGCACTCAAAGTATCTGTCGCGGCGTTGGCTGGCATCGGCCTTTTCAGCGCCATTCCTTCCCTCGCGCAGCAAGCCGCCGATAACGAGATCGCAATCGTGCAGGTGAGCGGCGTCCGTGCCGCGGCCCAAAGTTCGCTCGATATCAAGCAGAAGGCCGATAACGTTGTAGATTCCATCGTCGCCGACGATATCGGCAAATTCCCCGACACGAACGTGGCGCAGACCCTGGCGCGCATCCCTGGCATCCAGGTCCGCCGCGACGCAGGCGAGGCGAACTCGGTCCTGATCCGCGGCCTGCCGGGCATTGCCACCATGCTCAATGGCCGTGAAATGTTCACCACCACCGGCCGTTATATCCAGCTGGCAGATATCCCGTCCACCATGCTGCAGCGCGTGGATGTGTACAAATCCCAGAGCCCTGAACTGGTCGAAGGCGGCATCGCCGGCGTCATCGATGTGCGCACCAACCGTCCGTTCGACTTCAAGGGTTTCACGCTGAGCGCCAACGGCGGCGTGAAGAACCAGGACAAGGCGCACAAGACCGATCCTGAAGCAAATGGCCTGATTTCAAATCGCTGGAAAACCGAGTACGGCGAATTCGGTGCCCTGTTCGGCGTATCGTATGTGCGCAACAACTTCCACGAAGAACGCAGCTTCAACACCTTCCCGGTCGAGAAATCCTGGCTGCTGCCTAACCTGACTGCCCCGGACCTGGTTGGCCTGCAAGGCATCTACGGCGAACGCAAACGCACGGCCGAGAACTTTGCCCTGCAATGGCGCCCGAACAAGGATCTCGAAATCTATGCCGAGGGTCTCTACTCGCGTTACAAGAACCAGGACGAGACCGACTTCTTCGTCGGCCTGCCATGGTGGGCGCCGGGCGCCGGCATCAGCGGAACCAAGATCCCTGGCACAGACCAGCTGGATGAACTGACTTCACACGATGCCAACACCATCCTGTCGACCCAGGCCCGCGCTTCGCAGAACACCACCTGGCAGAGCGCCATCGGCGCCAAGTGGAACGCTGCGCCCGGCCTGCGCCTGAGCACCGAGCTGGCACGCACCAAGTCGAAATACGACTGGCGCAACCCGATCCTGGATACGATGGTCACCGTGCCGGACGTCTTCTTGAAGACCAATGTCAACGGCGGTGCGTTCGTGCAGTACGGTGGCATGGACATGACCGATCCTAAGAATGTCTACCTGTTCCAGCTGTTCGACCGCTACGGCAATGACAAAGGCGCATCAACCGACTGGCGTGCCGATGCTACCTACACGCCGGAGGGCAACGGCATCTTCCAGGAATTCAGCGCTGGTGTACGCTTCAACAAACGCAGTGCGGAATCGATCAAGTCGGTCGAAGGCAGCGCCAGTGCACCTGATGCCTTCAATGCGGCCACGCGCGTGTCCGTGGCAACGCTGCCGGGCATGAGCTGCACCAACCGCGAGCTGTCCGAGAATTACGGCACTCCATACTGGTATACCCCGTGCGCCAGCTTCCTGCTGAATAACACGGGCGATGTGCGCAAGGCAGTTACGGGTTCCGCCGACGCCAAGGCGGTCGACCAGGGTTCCTTCTTCTCCGTCAACGAGAAGAACTATGCCTTCTACGGCAAGGCGCGCCTGGGCTTCGACGTCGGCAGCGTGCCGGTGGATGGCGTGGTAGGCGTGCGCGTGACCAAGACCGAATCGGACCTGCTGGGCTACAGCCTGGTGAATGGTGTTCCGGTCGCTACGCCAAAAGAGAGCTCCGGCACCAATACCCTGCCTAGCGCCTCCTTCAAGGCGACGCTGCGCAAAGACCTGGTTGCGCGCCTGGCTTATGCCAAGACGCTGAGCCGCCCCGAGTTTTCCCAGCTTAATCCTGGTACGGCCTACGTAAATTCGAACGGCACCACCGTACAGGCCTCCGCTTCCGGCGGCAATCCGGACCTGAAACCGGTGACCGGCCAGAACGTCGATGCAGCGCTGGAGTGGTACTTCGCACCGGCCGCCATGGTGAGCGGCACCGTGTTCCGCCATAACTTCGACGGCTACATCGTCAGCCGCGCCGTGCCGGAGGTGTACCAGGGCGTCAACTACCTGACCTCCCGTCCGTTCAACACCGACAGTGGCCACCTGCAAGGCGTCGAGCTGTCCTACCAGCAGTTCTTCGACAAGCTGCCGGGCTGGCTGAGTGGTTTCGGCACGCAGCTGAACTACACCTACATGGAAGGCGAAGTGACGGCGGCGGCAGTAGGCCCGGGCAAACTGCCTTTCCCCGGCATGTCGAAAAACTCGTATAACATTGTGCTCTTGTATGAGAAGAACGGCATCTCGGGTCGACTGGCTTACAACTGGCGTTCGAAGTTCACGCAGGTTTATGGTGACACATCGGCAATCAAAGGCTCGGCGCCAAACCGCGACCTGATCGCCGCTGCGACCAGCAGCCTGGATGGCTCCCTCAGCTACAAGTTCACGCCGAACCTGTCGCTGACGCTGACCGGCACCAACCTGCTGAATTTCAAATACAAGGACTACTGGACCGACGCGGAAGTTTATCCACGCGATATCCGCCGCTACGACCGCACCGTCGGCCTGATGCTGAACTGGAAGAACTGATCTACCATGCAAAACCAAAAGATGTCGGTGCTCGAGAAAGCGGGCTTCGGGGCGGGGGATGCGGCACTCAATGTCGTGATTTCCTCGATGATGCTGATCATTACCTTCTTCTACACCGACATCTATGGCCTGCGCACGCAAGACCTGGCGCTGTTGTTCGTGCTGGTCAAGGTAGTGGGGGCGGTGGCTGACCTGACCATGGGCCAGGTCACGGACCGCTTCACCAGCCGGTTTGGCCGCTATCGGCCTTACCTGCTGTGGCTCGCGATTCCTTATGGCGTGAGCGTATTCTTCGTGTTTTCTACGCCGGACTGGGGCTACGACGCCAAGCTGGTATGGGCTTACTCCACCTACATCATCATGACTGTGATGACGGCAGGTGTCGGCATTCCCTATATTTCCCTGCCAAGCGCGCTGACCAGCGATCCGAAGGAAAGCCTGTCGGCCAATGGCTACCGCCTGTTCTTCGCCAAGATCGGCGCCTTCCTCGTGACCATCGTGGTGCCGCTGCTGTCGGAGCGCTGGGGCGCGGGCAACGCTGCCCACGGCTACCAGATGGCGATGGCCGTGATGGCGGTGCTGGGTGTGGCGCTGTTCCTGTTCTGTTTCTTCACCACCACCGAGCGCGTGCATCATGTGGTGGTTCGCCAGTCGCTGGGCGAGCAGCTGAAGGTGCTGATGAAAAATGACCAGTGGCTGATCCTGTGCGGCGTTTGCGTGACCGGCACCATCGGTTATGTGGTGCGCGGCTCGGTGGCGATCTATTACGCCAAGTATTACCTGGGCCTCAATACGGCGCAGGTGTCGGCTTTCCTGTCCACCGGCGTGGTGGCGGCCATCCTGTCGATGGTTGCGTCGACCTGGATCACCAAGGTTTATTGCAAGGTCAAGCTGTTCCGCTGGACGCAGCTGATCGTCGCCGGCATCAGCCTGGCGATCTACCTGCTGGTCAAGCCGGGCGACGTGATGCTGGCCTTCGTGCTGTTCTTCGCGCTGTCCTTCATCGTCGACCTGCATGCGCCGGTGTTCTGGTCCGCCATCGGCGAGACTATCGATTACGGACAGGTCAAAACCGGCAAGCGCGTGTCGGGCTTTGCTTTCGGCGGCATCTCCGTCTGCCAGAAGGCGGGCATGGCGATCGCCGGCGGCCTGGTAGGCATCCTGCTGACCTATTTCAATTATGTGCCCAACCAGGCGCAATCCGAATTTGCACTGAATGGCATCGCCCTGATGCTGTCGGTGATTCCGGGCTTCTTCCACTTGCTTATGGGGCTGTTGATGTTCGCCTATCGCATCAGCGACGAATACTACGGCACCGTGAAAGAGAGCATGAAGTCCCATGGCTATGTAACCGCTTGAATATGCAAAAACTGTCTCCCCTGATCGAGCAGCGCGCCGATCCCTACATCGTTCGCCACAGCGACGGCTTTTACTACTTCACCGCCTCGGTGCCGCAATACGACCGCATCGAGCTGCGCCGCGCAACTACCATTGAAGGCTTGCGCGATGCGCCGACCGTGGATGTCTGGCACAAGCCTGATACCGGCGCTTACAGTGAGTTGATCTGGGCGCCGGAGCTGCACTACAACCACGGCGCCTGGTATGTTTACTTCGCCGCTGCTCCCAGCCGCGAAATCAAGTACAAGCTGTTCCAGCACCGCATGTACGCGATCCGCAACACGAACGCCAACCCGCTGGAAGGCGAGTGGGAATTCATGGGCCAGGTCGATTCGGGCATCGATACCTTCTGCCTGGATGCGACCACCTTCACCCACAAGGGCAAGCTGTACTACCTGTGGGCACAGAAGGACAATGAAATCGAGGGCAACTCCAACCTGTACATCGCAGAGATGGAAACGCCATGGCAGATCAAGGGCAAGCCAGTGATGCTGACCAAGCCGGAATTCGACTGGGAGATCCGTGGCTTCTGGGTCAACGAAGGCCCATCCGTCCTGCAGCGTAATGGCAAGGTGTTCATCAGCTATTCGGCCAGCGCGACCGACGAGAACTACGCCATGGGCCTGCTGTGGGCCGATGCCGATGCGGACCTGCTGGACCCGGCTGCGTGGACCAAGTCGAAGGAGCCGGTGCTGCAAACCTGCTTCGAGCACGGCATCTACGGCCCTGGCCATAACAGCTTCACCGTTGACGCGGACGGAAACGTGCTGCTGGTGTACCATGCCCGCACGTACACGGAAATTATCGGCGACCCGCTGTGGAATCCGGACCGCCATACTTTCGTCAAGCCGCTGCGCTGGGATGCGCAAGGCATGCCCGTCTTCGGACGTCCATCCGTTATTGAATAAGCACACCATGATCCAAAGCGCGCCTTTCGGCCACGCACCGGACGGCTCGCCGCTGTCCCTGTACACCCTGACCAATGCCCAAGGCATGGAGGTCAGGATCACCAATTACGGCGGAACCGTCACCCACATCTTCGCACCGGACCGCGACGGCCGGCTGGCCAACATCACGCTGGGCTTCGACACGGCGGCCGAGTATTTCGGCCGCTCGCCTTACTTTGGCGCGCTGATCGGGCGTTGCGGCAACCGTATCGCCCGTGGCCGCTTTATGCTGGACGGCGTTGAGTACCAGTTGTCCGTCAACGATGGCGCCAATCACCTGCATGGCGGTGCGCAAGGCTTCGACAAGGTCGTGTGGGATGCGGCCGTCGAGGGCGATGCACTGGTGATGCGCTACCGCAGCCCGGACGGGGAGCAGGGCTATCCCGGCAACCTTGATGTCCAGGCCACCTATACGCTCGGCGATGATGGCGCGCTGACGGTTGCCTTCCGCGCCACCACCGATCACGCCACGCCGGTCAACCTGACCCACCACGCCTATTTCAACCTGGCCGGCAGCGGCACCGTCAACGATCATGAAATGTGGATCGATGCGCCGCATTACACGCCGGTTGACGAAGGCTTGATACCAACCGGCGAACTGGCCCCGGTGGCGGGAACGCCGTTCGACTTCCGCGAGCCGCGCGCCATTGGCGAGGCGATCTACGACCATAACTTTGCGCTGGCGCCGGCGAATGGCCTGCGCTGCGCGGTGCGCGTGCGCGAGCCGCGTTCAGGGCGGCAGTTGGAAGTACTCACTCACCAGCCGGGCATCCAGTTCTACAGCGGGAATTTCCTCGATGGTTCGCTGGGCTTCCCTTACCGCGGCGGCTTTTGCCTGGAGCCGCAGTACTTCCCGGATGCGCCCAACAAACCGCATTTCCCGAGCGTGATCCTGCGCCCTGGCGAGGTGTATGAAAACACGCTGGCGTTCCGTTTATCGCGATACTGATTTCGATATGGCAATCAACAAATAAGTCATTAGAAATATATTGCTCTGAGCCGTAACATTTCCTCCATCGATAAGCGGAGGAATCCATGTCAGAGACAAAGAAAACGATAAAACTGCGCTCGGCCGAATGGTTCGGGACGCAGGACAAAAACGGCTTCATGTACCGGAGCTGGATGAAGAACCAGGGCATTCCTGATCACGAATTCCGCGGCAAGCCGATTATCGGCATCTGCAATACCTGGTCTGAACTGACTCCGTGCAACGCTCACTTCCGCCAGCTCGCGGAACACGTCAAGAAGGGCATCCTTGAAGCGGGCGGCTACCCGGTTGAATTCCCGGTGTTCTCCAACGGCGAATCCAACCTGCGCCCGACCGCGATGCTAACCCGTAACCTGGCCAGCATGGACGTGGAAGAATCCATTCGCGGCAATCCGATGGATGCCGTGGTCCTGCTGGTAGGGTGCGACAAAACTACTCCGGCGCTGCTGATGGGCGCTGCATCGGTCGACCTGCCGACCATCGTCGTTACCGGCGGCCCTATGCTGAACGGTAAGCTGAACGGCAAGGACATTGGCTCCGGCACCGCCGTGTGGCAGCTGCACGAGCAAGTCAAGGCCGGCGAAATCACCATGCACCAGTTCATGTCGGCCGAGGCGGGCATGTCCCGTTCCGCCGGCACCTGCAACACCATGGGCACCGCTTCCACCATGGCCTGCATGGCCGAATCGCTGGGCACTTCGCTGCCGCACAATGCCGCAATTCCTGCCGTCGACGCACGCCGCTATGTGCTGGCCCACATGTCCGGCATCCGCATCGTGGAAATGGTGTGGGAAGACCTGCGCCTGTCGAAAGTGCTCAAGCGTGAAAACTTCGAGAACGCGATCCGCGTCAACGCCGCCATTGGCGGATCCACCAATGCTGTGATCCACCTGAAGGCCATCGCCGGCCGTATCGGCGTGCCGCTGGAGCTGGAAGACTGGACCAAGGTGGGTAAAGGCATGCCGACCATCGTCGACCTGATGCCTTCCGGCCGCTACCTGATGGAAGAGTTCTACTACGCCGGCGGCCTGCCTGGCGTGATTCGCCGCATGGGCGAAGCGAACCTGCTGCCGCATCCTGAAGCGCTGACCGTGAACGGCAAGACCATCGGCGAGAACTGCGCCGAGGCGCCGATCTACAACGATGAAGTGATCCGCAAGATCGACAATCCGCTGATCGCCGACGGCGGCATCTGCATCCTGCGCGGCAACCTGGCGCCGCGCGGCGCCGTGCTGAAACCTTCCGCTGCTTCGCCGCACCTGATGCAGCACCGTGGCAAAGCCGTCGTATTCGAGAACTTCGATCACTACAAAGAACGCATCGTCGATCCGGAGCTGGATGTCGACGAGAACTCGATCCTGGTGATGAAGAACTGCGGCCCGAAAGGCTATCCGGGCATGGCGGAGGTTGGCAATATGGGCCTGCCGCCCAAGCTGCTGGCCAAGGGCATCAAGGACATGGTGCGCATTTCCGATGCGCGCATGAGCGGAACGGCCTATGGCACCGTGGTGCTGCACGTGGCGCCGGAGGCAATGGCCGGCGGTCCGCTGGGCGCCGTCAAGGATGGCGACTGGATCGAACTCGATTGCGCCAACAACAAGCTGCAGCTTGAAATCAGCGACGAAGAAATGAAGGCGCGCCTCGCCGCACGCGCCGCGCAGCAGGAGCCGCCGAAGTCCGGCTACCAGCAACTGTATATCGACCACGTGTTGCAGGCCGACGAAGGCTGCGACTTCGACTTCCTGGTTGGCTGCCGCGGTTCCGCCGTGCCGCGCCACTCGCACTAAGGAGAACTCATGCTGCTCGTACAATTCACTAACGAAAGCGGTTCGCGCCGCGTGGCCTCCCTCGATGGCGATACGCTGCGCGTACTGGATGGTGTATTTACCACCTATGAACTGGCGCAGCGCGCCATCAGCCGCGGCAAGGGCCTGGCTGAAGTGGCTCAAGCAGCCATCGGCACCACCACTGAGAGCTACGAAGCCGTGGCGGCTGCCGGCCGCATCCTGCCGCCATTGGACCACGCCGACCCCGCACACTGCTATGTGACCGGTACCGGCCTGACCCACCTGGGCAGTGCCGACGCGCGCGATGCCATGCACCGCAAGATCGGCGGCGACATGGAAACCCTGAGCGATTCCATGAAGATGTTCCGCCTTGGCGTGGAGGGCGGCAAGCCGGCCGAAGGCCAGCGTGGCGTGCAGCCGGAATGGTTCTACAAAGGCGATGGTTCGATCGTTGCCGCCAGCGGCCAGGCACTGGCCATGCCGGAATTCTCGCTCGATGGCGGCGAAGAACCGGAGATCGCCGGCCTGTACGTGATCGGCGAAGACGGCCAGCCTTACCGCCTCGGTTTCGCGATCGGCAACGAATTCTCGGACCACGTGACTGAGCGCCAGAATTACCTCTACCTGGCGCACTCCAAGCTGCGCAATTGCGGCCTGGGTCCGGCGCTGCGCGTCGGCGAACTGCCGCAGCATATCGACGGCGCCTCGCGCATCGTCGGCAACAACGGCGCCGTGCGCTGGCAGAAGGCCTTCGTCAGCGGCGAGCAGAATATGTCGCACACCATCGCCAACCTGGAGTATCACCATTTCAAATATGGGCTGTTCTGCCGTCCGGGCGATGTGCACATCCATTTCTTCGGCACTGCCACCCTGAGCTTCGCTGACGGGATCTCCGTTCAGCCGGGCGAAACCTTCGAAGTCGAGGCGCCAGCCTTTGGCCCGGCGCTGCGCAACCCACTGCGTGTGCAGGAATCCCGTTACAAGAAAGTGAGCCAACTATGACCATTACCGGTGAAGCACTGATTGGCGGCGTTGCCGTACGTGGCGAGGGCGGTGCACAGCGCGCTTTCAACCCTGGAACCGAGCAGCAATTCGGCGAAGAATTCAATGCGGTCAGCGTGGAGCAGGTGAATGATGCCTGCCGCCTGGCCGGTGCAGCCTTCGATACTTTCCGTGCCGCCAGCGATGCGGCGCGTGCGGAACTGCTGGACGCGATTGCCCGCAACATCCTCGACCTCGGCGCGGAACTGATCGAGCGCGCCATGGCGGAAACCGGCCTGCCGCAGGCCCGCCTGGAAGGCGAACGCGCCCGCACCTGCAACCAGCTCAAGATGTTTGCGACGCTGCTGCGTGATGGTTCGTGGTGCGACCCGCGCATTGACGTCGCCCTGCCGACCCGCACGCCTCCGCGCGCCGACCTGCGCTATCGCCTGATTGGCGTTGGCCCGGTCGCAGTCTTCGGCGCTTCCAACTTCCCGCTGGCGTTTTCCGTTGCCGGCGGCGATACCGCTTCTGCGCTGGCCGCTGGCTGCCCGGTTGTGGTCAAGGCGCACTCCGCCCATCCTGGCACTTCCGAGCTGGTGGGGCGCGCCGTGGTTGCGGCAGTCGCCCAATGCGGCTTGCCGGCCGGCGTGTTCGCGCTGCTGACCGGCAGCGGCAGCCATATTGGACAGACGCTGGTGGCCCATCCTGCCATCCAGGCGGTTGGCTTTACCGGTTCCCGCAGCGGTGGTACTGCGCTGATGGCCACCGCTGCTGCGCGCAAGCAGCCGATTCCGGTTTATGCGGAGATGAGCAGCATCAACCCGGTCTTCCTGCTGCCGGAAGCGCTGGCGGGCCGTCCGGACAGCATCGCCGCCGGTTTTGCTGCCTCGCTGACGCTTGGCGTCGGCCAGTTCTGCACCAATCCCGGCCTGGTGCTGGGCATTGAAGGCCCGGGCCTGGAGCGTTTCTGCGCCAGCGCCGCGCAAGCGCTGGCAGGCGTTGCCCCTGGCACCATGCTGAGTGCCGGCATTGCTGGCGCCTACCAGCGCGGCGTGCAGGCGCTGGCCAGCCACGAGGCAGTCGAAACGGTCGTCGCCACGCCGCATACCGGCTGCAAGGGTGGGCCTGCGCTGTTCCGCACCTCCGCGCAGGACTTCCTGGCACAGCATGCCTTGTCGGATGAAGTGTTCGGGCCAGCCTCGCTGGTGATTGCCTGCCGCGACGTTGAAGAGATGATCGCTGTGGCGGAGCACCTGGAAGGGCAGCTGACCGCTACCTTGCAGATGGCCGAGGGCGACGCCGCGGCCGCGCGCAAGCTGCTGCCTGTGCTGGAGCGCAAGGCTGGCCGCATCCTGGCCAACGGCTACCCAACCGGCGTTGAAGTGACCAGTGCCATGGTGCACGGCGGGCCGTTCCCTTCGACTTCGGACGGCCGCAGTACTTCGGTCGGCACGGCGGCGATCTATCGCTTTCTGCGCGCAGTGTGCTACCAGGACCTGCCGGCATCGCTGCTGCCGCCGGTGCTGCAGGACGCCAACCCCGGCAATACCTGGCGCCGCCGCGATGGCGTGCTTGGCCAGCACTGATTGCATGCGCGTGTCAGACCCTTGGGTCTGACACAGGTTTACCGGTTTCAAAGCATGAAAACCGGCAAAGCGGAGTCAGACCCAAGGGTCTGACACCGGTGTGCAGCAGTCCCAGAACAATTATCGGAGACACAATGACATCAGCAAATTACCCGAGCCTCAAAGGCAAACGGGTATTCGTCACCGGCGGCGGCACCGGCATCGGCGCCAGCATCGTTAGCGCCTTTGCGCAGCAGGGCGCCATGGTGGCGTTCGTGGACATCGCAGCAGACGCCAGCGCCGCCCTGTGCGATGCAATCGCCGCAGGCGGCGCACCGCGTCCGCAATTCCGGGCCTGCGACATCACCGACATCCCGGCACTGCAACGCACGATGAAGGAACTGTCTGCGGACCTGGGCGACTTCGACGTCCTGGTCAACAACGCCGCCAACGACCAGCGGCACAGTATCGAAGACGTGACTCCCGAATACTGGGACACGCGCATCGCCATCAACCAGCGCCCCCTGTTCTTCACCTGCCAGGCAGTCCTGCCGGGCATGAAGGCCAAGGGCGGCGGCTCCATCATCAACATCAGCTCCATCTCCTGGCATGCCAAAGGTGGCGGCTACCCCGTCTACGCCACCGCCAAGGCCGCATCGCATGGCCTGACGCGCGGCATGGCGCGTGACCTGGGCAAGCACAATGTGCGCGTCAACACCGTCACGCCGGGCTGGGTCATGACCCAGCGCCAGGTGGACCTGTGGGTCGACAAGGCTGCGGAAGAGGAGATCGCCCGCAACCAGTGCCTGCCGGGCAAGCTGATGCCGGAGCATATCGCTGCCATGTGCCTGTTCCTGGGCGCGGACGACAGCGCCATGTGCACCGCGCAAGACTTTATCGTCGACGCAGGCTGGGTCTGAGAGGGCCGGCTGGTACCGGCAAGCAGCAAATCACGATGCGGCCAAGCGGCGGCTTCGTTGCGGTATTCAAACAATAAACAAGGAGATGCTATGAAGAAGACGATGATCGCTTTGGCGATGCTCACCGCCGGCCTTGCGCAGGCTGCCACCACCGTAAAGATCGATACCGCCAAGCCTGGCCCGGTGATCAACAAGGACGTGTACGGCCAGTTCGCCGAGCACCTTGGCACAGGCATCTACGGCGGCATGTGGGTCGGTCCGCAGTCGAAGATCCCCAACACGCGCGGCTGGCGCAACGACGTGATCGGTGCGCTGAAGAAGCTGCACGTACCGCTGGTGCGCTGGCCGGGCGGCTGCTTCGCTGACGAATACCACTGGCGCGAAGGCATCGGCCCGCGCAACAAGCGCCCGGTCAAGGTCAACACCAACTGGGGCGGCGTGGACGAGAACAACGCCGTCGGCACGCACGAGTTCTTCGACCTGGTCGAGCAGATCGGCGCCGACGCCTATGTGAACGGCAACCTCGGCACCGGTTCGCCGCAGGAAATGGCGGAATGGCTGGAGTACATGACCTCCGATAACAAATCCACGCTGCCTGAACTGCGCCGCAAGAATGGCCGCGACAAGCCGTTCAAAGTCGCTTATTTCGCAGTCGGGAACGAAGCCTGGGGCTGCGGCGGCAATATGAAGCCGGACTTCTACGCAAGCCTTTACCGCCAGACTGCCACCTTCCTCAAGACTCCAGCCGGAGCACGCCCGAAATTTGTCGCAAGCGGCGGCAATGACAGCGACACCAGCTGGACCGACGAATTGAGCAAGTCCGCCAAGCATATGACGGACGGTATCAGCTTCCACTATTACACGATCCCGACTGGCAAGTGGGAAGTGAAGGGCGCGGCAACCGGCTTCCCTGCCAACGAATGGTTCTCGACCCTGCATGCCACCATGCGCATGGAGGACCACATCAAGAAGAACGTTGCGATCCTCGACAAGAACGATCCTGAGAAGAAGCTGGGCTTCTACGTCGACGAATGGGGTACCTGGTATGACGTGGAGAAGGGCACCAACGCGGGCTTCCTGTACCAGCAGAATACCTTGCGCGATGCGGTGGTCGCCGCGTTGAACTTCAACATCTTCCACGACCACGCCGACCGCGTGCGCATGACCAATATCGCGCAGATGGTCAATGTGCTGCAGGCCATGGTGCTGACCGATAACGAGAAGATGCTGCTGACCCCAACTTACCACGCTTACGAAATGTACGTACCGTTCCAGGGCGCGACCACGCTGCCGCTGGCGCTGGAGGGCAACGGCACTTACACCTCAGGCGACAAGAGCATCCCGCAGGTGAGCGCTTCTGCTGCACGCGGCAAGGACGGCAAGGTCTATGTGGCGCTGGTGAACACCAGTCCAAGCGATGCCGAAGAAGTGAACATTGCCGGCGTGGCAGGCGGCAAGGCCAGTGCGCGCGTGTTGACCGCAAACGAAATGGATGCGCATAACACCTTCGCAAAACCTGATGCCGTGAAGCCGGCCCCGATCGCCGTGCAGTCCAGCGGCGGCAAGCTGTCCGTGAAGATGCCGGCCAAATCGGTCGTAGTGGTGGCAATCGGGGACTGAGATGGAAAACATTTCCGTGCATCGGCGTACACTGCTGCGTACGACGGCTGCCGGTGCGCGGAAAGGGAGTTGAGACAATGAAAAAATGGATGTTGGGCGCAGGCCTGCTGCTGGCACAGTTGGCGCAAGCGGGCCAGGTGAGCGTGCACGACCCGGTGATGGCGAAGCAGGGCGATACCTATTACCTGTATTCGACCGGCCCGGGCATCACCTTCTACAGCTCGAAGGATATGCTGAACTGGCGGCCGGAAGGCCGCATCTTCCCCGGTCATCCCGCCGCTGCCGCGAAGGCTGCGCCGGGTTTCGACGACCATGTATGGGCGCCGGACATCCAGTATCACAACGGCAAATACCTGCTGTATTACTCCGTTTCCGCCTTCGGCAAGAACACTTCGGCAATCGGCGTCACCACCAGCAAGACGCTGGACCCGCGTTCGCCCGACTACAAATGGGAAGACCAGGGCATCGTCGTGCAGTCGGTGCCGGGCCGCGACAACTGGAATGCTATCGATTCCAATGTCGTGGAGGACGAAAACGGCACTGGCTGGATGACGTTTGGTTCGTTCTGGAGCGGCATCAAGCTGGTCAAACTGAATGAGGACTGGACGCGCCCGGCCGAGCCGCAAACCTGGAGCACCATCGCAGCCCGCCCGCGCCCTGCCTTCGTGAAGGATGAAAACGGTGCCCCGGAGGAGATCGAGGCGCCTTTCATCTTCCGCAAGAACGGCTGGTACTACCTGTTTGTCTCGTGGGGGCTGTGCTGCCAGAAGGAGAAGAGCACTTACCACGTCGTCGTCGGCCGTTCGCGCCTGGTCACCGGGCCTTATGTCGACAAGGAAGGAAAAGACATGGCGCTTGGCGGCGGCTCGCTGGTGGTACAGGGCAATGCGAAGTGGAAGGCGCTTGGCCACAACAGCGCTTACACTTTCGACGGCAAGGACGTAATGGTGCTGCACGCATACGAGACTGCCGACAAATACCTGCAGAAGCTGAAGGTCATGGATATCCGCTGGGACAGCGCCGGCTGGCCGGTAGTCGATCCCGCGGACCTCGACAAATACCAAAGCGTGCAGAAATGACTGCGCCTTCGCCCGCCAGCGCATTCTGGCGCGTCCTTGCTGCACTCTTGGCGGCTGGAGCAGGCGCCGCAGCGTTCACGCCAGGCGCCGCGTGCGCCGCAGAACTATTCCCGCTGAAGGACGTACGCCTCCTGCCAAGCCCCTTCCTGCAAGCCCAGGAAACCAACCGCCAATACCTGCTGGCGCTCGACGCGGACCGGCTGCTGGCGCCATTCCGCCGCGAAGCTGGCCTGCCGCTGCCCAAGCCATCCTACGGCAACTGGGAATCCAGCGGGCTCGATGGCCACATGGGTGGCCACTACCTGTCGGCCCTGTCCCTGATGTGGGCAGCAACCGGCGATGGCACCGTACGCGAACGCCTCGACTACTTTGTGCAGGAGCTGAAAAAGGCGCAGGCGCAGGACGGCTACCTCGGCGGCATTCCCGGCGGCCGGGAAGCATGGAACGACATCGCCAAAGGCAAGCTCCACGCAGACAATTTCTCGGTCAACGGAAAATGGGTTCCCTGGTACAACCTGCACAAGATCGCCGCCGGCCTGCGCGATGCGTGGCGCTACGCCGGCAATGAGAACGCGCGGCAGATGCTGGTGAAATTTGCCGACTGGACGGTATCCATGACCAATGCCCTGAGCGACGAGCAGATGCAATCCATGCTGCGCGCCGAACACGGCGGCATGAACGAGGTACTGGCCGACGTCTATCAGCTGACGGGCGAGCAGCGCTACCTGGCCGCTGCCAAACGCTTCTCGCACCAGGCTATCCTGCAGCCGCTGGCGGCAGGCCGCGATGAACTGACCGGCCTGCATGCCAATACCCAGATTCCGAAAGTGATCGGTTTCGAGCGCATCGCGGAACTGAGCGGCGAGCCGCAATGGCATAAGGCCGCCAGCTTCTTCTGGCGCACCGTGCACGATCACCGCACGGTCGCCATTGGCGGCAACAGCGTCAGGGAGCATTTTCATGACGATAAGGACTTCTCCTCAATGAGCAGTGAGGTGGAGGGGCCGGAAACCTGCAATACCTACAATATGCTCAAGCTCACCGAGCTGCTGTACCAGCGCGATCCGAACGCCGCGTATGGCGACTATTACGAGCGCGCGCTGTACAACCATATCCTGGCTTCGCAGCGTCCGGAAAGCGGCGGCTTCGTATACTTCACGCCGATGCGCCCCAACCATTACCGCGTCTATTCGGAAGTGGACAAGGGCATGTGGTGCTGCGTGGGCTCGGGCATCGAGAGCCATGCCAAATACGGTGAATTCATTTACGCCCGAGATGGCGATGCCTTGCTGGTCAACCTGTTCATTCCGTCCCGGCTCGAATGGCGCGAAAAAGGCGTCGTACTGACGCAGTCGAACCGCTTTCCGGACCAGGCCAGCACCCGGCTGGCGATCGACAGCAGCGGCAAGTTCACGCTGAAGATCCGCTATCCAGGCTGGGTGGCGAAGGGCGCGCTGGCGCTGCGGGTGAACGGCAAAGCCGTTGCGGTCCATGCGTCGCCTGGCAGCTATGTTGAACTGGCGCGGGAGTGGCGAAAAGGCGACACCATCGATGTGCGGATGCCGATGCGCACCACGCTCGAGCAAATGCCGGACAAGTCGAATTACTATGCTGTGCTGCATGGCCCTATCGTCCTCGCGGCAAAGACATCGCCTTTCCCTGGCGAGCGCCTGAACTTCATGGCCGACGATTCCCGCATGGGACATATCGCGCAAGGCCAGGTCTGTCCGCAGGAGGCGGCGCCGGTCTTTGTGAGCGACAGCAAGGACTTCCTGGACAGGTTCAAGCCGGTGCCAGGCCAGCCGCTGACCTTTACTGCGCCGGGGCTGGTGCAGGGGCAGGGTGCGGACTCGGTGCGCTTCATACCCTTCTTCCGCCTGCACGATTCGCGCTACATGATCTACTGGCAGCAAACCTCGCCTGCCGGCCTGGCAAGCATGCGCACGAAAGCAGCCGCCGACGAAGCCGAACGCCTTGCGCTGGACGCGCGCACCATCGACCAGGTGGCGCCGGGCGAGCAGCAGCCTGAATCGGACCATTCCTTCAAGGGCGAGGGTGCCGATGCCGGCCTGAATGGCACGCGGCACTGGCGCCATGCCAGCGGTTGGTTCAGCTATGAGCTGAAGGACCGCGATGGCGCCGCCCGTGTATTGCGCCTGACCTTCTCCTCCGGCGATGCCGGCCGCAAGTTCGACGTAATGCTGAATGGCCGCCTGCTGCAGCAGGTCACCATCGAGCGCAAAGGGGATGCGTTCTACTCCATGGATATTCCCGTGCCCGCCGGCGTGGCCAGCGAGGGCAAGCTGGAAGTGAAGTTCGTCGCCCATCCCGGCTCCGTTGCCGGCGGCCTGTATGGCCTGCGCCTGCTGAGATAACAAAAACGATATGGGTCCCGCGAAAAAATGAATTAGATCGGCATGACGGATTCTCCTACTATTGACTTACTATAATTCAGGAGACCCGCATGACTGTCACCCGCAGGACTATTCTCGGCGGCGCGTTCGCCCTCGCATTTGCTGCTTCGGGCAGCGTACTGGCGGCCAAGCCGCTGGTGATGGGCTTCTCCCAGGTGGGCGCCGAAAGCGAATGGCGCAGCGCTAACACCGCCTCCATCAAGGAAGCCGCCAAGCAGGCCGGCATCACCCTCAAGTTCGCCGACGCGCAGCAGAAGCAGGAAAACCAGGTCAAGGCGATCCGTTCCTTCATCGCCCAGCGCGTGGACGTGATCGCGTTCTCGCCGGTGGTGGAAACGGGCTGGGAAACCGTGCTGCGTGAAGCCAAGGCGGCCAAGATTCCGGTCATCCTGACCGACCGCGCCGTGAAAGTGGCGGACAAATCGCTGTATGTGACCCAGATCGGCTCCGACTTCGTGGAAGAAGGCCGCCGCGCCGGCAAATGGCTGGTCGATTACGCAGCCAAGTCGAACAAGCCGGTACTGAACGTGGTCGAATTGCAGGGCACTGTCGGTTCGGCGCCGGCCCTGGACCGCAAAGCCGGTTTCGAAGAAGCCATCAAGGGTAACGCCAAGCTGAAGGTGATCCGCACCCAGACCGGCGAATTCACCCGCGCCAAAGGCAAGGAGGTCATGGAGGCCTTCCTGAAAGCCCATGGCAAGGACATCAACGTGCTGTATGCGCACAATGACGATATGGCGATCGGCGCTATCCAGGCCATCGAGGAAGCTGGCCTGAAGCCGGGCAAGGACATCATCATCGTTTCCATCGACGGCGTGAAGGGCGCGTTCCAGGCCATGATTGCCGGTAAGCTGAACGTGTCGGTCGAATGCAGCCCGCTGCTTGGCCCGCAGCTGATGAAAGCGGCGCAGGACGTCGTCGCCGGCAAGCCTGTGCCGCCGCGCATCGTGACCGAGGAGCGCGTGTTCCCGGCGGAAGTGGCGGCAAAAGAACTCCCTAACCGGAAATACTGATGGCTAATGCGGCGGCACCGGTGCTGGAGCTGTCCGGCATCCATAAGGCATTCCCGGGCGTGAAGGCGCTGAGCGAGGCGGGACTGCGGCTCTATCCTGGCGAAGTGCATACGCTGATGGGGCAGAATGGGGCGGGCAAGTCGACCCTGATCAAGGTGCTGACCGGCGTGCATGCGCCGGACCAGGGCAGCATCACGATGGAAGGCCGGGCTATTCATCCGCGTTCGACGCTGGAGGCGCAGGAGCTGGGCATTTCCACGGTGTACCAGGAAGTGAACCTGTGCCCGAACCTGTCGGTGGCCGAGAATATCTTCATCGGCCGCTACCCGCGCAAGTGGGGCATGGTCGATTGGGCCGGGATGCGGACGCGGGCTGCTGCCTTGCTGCGCGAGCTGGAGATCGATATCGACGTGAGCGCGCCCTTGTCGCGCTATCCCCTGGCGATCCAGCAGATGGTGGCGATTTCGCGGGCCTTGAACATTTCTTCGCGCGTGCTGGTGCTGGACGAGCCAACGTCCTCGCTCGATGAGGCGGAGGTGCAGTTGCTGTTCCGCGTGCTGCGCCGCCTGCGCGAACAGGGCATGGCGATCCTGTTCGTTACCCACTTCCTTGACCAGACTTACGCGATTTCCGACCGCATCACGGTGATGCGCAATGGCGAGCGGGAAGGGGAGTATGCGGCGGCTGAGCTTTCGCGGCTGGCGCTGGTGAACAAGATGATTGGCAAGCCGGCGGATGCCGCGGACGCTGCGACCGCGGGCGAAAGCGAAGCGCAGGATGCTGCCGCTGATACGGGTGCGAGCGGCGCAGCGCGCGTGGTGCTGGAGGCCCGCGGCCTGGGCCGCAAAGGCGTGCTGCAGCCGGTCGACATGCAGGTGCGCGAGGGCGAAGTGCTTGGACTGGCCGGGCTGCTCGGCGCCGGCCGCACCGAGCTGGCGCGATTGCTGTTCGGCGCAGACCGCGCCGACAAAGGCGATATCGCGATCGGCGACAAGGCTTTTGGCACGTTCGCCAATCCGCGCCAGGCCATTGCCGCCGGCATCGGATTCTGCTCGGAAGACCGCAAGCTGGAAGGCGCGATCCTGTCGCTCTCCGTGCGCGAGAACCTGGTGCTGGCCCTGCAGGCACGCCAGGGCACGCTGCGCGCTATCCCGATGCAACGCCAGCGCGAGCTGGCGGAAGAATACGTCAAGGCGCTCGGCATCCGTACTGCCAGCATCGAGACGCCGATCGGCACCCTCTCCGGCGGCAACCAGCAGAAGGTGCTGCTGGCGCGCTGGCTTGCCACCGGTCCGCGCCTGATGATCCTGGACGAACCAACGCGCGGCATCGATGTGCGCGCCAAGCAGGAAATCATGGATTACGTTACTACGCTGTGCAAGCGCGGCATGTCGCTGCTGTTCATATCTTCGGAACTGCCGGAAGTATTGCGCGTGAGCGACCGCATGATCATCATGCGCGACCGCGCCACTTGCGGCGAATTCCGGCGCGGCGAGCTCGATGAAGCGACCGTGCTGCATGCCATCGCAGGGGAGGCAGTATGACGCAAAACGCTGTCAACCTGGCTCCCGTGCAGGCCCCCGGCGGCCCCGATGCGATTCCGGGCATGGGTGCGCGCCTGTCGGCCCACCCGCTGGCGCGCCCGCTCGGTGCGCTGCTCGTGCTGCTGCTGATTAACCTGTTTGCCGTGCCCGGCTTCTTCCACCTGGAAGTGAAAGACGGCCACCTGTACGGCGCCATGGTCGACATCCTGAACCGCGCCGCACCCTTGATGCTGGCCGCCACCGGCATGACCATCGTCATCGCCATGCGCGGCATCGATATTTCGGTCGGCGCCGTGGTGGCGCTGGCAGCGGCCGTGGCCTGCACCATGGCCGCCGCCGAACAGCCGCTCTGGCTGGCCTTCGCCGCCGCACTGGGCGCCGCGCTGTTGTGCGGTGTCTGGAACGGCCTGCTGGTCGCCAGCCTTGGCCTGCAACCGATCGTCGCTACCCTGGTCCTGATGGTCGCCGGACGCGGACTGGCGCAACTGGTCACGGACGGGCAGATCATCACCGTCTATCGCGACGACTTCTTCGTGCTTGGCAGCGGCTATCTGCTTGGCCTGCCGGTTGCGCTGTACCTTGCGCTGGCGGTGGTGGCGGCCGTTGCGCTGGCGATGCGCAAGACCGCCCTCGGCCTGTTCACGCAGGCAGTCGGCGTCAACCCGGTCGCAGCAAGGCTGGCCGGCATCCGCGCCAGCGCCCTGATCTTCGCCAGCTATGCCTTCTGCGCCGTATGCGCCGGCCTGGCGGGCCTGATCATCAGTTCCAACATCAAGAGTGCCGATGCCAACAACGCCGGCCTGCTGCTGGAGCTGGACGCCATTCTCGCCGTCACGCTGGGCGGCACTTCGCTGGCCGGTGGCAAATTCAACCTGGTGGGCAGCGTGATCGGCGCCCTGATCATCCAGACCCTGACCTATACCGTCTATTCGCTCGGCGTGCCGCCGGAAGTCAACCTCGTCGTCAAGTCGCTGGTGGTATTCGCGGTCTGCCTGTCGCAAAGGAGCAAGGCATGACCCGCGCCCCGTACTTCACTTCCCTCGTCACGGTCGGACTGCTGGCGGCCTTGCTGGTGGCTGGCGGCATCGCCTATCCGGGCTTCCTGTCGCTGCAGGTCATGCTCAACCTCCTGATCGACAATGCCTTCCTGCTGGTGATCGCCATCGGCATGAGCTTCGTCATCCTGTCCGGCGGAATCGACCTGTCGGTCGGCTCCGTGCTGGCGCTCAGCACCATGGTCGCTGCCTGGCTGCTGAACGTTGCGCACTGGCCGCCGGCGGCCGTGATGGTGGCGGTGCTGCTGATGGGGGCTCTTTTTGGTGCAGGCATGGGCGCCCTGATCCACTACTTCCGCCTGCAGCCATTCATCGTCACCCTGGGCGGCATGTTCCTGGCGCGGGGCCTGTGCTACCTGATCAGCGTAAACTCGATCCCGATCGAAGACCCGGCCTTCGTCGCAATCTCGCAAGCCCAGGTCGGCATTTTCGACGGCTTTGTCTCGCCCGGTGTGCTGGTAGCGCTGGCGCTGCTGGCAGTGGCCATGGCGGTGGCGCACCTGACGCCATTCGGCCGCGCTGTCTACGCAGTGGGCGGCAACGAGCAGTCGGCGCACATGATGGGCTTGCCGGTCGGCGCAACCAAGGTCGCCGTGTATGCCATCAGCGGCGGTTGTGCGGCACTGGCAGGCTTGCTGTTTTCGTTCTACATGCTGTCCGGCTATGGACTGCACGCGCAGGGCACCGAGCTTGACGCGATCGCCGCCGTGGTGATCGGCGGCACGCTGCTGACCGGCGGCTACGGCTATGTGGCCGGGGCGTTGACCGGCGTGCTGGTGCTGGGCGCCATCCAGACCCTGATCGTCTTTGATGGCACGCTCAGTTCATGGTGGACCAAGATCGTGATCGGCGTGCTGCTGTTCGCGTTCTGTGCGCTGCAAAGGCTGCTGGCCTGGAAACAGAAAAACTAAAAGGAGACTACATGTTCGCGAAAACGTCCATCGCTTCAGCGCTGGCGGCGCTGTGCACGCTGGCGCAGGCAGCCAATCCGCTGGTGACAAATATCTTTACCGCCGATCCGGCCGCCCTGGTCGACGGCAACCGCGTCTACCTTTATGTCGGCCACGACGAAGCTGCGCCGGAAGGCAAGGACTACCTGATGCGCGAATGGCGTGTGCTGTCCTCCTGCGACATGAAGAACTGGACCGACATGGGTTCGCCACTGAACGTGAAAACCTTCAAGTGGGCCAAGGCCGATGCCTGGGCTGCCGACATTACCAAGCGCAATGGCAAGTACTACTTCTACGCACCGGTCGAACACGATGCCAGCAAGCCGGGCAAGGCGATCGGCGTAGCGGTATCGGACAAGCCGACCGGCCCCTTCGTCGATGCCCGCGGCAGCGCCCTGGTCACCAACGACATGACCAGGGAAACCGACATCCCTTGGGATGATATCGATCCTGCGGTCTTCATCGACAAGGACGGCCAGGCATACCTGTACTGGGGCAACCGCGTGCTGAAATACGCGAAGCTGAAGCCGAACATGATCGAACTCGATGGCCCGGTCCACACCGTCGGCATCGACAACTTCACCGAAGCGGCCTACCTGCACCGCCACGACAAGACCTACTACCTGACCTACTCGCGCAATTTCCCTGAGGAGACCGCGTACGCCACCGCTCCAAGCGCCACCGGGCCCTGGACTTTCCGCGGCAAGATCATGGACATGAACAAGGTCGTGAAAACCATCCACCAGGCGGTGATCGATTTCAACGGCAAGTCCTACATCTTCTACCACAACGACAAGCTGCCGACCGGCGGCGAGTTCCGCCGCTCCGTGGCGGTGGAAGAACTGCACTACAAGCCTGACGGCAGCATCGCCTTCATCCCGCAAACGGCGGAAGGTCCCGCTGCCAATCCTGCCCCGGGCTGCAAATGAAGCGCGACTTATTGGTTGATAACGGCGGTGGTATCATGCCCCGCATGACTACCCCGAATCCGAACTGGTTCCTGAAGGCGAGGTTAAAAACTCGTCAACTGTTGCTGATGATCGCGCTGGATGAACACCGCAACATCCACCGCGCCGCGGAAGAACTGCACATGACGCAGCCGGCCGCCTCCAAGCAGCTCAAGGACCTGGAGGACATGCTGGACGTGAAGCTGTTCGAGCGCCTGCCGCGCGGCATGGAGCCGACGCTGTACGGCGAAACCATGATCCGCCATGCCCGCATGGCCCTCACCAGCCTGGCCCTGGCGCATGACGATATCGTGACGCTGAAAGCCGGCCTGTCCGGCCAGGTGGAAGTCGGCGTGATCATGACGCCGGCCATGAACCTGCTGCCCAATGCCATCACCCGCGTGAAAAAGGAAGCGCCGCTGCTGCGCATTGGCGTGCAGGTCGAAGCGAGTAATGTGCTGATGGAACTGCTACAGCGCGGCACGCTGGATTTCATGATCGGCCGTATCCTGGAGAAGGAAAGCACGGCGGGCCTGGTGTATGAGGAACTGACCGAGGAACCGGCATGTGCCGTGGTGCGCACCGGCCACCCGCTGCTCGATCGCGACAAGTTGCAATTGAAGGACATCGCCAATCGCCCGTGGATCCTGCCGCCGCAGGGCAGCATCCTGCGCCACCGCTGCGACATGATGTTCCGCCGCGCCGGCCTTGAACCGCCGGTCGACGTGGTCGATACCACCTCGCAACTCCTGATCACTGCGCTGCTGCAAAAGACCGATGCCCTGCACGTGATGCCGGTGGAAGTGGCACGCTATTACGCCGACCTGAACGTGCTGTCCATCCTGCCGCTGGAGCTGCCGTTCCGCATGGATGCTTTCGGCATCATCACCAAGGCCGACCACCTCATGTCGCCGGGCGCCAGCCTGCTGTTGCAGGCGGTGCGCAGCGCGGCGAAAGAGTTGTACTGAGTCAGCCGAAGGCGTTGGCCGGCAGGCCCGGCACGTCGATGCGGGCGCTGAACAGGGCGCCGGCCAGCGGTTCCAGCGCCAACTGGTCCACCGACAAGCCTTCGCGTGCGGTGGTGATGTAAAGCGTGCGCAGGTCTGCGCCGCCGAAAGCCAGCGAAGCAGGGTGCGATGTCGGCAGTGGCACTTCCGCCAGCAGTTCGCCATCCGGGCTGAAACGGCAGACGCGCTTGCCGCCCCAGGTCGCAACCCAGATGCAGCCTTCGCTGTCGGCCTGCATCCCGTCCGGCGAGCCGCCATCGGTATAGCGGCGCCAGGTTTCGCGTGCACCAAGGCTGCCATCGGCGGCCAGCGGGTAGCGGTAAGTCACGTCGAGGAAGCTGTCCGAGTGATACAGCGCGCTGCCGTCGGGCGCAAAGGCCGGGCCGTTGCAGATGTGGTAGCCCTCGTCTGCCACGTGCAGGCTCTGGTCCTGGTCGAGGCGGAACAACTTGCCCACTTTTTGCCGGTAATCGGTATTGTGCATGGAGCCCAGCCACAGGCGCCCGCTTGGGTCGACCTTGGCGTCGTTCAGGCGCTGGCCAGTGGCGCTGTCGACCACGCGCACGACCGGCGCGATGCGCAGCTCCGGCTCCAGCCACAGGCGCACCACGCTGTCGCGCAAGCCGGCCATGAAGCCATCGCCGTCGCGGCGCGGCACCAGCCAGCAGATATAGTCAGGCAGCAGCCAGCTGCGATGCTCGTGCTTTGCCGCGTTCCACGCGTGCAGGATGCAACGCTTAAGGTCAACAAACAGTAGGCGGTCTTGCGCCGGCAAATACAGCGGGCCTTCGCCCAGCTCGGCGGCGAGGGGCAGGACGCATTGGGCAGTATAGGATTTCATCCTCGCATTCTATGCGGCGATGGCGGGAACCCGTGATTACTTTTTTCGGACCAGCTATAACTTATTTGGCACGAGGTGATGGTTGGAGAGAATCAAACCCGTTTGCGCGCACTACAATGAAATACCCAACCAAAGTGTTTAGCCCGCCACTGGCGGGCTCTTTTTTTGCGCTCGATTTTTGGCGGCGCGACGTGCAAATCCGCCCTAGGCTCCTTGCTTGCAAAAATTTATTAGAAAATCTTCCTATTTCGCTAAACTTTCCTAAAAAGCCATGGATATATTGATCGAGGACGTGCGCAATGCTGCCTCGGTAGTTGTCTCTTTATCAATATAGGATAAGCCATGGTAGCAATTGTTAGCGGTAGCGGTCTCGGTCTGAATCTCGTGTCCTCGTCCACCCTGGGTGGCGGTGTTGCTGGAAATGCGGCACTGGGCAGCAGCGGCGAAAAAGCCTATGTCAATACAGCCAACGGCAACCTGGTCTTGCAAGACCGCGACGACCTGCTGGCCGGCCATGGCTTCGATATCGCCACCGTGCGCACCTATAACAGCCAGGGCGCGCTGGATGCCGCCAACGGCAACTGGCACATCGGCTTCTACCGCAGCGTTGTCAACTTTACCGGCCCGCTGAACCAGAATGGCAGCACGGTTACCCGTATCGACGGTGACGGTTCCTCGGCGCTCTATAACTGGGACAGCAACCGTTCGGCCTACGTGACTGCGGCAGGCGAGGGTACTTTCGATACATTGACCTTTGCCGGAAACCCTGACCGCTGGACCTGGACTGACGGCAGCACCGGCGTGACCGAAACCTACGACTGGATCAATGGCCGCGGCAGGCTGGCGGTGCAGGCGGATCGCAGCGGCAACCAGATTACTTACAGTTACATTGGCGACCAACTGAGCGAGGTAGCGAACCAGGACGGCGAGAAGACCGTACTGGACTACACCAGCGGCAAGCTGACCAGCGTACATTCGGTCGACAAGGATGGCCTGCCGCATACCCGCGTGCGTTACACCTATGACGACCATGGCCGCCTGGCGACCGTCACCGTCGACCTGACCCCGGACGACAACAGCATCGCCGACGGCAAGGTCTACATCACCAACTACACCTATGACGGCGACAGCCAGCGCATCGCCAGCATTGCGCAGACAGACGGCACGCTGCTGCGCTTTGATTACACCGAGTTCAATGGTTCCTGGCGCGTGAGCAAGCTGCGCCAGATGATCGACGGCGTGGAGCGTGTCACTTCCTATGATTACTCGGACCTGGCGAATGCCGTGCCGGCTACGGCGGACGTGGATGGCAGCAAGCTGTCCACGGTCGGCGACGTCACGACCCCCAACACTACTCCACTCGATACGGGCAAAGTCACCAGCACCGAGCCGCGGGTCAATGACAACGCGGCAGGCGTCGACCCAAGCAAGCTGGTGACCACCGACACCAGGGTGGTCGGCCAGGATGCGCGCGTCAATGATTACAGGTTGTCGACTACTGAGTCGCAGGCCGGGCCGAAAACGGCAACCATCGATTCGAGCCAGCTGTCGACTATCGAACAACGCGATGTCGAGCACAGCGCCGCGCTCAATGGCAGCAAGCTGTCGACCGTTGAGGCGCCGGTCAAGGACCAAAGCGCCAATATCGATAGCAGCAAGCTGTCTACCAAAGATCCGGTTACGGCGCCGGCCAGCGCCAACCTCGATCCGAGCCGCCTGTCGACTGCCGGCAGCCAGGCCGTTGGCCATGATGCCAGCGTCGATCCGTCCAAACTGAGCACCGTTGGCCAGCAACAGAACGCGCATGACGTGGCGCTGGACGGCAGCAAGCTGTCTACCACTGAGTCCACCATCGTCAACCATGGTGACCGGATCGACGGCAGCAAGCTGTCCACCATTGGCACGCAAATCGATGCGCATACCCTGCCAATCGATGGCGCCAAGCTCGTCACCACCGATAATCAAGCTACGCCTCATAGCGCTCAACTCGACGGCAGCAAGCTGGCAACCAGCGACACTTCGCTCACCAATCATGCAGCGTCACTGAACAGCGGCAAGCTGTCCAGCACGGAAACGGTCGCCACCAGCCACAGTGCTGACGCCAACACAGCGTACCTGTCGACGAGCACGACCCAAACTGTTAGCGAGAATGTTGGCGTGAACAGCGGCGAGCTGGCGGCGGTCGATTACCAGGCGTCCGCCAATGTCGCAGCCTTGGACGCGAGCAAGCTCACTAAGACCCCCACATATAGCTACACTGCGGATGTCGAGGTGAGTCGTGTCGCTACCCGGAACACTTTCAGCGGCAGGGGAAGCCTTGCGAGCGCGCAGTTGACCAATACAGCAATGCCGACGCAAAAGCTTACCGCGACGCTGTCAGCTGGCCTTTTGAAGCCGGGCGCAAGGGAGGCTTACAGATTTGAATTGCTGGCGCGCGAATTGCCCTATGTTTGTCCAGCGGACTTCAGCTGGAGCGCGCTGACCTGGACACTGTATGGCACGGAAATGCCGCTCGTTGCAACTGCCGTGCAGGCTGCGCTTGGCAATATCACTGTCCGTCCGGGGCAGCTACTTAGCGAATTCCCTTCTGTCATTGAAGGTATGGTTGAGGTTCCCGATCGGTTCTTTTACGAGATCTTGCCCGGCGAAACCTGGGGCACGATTGCGAAGAAACTGTATGGCAGCGATGCCGTTGAGGTCGTAGCCGCTGTCGCCAGGGCAATGACCTTGCCAGCTGCATACCGGGCCGAACCCGCAGCGGATTTCGATAGCAGGATCGCTGGTTCGAATTTGCCGGCAACAGTCGCTTACACCGTCCGCACCGGCGATACGCCTGTTTCGGTAGCTCCTTATTATCAGGTAAAGGATGGCGACACCTGGGCCAGCATTGCTGAAACATTATATGGTGATGCCCATGCGGCAGAAGCCCTGGCTGGTCACCTGCAGTGGCCAGGCCTGGTCGCCGGTGTCCATTTGACGAGTCTGCCCGCGAGCCTGGATTACCAGTGGTGGACGGCCAAGGCGACGCCAAGTTATGAGGTGCCAGCCGGAGCTACGTGGGCTTCGGTCACCGCGGCGTTATACAACACCAGCGTACCGGAAGCTGTGGCTGCACTGCGCCTGGCGCTGGGTGACCCAGCCCTGACACCTGGAATGACGATTACCGGGGTGCCGCCAGAACTGCACTTCACCGCGGCAGACAGTTATACCAGCGCTACCCCTGTCTACGTTGTCCAGCCCAATGACACCTGGGCTTCGCTTGCCATCGACCTGTATGGCGTCAGTGCTGAAAATGCGGCCGGCGCAGGCGTTGCGCTGCAAGCTGCGATGGCAGAGTTAGGAATAGGCCTGACATGGGATAGGACGCTGCCTGGATTGCCTTCCGAGCTGAATTACACAGCATGGAGCCCGGTATCGTCTGAGCCATACTACCGCGTCAAAACTGCCGAGACCTGGGGCACCATTGCCGCTTCGCTTTATGGTAGTGCCGATGCAGCCTCGGCCCTTCAGGCAGCGTTGGGCAACCCATCTTTGGCCGCTGGTGGAAAGTTGGGCAATCTTCCGGCCACGTTGGCTTACACGCATCAGAAAACCATCACGGTGCCTGCCTATTATGAGGTGAAAGCGGGCGACAGCTGGAGCAGCATCTGTTCCAGCGTATACGGCACGGACGCGCCGGAAGCAATTGCAGCCCTGCAGGCTGCAATGGGCAACCCGGCGCTGACTGCAGGGGTACAGCTCTCCGGCATTCCTGGCAAATTGGCCTATTCGACCAGCGCTGAGGTGACGGTGCCGGCCTATTACACTATTCAGGGCGGCGACACCTGGGCGTCGATTGCAAAGGCTTTGTATGGCGCCGCTGAAGCGGCAGATGCCTTGCGCACTGCAATGGGGGACCAGGCACTGGTGGACGGAGTTCATCTCGCTGGCCTGCCGGTTTCGCTGGAATACACGACCAGCACTACCATCACCGTACCAGCCTACTATACGGTGCAGGCAGGCGATACCTGGAGCATTCTCGCAGCGAAGCTGTACGGCAGTAGCGCCAGCGAGGCGGCAACTGCGCTGCAATCGGCGATGGGTAGCGCGGATCTGGCGCCAGGCTCGCGCCTGAGTGGATTGCCGGTGGCGCTGAACTACACAATCACTACCCCGGTGTCCGTGCCACCGTATTACCTCGTACGCGATGGTGACACCTGGGCGGGCATTGCCAAGCAGCTGTATGGCAGTGACCTGCCGGAGGCGGCGACCGCGCTGCAGGCTGCGCTTGGCAACCAGGCGCTGGCGCCGCAAACACGACTCGCTGGCCTGCCTGGCGCGCTGGAATTCGACACCACGCGCGAAATAACGGTGCCGCCGTACTACACGGTGGAGGAAGGCGATAGCTGGAGCAGCATCGCGGCTCGCCTGTACGGCAGCAGCGCACCGGAAGCCACCGCCGCCTTGCAGCAAGCCATGGGCAATGTGGAGCTGGGGCAGGGCGTCAAACTGACCGGCCTGCCGACGGTGCTGGAATACACGACCGGCAGCACGATGACCGTGCCGGCCTATTACACGGTGCAGGCTGGCGACACCTGGACCAGCCTGGCCCTCAGCCTGTACGGCAGCAGCGATCCGGAGGCAGCTGCAGCATTGCAGCTGGCCATGGGCGGCACGCCACTGGAGGTGGGCGCCAAGCTGGCCGGCATGCCTGCCACGCTGCAGTACACCACCACCAGCACCATCACCGTGCCGGCCTATTACGCCGTGCAAGCGGGCGATACCTGGGCTTCCATCGCGGCTGCCTTGTACGGCGATGCCGCTGCCGCCGATGCACTGCAAGCAGCGATGGGCAATCCGGCGCTGGACGCCGGCGTGCAATTGCAAGGCTTGCCGGGCACGCTGCACTACACCACCACGGTGGCAATCACCGTGGCGCCGCACTACACCGTGCAGGCAGGCGACACCTGGACCACGATTGCGCAAGCGCTGTACAACACCACTGACAGTGAAGCCGCTGCAGCGCTGAAGGCTGCATTGGGTTCGCCGAACCTGGCCGCTGGTCTCGTCCTTGAGCAGTTCCCGGCCAAGCTGGACTACCTGAAGGTGACCGGCAGCGTGGATGCGCCGCCGTACTATATGGTTCAACCAGGCGACACCTGGCAGGCGGTGACCCAGTTCCTCTATGGCACGACCGAACCCGATGCCATTGAAACCCTGCGCAATGCCCTCGGTTATCCGAGCCTGCTGCCGGGCGCCAAGCTGACCATGCTGCCGGCGACCCTGGCCTACGGCATCAGCACGCCGGTACCGGCTTATTACCGCCTGCGCGAGAACGAGAACTGGAACCGCATTGCAGAAGTCCTGTACGGCACAAGCTCCACCGAGGCGGCGGACGCACTGAGGACTGCCTTGGGCAATCCTCAGCTCACGCTGGGCGGCAAGCTGACGAATTTGCCAGCCACACTGACTTATGTCACGCACACGGTGACGGTGCCAAGCTACTACCGCATCAAGGAGGGCGACACCTGGGAAAGCATTGCGCAAACCGTGTACCGTAACGGCGATCCCGCCGTTGTCGTTGCGCTGAAGGCGCTGCTGCACGATGCACCGCTGGTCCCCGGCGGAAAACTGGAAGGCCTGCCTTATTGGCTGGACTACACCAGCGACCGCGTGCCGCCGTATTACCGCATCAAGGAAGGCGACACCTGGGCCGCTGTGGCCAGCTATCTGTATGGCAGCACAGACGGTGCTGCGGCGCTGCAGGCAGTAATGGCGCCGCAGGAACTGGTGGCCGGTGGCAAGCTGACCGGCTTGCCGCTCTACCTGCATTATGAAATTACCCAGAAGGTGCCGGACTATTACGTCGTCCAGGCCGGCGACAGCTGGGAAAGCATCACGCAGAAACTGTATGGTGTCACCGAACAGAGCGCGGTGCAGGCGCTGCGCACCAGGATGGGAGGCACCAGCCTGGTGGCCGGTCGCCACCTCGATTACATACCAGCTTCGCTGACTTACCAGACCACCACCAATGTTGCGGTACCACCGTACTACACGGTGAAGGCGGGCGATACCTGGCAGGGTATTACGCTGGCCCTGTACGGGACCGACCACCCGGCAGCGCAGGCGGCGTTGCAGGCAGCGCTCGGCAATCCAGCGCTGGCATCCGGTGCCAAGTTACGCAACCTGCCGGCGCCGCTGGCGTACGAAACCACTGCAACCAATGTGCAGGTGCCGCCGTACTACCTGGTGAAAGAGGGCGATAGCTGGGAGTCGATCACCCAGGCGCTGTACCACACGGACCAGTCCAGCGCCGTCACGGCACTGCGCACAGCCCTGGGCAATCCGGCCCTGCATGCCGGCGACCGCCTGGCCAACCTGCCGGCCAAGCTGGGTTTTTCGCTGGCTTCGCCGATCGGCACGCAAACCCGTGTCACCGATGCGCTGGGCAATGTCACCACCCTGACCAGCGATTCGTGGAGCCGCCTGGTCAAAATGCAGGCGCCTGCGCTGGCCAATGGCACCAGTCCGTCCGTCGCTTACAGCTATGACGGGGCCGGCAACCTGGTGAGCCAGGTCGACGGCTTGGGCGCGGTGACCCGCTATGAATACGACGGCGCAGGCAACCAGACCAAGGTCACCGATGCCTTGGGCAATGTTACGGAGCGCACTTACAGCAATGGATTGCTGACCAGCGAAAGCGTCAGCTTCAATGCCAACGTTCGCTATGCGGGCGATCGCCGCACCCAAACCGCACGCATGGTGTATGACGCGGCGCGCCGCCTGCGCTTTACCATCGACCGCGAAGGCGGCGTCACCGAATATCGCTACGATGCCAAGGGCCAGCGAGTCAGCAGCATCAGCTATACCACCGACGCCTATTCCGGATCGCAGTTCGGCGAAGGCGACCTGGCCAACTGGGCCGCCGGCCGCGACAAGTCGCGCACCGTGCGCACTGATACCGCTTATGATTTCCGTGGCCAGGCCAGCCAGGTCACCAAGTGGAATGCGATCGACGCCAGCGGCAACGGTGTCGCTGACGGCAAGCAGTCTGTCACCACCTTCGTGTACAGCCAGGCTGGCCAATTGCTGCAGACCATCGCACCGGATACCGGCACCACCAGCCTGACCTACGATGGCCTGGGCCGCGTGCTCAATCGTATCGACGATTCGGGTGCCATCACCAGCACCGTTTACGACGATGCCGGCCACAAGTCCGTCCTGCGCATGGCCAATGGCCTGGTCACCACCTCGACCTTTAATGAAGCCGGCCTGCTGGTTTCCCTGCTGCAAAGCGACGGCAGTCAGGCCTTGGGTGAGAGCAAATACTTCTACGATGCCGATGGCCGCCTGCGCGTGACGCAAGGCGCTGACGGCGCCAAGAGCGCCGTGCTGTACGACGCGGCCGGCCGCAAGACCGGGGAGGTAAGCGCCACCGGGGCACTGACTGAATACATCTACGACGCCAACAACCACCTGGTACACACCGTCCGTTACGCGACCGCATTGAAGCCGGAACTGCTGGTTGCGGCCAGCACCGACCTGGGGCAGGCCGCCAACGCAGCGGCACTGGAACGCGCGCTGGGCTGGACCATCGACGTGCTGCGGCCGCAAGCAAGTGCGCAGGACGTGAAGTCCTGGAACTTCTATGACACGCTGGGCCGCCTTAACTGGCAAGTGGACGGCATGGGCTATGCAACCCAGACGCTGTATGACGGCGACTCGCATGCATATGCGGTCAACCGCTTGTCGACCCCGGTCGACACCTCGCAGTTGGGCAATGGTATCGGCGTGACGCTCAAGCTGGGCGGCAACACGACTTCTCTGCAGCTGGCGGAAACCGGCGGCGCCAATGGCATCCGCACCTTTACCGCAGTCGTCAAGGGGCAGGTCGCTGTGGGCAACGCCGGTACGCCAAGTGGTACCGTGACCTTCTTCGCCGGTTCGGCCATCCTCGGCAGCGCCAAGGTGCGCAACGGCGTGGCGACCTTTACCGGCGCCCTGCCGGCAGGACATAGCGACGTCAGCGCCGTGTATTCCGGCGACGGCAGCAATTTCAGCAGCACCTCCAACACGGTCGGAACCGACGTGGCTACGCTGCCTGCCACCGCCATCGTGCTGGCGGCCGATACGGCCAGCACGCGCTACGGCACGCCAGTGCAGCTCTCAGCCACGGTGACCGGCGCACAGCCCGGCGGCGTCGTCGCGTTCTACAGCGGCGAGGTGGCGCTGGGCTTTGGCGTGCTGGCCAATGGGGTAGCGCATCTGAGCGCAAGCAATATTCCGCTGGGACAGGGCAAGCTGACAGCCGTTTACCTGGGCGATGCAGCCAACGCCGGCAGCGTGTCGGCGGCGCTGGATGAAACCGTCCAGCAGGCGATCCCGACGGTCGTGCTGGCCAGTTCCAGCGAACAGGCTGTTTCGGGCCGTGAAGTCAGGCTGTCCGTGCTTGTCAGCGGCCAGAATCCGCAGGGCAGCGTTACCTTCTACGACCAGGCGAACGCCGTTATCGGTAAAGTCAACCTGATGTACGGCCGTGCCGAACTGCTCGTGACCAACCTGCCTGTCGGGAATGAGAAAATTGTCGCCGTCTACAGCGGCGATACGTTCAACACCAGTGCGACCTCGGCCGTGTTGAACGAGCAGGTTGCGCGCGAGACCACGCATACAGCGCTCTACCTGCAGCGCAATAATACGGTGTTCGGCAGTGTCACCAGCCTGTTCGCCAAGGTGAGCGGTTTCAATCCAGCCGGTGTCGTGTCGTTCTTCGACGGCCATCACAAGCTGCTGGGGACGGGAGAGGTGGCCAACGGCCAGGCGCGCCTCGATATCGTCAATTACGACGGGCCATTGGACGAGATCACCGCAAGCTTTGCCGGCGACGCAGCCAATGCCATCAGTACTTCGGACCAGGTCAACAACACCCGCGCCGCAACCAGCTTCCTCTACAGCGAATATCATTCGAGCCAATGGTCCACGATTACTGCCGGCGAGTACTTCTCGATCGGCTTCCAGCCGACCGGTGCGCGCCCGACCGGCGGCGCCAGCCTGTACGATTCGCGCGGCAAGCTGGTGATGACGCTCGCTGGAGTTGACAGCTATGGCTACTACAACTTCCGCGGCGATATCGGCTTGTTTCCGGCCGGCGATGAAGTCCTGACGATGGTGTACGGGGGCGATGAAAATGTTGCTCCTTCGGTGGCAAGCATGACGCTGCACGTGCGCCCGGTCAATGCCCAGATCAGTGCCACCGTCTTTGACAGCAATTCGGTCGAAGATGGCCAGAGCAGGACGATTACGGTTACCGTGCGCGACTCCTGGGGCAAGCTGCCAATGGGCGGCTCGGTGACCTTCTTCGATGAGTCCACTGGTGCGGTGCTGGGCACTTCTGCGGTTGTCAATGGCGTGGCGGCGTTGGCGGTGGAGGCGCACGGCCGTCCGTCATATCAGACGATCCGTGCCAATTATTCCGGTGGCGCGTACCATTCTCCTGCCAGCGCCACATTGTCATACCCTGTCGACCCGGCGCCGAAGGTCAAGCCGAAGATCAGCCTGGTGAGCAATGTGAGCAGCGTGGTGCAGGGCGGCATGGTAACGCTTACCGCGACGCTTGAGGGCGACAACCAGGTTGGCAGCCCGCTGGTTGCTGTGCTCTATAGCGGCAAAACCTGCCTCAACGGGGCGCAGTTCGGTGGCGGGAGGACGGTCTCGTGGACCATGCCGCTTTCCATGGTGGGCAAGGTGCCGCTGCGCGTGGCGTACTACCATAACGACTCGAACAGCTGGTCCGGCTCGTACCAGCTGCAGGAAGAGAATATCTCGAGCGAGATCTTCGTCGACGTAACACCGGATGCTTCGTATACGGCGCCGGTCGATACGAAGCCGACGCCGCCGCTTGCGCTGAGCATCAACACCAAGTTCGCGCAATCGGTCGCAGCAGCGTCGATCACCGACGACATCGTCCTGAAGGCAACCTTCACGACTGGCTTCCAGTCCGTGCAGGGCGCGGTGGTTGCTTTCTTCAATGGCGACAAGCTGATCGGCTTGGCACAGACCCGCAGCAACGGCAGCGAAGCATATCTGAAAGTGGGCAGCCTGCCGCCGGGCGATTACGCGCTCACGGCCAAGTTCTCCAGCGACGGAACGATCGGCCAGTCCGAATCGGCAGTAGTCAACTTCACCGTTGCACGCGCTACCACCAGCACGACACTGAGTATCGCGCCAACGCAGGGCAAGCCGAAGAATACCTACACCCTGCTGGCAAGGGCGGCCGGCCCGTTGACGACGACCGGCCGCATGAAGTTCTACAACGGCGCCCAGTTGATCGGCGAAACGGATGTGAAGGCTGGCCTGGCAACCCTGGAGGTGGCTCTGCCGGGCGGCAATGCGGAGATTCACGCAGAATACTCGGGCGATGCGGCCAGCACCGGCAGCGTATCGGCCGCAATCCAGCAGGCCGTGGCCGGCGGCGTGGCCCAAGTGAGCTTGAGCGCCCCCGCTTTGACTAGTGAAGTTGGTGCACCGCTGGTGCTGACTGCTCTCGTAACAGGCCATGCGCCGGGCGGTGCAGTGACCTTCTTCTCCGGAGATAAGTTGCTGGGCAGCGCACGCGTGATTGGTGGCGTTGCCACGTTCAGCGTGGACCAGCTGCCGCTGGGCGCACAGCAACTGGTGGCCGTCTACAGTGGCGATGCCGCCAATGGCAGCGCCACCTCCGGCGCCATCACGGAAACCGTGGTGCGCTCCCACAATGCGCTGGTGCTGACGTCTTCGCGCATCGAAGCCAGCGCCGGCGCTTTGCTGACCCTGCGCGCTGCGTTCAGCGATGCGAGCCCGAGCGGCAAAGTCAATTTCATGAACGGCAATACGCTGCTGGGCAGCGCAGATATCGTGGACGGCCAGGCTGTGCTGGAAGGCGTCCGCCTGCCGGCCGGCGGCAACGATTTGCGCGCCGTCTACGCCGGCGACGACCTGCATGTCGCCGCCACCTCCGCTGCTGTACACGAAGAAGCGGGCGCCGTACCGACCAAGGTGCTGTTCAGCACCGGCGGGAATGTGCCGTTCGGTTCCCCGATCGTGCTGACCGCGCGCATCGAAGGTGACCATCCGACCGGCAAGGTCGTCTTCCAGAGCGGGAACTTTAACGAGGCACCGTACGGTGTGGCCGACGTGATCGACGGCGTCGCCACGCTGGTGCTGTCATATCCCCTGAACGTTCAGTCGCGCTGGGCCGCCACCGCCACTTACCTGGGTGATGCCTACAACGCATCCAGCGTGTCGCCGGCGACCTGGCTGGCAATCGTGCCGGCGCAGCCGGTGGTAACGCTTGCCGCCTCGCCCGCAGCAGTACGCCTTGATGAACCGCTGACCATTACCGCGGCCATGCCGCGCATTGGCGGAACCTATCCGCCGGGCACGATTACCTTCTATGAAGGGGACACGGCGCTTGGCACCGTCAATGCCTCGCTGGCCGACGGCATGGTGCAGCTGACACTGCGCAACCTCGGCGCCGGCACGCACAACATCACCGCGAAATACCGTCCGTGGCATGCCAACTTCGCGGAATCGCAGTTGAGCGCAGCGCTGGCCGTAGAGGTGCAGGCGGTGGCGACCACCTCGCTGGCCATGCCGGCCGGCGGCCTGGCCCCGGTTGCTGCCGACCAGCCCTTCACCGCCAGCGTGACCGTCGGCGGCGGGCTCTCTCCGTCCGGACTGGTGACCTTTACGGTGCGCGACCCGCTGGCAGTGCCGATGACCGTGCGCGTGGTGGGCACCGCCACCGTCAGCAACGGCGTGGCCAGCCTGACGCTCCCGGCCTCCGGCTTTGCCACCGCATCCGGCCAGGCTTCGATTATCGCAAGCTATGCCGGCGATGCAAGCAACAAGCCAGCCGTTAATATGGTGGGTACGACGCTCGTCACCACGCCTGTCGCAGTGCAGGCGCCGGCAGCGGGAACCGCCACCACGCTTGCGCTGACCAGTTCGACCGAAACCGCGCCACATGGCAGCACGACGGTGCTGGTGGCGCAGTTGGGCGGAGCCGGCGGCGTGCCGGCAACCGGCACCGTGACTTTCTTCAATGGCAGCGAAATCCTCGCCAGTGTCGTACTGGCCGGTGGCGAAGCGCGCTTCAGCACGGCCGCACTGCCGCTGGGCGCCAATCACATTACCGCAGTCTACTCCGGCGACGCCAGCTACGCCCAAAGTGTATCCGGCGCCGTCACGCAGACGACAGTCGCCGCCACTGACAACTCCGAACTGGAAGTGAAGTATTCCACCGACACCATTACGGAAGATGGCAATCTGGCATTCAAGCTGCGCCTGGTCGGCCCGCACAAGAATGGCTTCGTGGACACCTATGTCGACGGCAGATTCGCTGCGCGCGACGAAATGGTGGATGGTGTCATGAGGAACTATGAAGGCGGATGGACCTGGAATCGGGATCGCATTGGTTGGGCTGGCATCCACACCGTGCGCTTCGTGTTTACTGCCGCTGGCAGCACGGCAACCAGCACTGCTGATGTCAAGATCAACGTGACCAGGGTGGCTCCGCCGCTGCCGCAAAGTTCCGTTACGATGGCAGCCTCCAACGAGAATCCCGACTTCGGCAGCGAAGTGACGTTCACCGTCCGCGTCGCGGGCAATCGTCCGACCGGTATTGTGCAATTGTGGAATACCGGCCCTTATTGGGGCGATGCCCCGGCCAGCATGGCCGCGGAACTGGTGAACGGCATGGCGACCTTCAAGGTACGCGGCTCCGGCGACCAGTGGATGGTTTTCTATTCCGGCGATGCCAACAACGCCCGCAGCGGCAATGTGTATGCGCCACGGACTGTCTGGCAGCGCAATTCGACTGTCACCGAACTGCAAAGCGAACTGGTGGCAACGCCTGCGGGCACCGAACAGCGCCTGACCGCGCTGGTGACGGGCAACCACCCGTCCGGCAGCGTGACCTTCTACGACCAGTACGGCAACGTGCTCGGCATCGCCGACGTCAAGGAATCGGAGGAGCGCGGGCGGGGCATTGCGACGCTGACGCTGACGAATGTCCAGCCGGGCCGTGCCTGCATCAGCGCCGGCTACTCCGGCGATGGCACCAACAAGGTCAGCAACGCCAGCCTGACCCAGGCGGTGCAGGCGCCGACTACCCTGGCGCTGAGCGGAGTCGCGCCTGTGCCAAGGCAAGGCATGCCGGTCACCTTGACTGCCCGCGTTGCCGGTGCCCAGCCGGGCGGCAAGGTGGCATTCTTCGACAGCCGCAACTGGGAGATCGGACGTGCCGAAGTGGTAGACGGCGTGGCGGTGTTCACCTTGCCGATGTTCCCGCCGGCCGGCCAGAACGCCTACTCCGCAATGTACCTGGGCGACGAACACAATGCCCTCAGTGTTGGCGGCTTTGTGCAGGAAGTGGCGCAGGCGCAGACCCACGTCTCGCTGAGCACCGCGCATGCAAGCGTGACCCAGGGCCAGCCGCTGATCCTGACCGCCAAGGTCGAACGCGACGGCAAGGGCTTTGCGGCCGGCACCGTCACCTTCTACAGCGGTGACGATATCCTCGGCACGGCCGAAGTGCTCAACGGCCTGGCGGCCATCACGGTGACCACGCTGCCGCTTGGCAGCGTCAAGCTGAGCGCGCGCTACTCCGGCGACAGCAACAACCAGGACTGCGCGTCGGAAGTGGTTACGCAAGACGTTGCCGTGGGCCAGGCGCAGACCTGGTTCAAGTCCTTTACCAGCTCGATGCCGGGCCAGGCACCACTGGGCTCGACCATCACGCTGACGGCGGGCGTCAACACCATGTCCGGTACGGTGCCAGGCGGGATGGTCACCTTCTATCATGGCGGCGACGTCGTTGGTACGGCCGAAGTGGTCGACGGCGTGGCTACCCTGACCTTTGTGGCGCGCAAGGAAACCAGCGCGCCTCTCGGCATCATCTATTCCGGCGACGCCTCGAATGCGGCCACCAGCTGGCTGTGGGATGGCCGCAATAACCTGCAGGTGACGGCGAACCCTGGCGTAGTCCTGCCGCCTGCGCCTGCGACGACGCCGACCACGCTGGCAATGTCCTTCTCCAGCAACGAGCCGGTCTTTGGCGATCCGTTGACCATCAGCGTCAGGGTTGGCACGCAGGACCCGTCTAAGCCGGCGACTGGCATGGTCAGCTTCTTTGACGATAACTACTTCATCGGCAGCGCCATGGTCAAGGATGGCGTGGCAACGTTTACGCGCAATACCTTCAGGAGCTCCTGGCGTCGATTCCACGTCGCTTATTCCGGCGACAGCAATAACGCGCCGGTCGTATCCGGCCAGACGCCTGTTAATGTCAAGCCGGCGGCTGTCAAGGCGCACCTGATCCTGTCAACCGACTATGCGACGGGCAACGTGCGCATTGTTGCGCAGATCAAGAACGCGCCGGGCTACCTGGAGGGGCCGGATGTAGACCGCCGCAATGGCTACCTGGCGTTCTACAAGGGCAGTGACTCGATTGGTACGGCCACTGTCGAGAACGGCTTGGCGAAGCTGGACATCGACGCTTATTGGGGTATTGCTCCGGAGGACATCACAGTCGACTTTGTCGCGAGTGACGTCGATCGCGCAGCAAGCAAGTCCGATCCAGTGCGCCTCGAGGTGGACTGGACACGCAGGGCGAAGCTTGCCTTCAGCGTTCAGGGCAATGGCAGCCCCGCCTACTTGAACGCAGGCCTGCTGGACCGCTATGACCGTTACCTGGGGCCGGTCGACGGCACCTACAGTTTCTACAACGGCAGCCAGTTGCTGGGTGTCGTCAAATCCAATTCGAGCTCGTCCTCGGCGTCGTTGCAAATCGACCAGCTGCCATTCGGCGACAACCAGCTGCGCGTGGTGTATTCCCAACCTGACGGCTATTCTTACAGCAGCGCCGTGACGAACCTGCGCCGTGAGAAACCGGCGCTGTCTTACATCCGGAGCGATAGCAGCAGTATCGCGGCCGATGGCACGACCACCATCAACTTGAGCTTCGACCGCAACCCGCCACCGACCGGCACCGTTGCGCTGTTCTCGCGTGATGGCAACGTGCGCCTGGGATCGGCCACGGTGAGCAATGGCAGGGCAACCGTTCTGGTGCCCGCTGGCCGTTGGCCTGGCAGTGTCAGGTCGAATTACGGTTATAACTTCGACATCTACTATTCGGGTGACGAAGCCAATCCACCGACCTGGCAGTCCGGCAATTATGTGTCGACTGGCTATGTCGGCCAGAGCGTGAGCTTGACCAGTGCGCCGGGCAAACAAGCGGATACGATCGAACTGATTACCACCGTGAGGGGGCCGAATCCAGGCGGCTATGTGAGCTTCCGGGACCAGTACGGCAACGACCTGGGCACGGCTGCCGTCAGCGGGCAACAGGCTCGCCTTACCGTGCGCAATTTGCTGGGCAGCGTCAACGGCGTGCAGGCCATTTATACCGGCGACCACAATCTGTGGCCGGTCACAGTGGGCTATTCGAACAATGCTGACGCGGACAAACCGCTCACCGTCACTACCTTGTCGACTTCTGCCGCAGCAGTGCAGCAGGGCGAAACGGTGACGCTGACGGCTCGCGTGAGCGGCGGCAACGGTGCGCCACGTGGCACAGTCAATTTCTACGACGGTACAGTGTTGCTGGGTACCGGCGCCTTGTTGAACGGCGTCGCCACCTTCACCACCCGCACCCTTACTGCGGGGCAGAACCAGCTGACTGCGGTCTATTCCGGCGACGAGCTGAATGGCGGCAGCATGTCCGCGGCCGTCGACGAGACAATGCTCGGCTTGCCGGTCAACGTGCGGCTGAGCGGCCCAACAGCGCCAGTCCGCCAAGGCACAGGCGTGCTGCTGACGGCGGAGGTGCGTGGCAACCAGCCGTCCGACATGGTCACCTTCGTCAGCGGCAAAACCGTGCTTGGCACAGTCAACGTCTGGAATGGCGTGGCAAGCCTGTGGCTGCCGAATATCGACCTGCCCGTTGGTGAAAATACCATCATCGCCAGCTACGTTGGCGACACTGAAAACCAGCCAGCCGTATCGTCTCCGCTCAAGCTGTCGGTACTGGCCGGCCTCAAGTCGGTCGCGCTGGGCCAGGACACGGCTGACCGTAAGGTTCAGCAGTACTTCAACAAGAATGGGCAGGTGCGTGCCACGGTCAATGCCGAAGGCTTTATGACCGAGTTCCGCTACGATGCGGCCGGGCGCCTGGTAGAAACCATTGCATATGCGACCCAGGTGGCACAGCGCAATATCGACTTGAGCCGCGACGATGCCGATTTGATCAACATGGCGCCGATACCGCAGGCTAACGGTGCCGACATCCACAGCTTTGTCTACTACGACAAGAAGGGACAGAAAGCCGGCGAAGTCAATGGCGAAGGCTACCTGACAGAGTACAGCTACGATACGAGCGGCAGGCTGGCGCAAACCACGCGCTACGCCAATAAGGCGGTAGGAAATATTAGCGCTGGTTCGCTGCTGGAAAGCTTGCGTCCGGCGCGCGCGGCTGAAGACCAGGTCACGCTCACCACCTGGAACAAACTGGGCCAACTGGCCAGCCAGACCAATGCCGACGGCACGATTACGACCTTCACCTACGACAGCGTAGGCGCCTTGACTGGCACCACGGTTGCCAAGGGCACCAGCGACGAGCGCAGTGTATTGAAGCGCTACGACCTGCAGGGCCGTGTCGTGGCCGAATTGCCAGGCACCGGCGTTGCGCTGCTGCGTGGCGATATGGATAGCGCCGCAGTCGATGCAGTATGGGCGGCGCACGCCACCACCTATACCTACGACGCATCGAGTCACCGTACCAGCATGAAGGATGCGCTGGGCAACCGCGGCCTGTTCTTCTACGACGATGCGGGCCGACTGCGCTTTGCCATCAACGCGGCCGGCAATGTGACCGAATCCGAGTACGACACCCTGGGCCGCCTGAGCGCGACCACGGCTTACGCCACCAGTGTGCCTGCCGATGTCCTGGCAGGCCTGCAGGGCGGTGTGCTGTCCGCTGCCGCAACTGCGGTGACGGCTCTGGCGAGCGCGAAGGCCGCTGCCTCCGCACAGAACAGCGTGACCCGCTTCGCATACAACACCGACAACGAGTTGGTGCAGACCACCAATGCTGCCGGTGGCGTGAACAAGGTCGTCTACAACGCCTTTGGCGAAGTAGTCGTATCGACTGAGGGCATCGACAACGCGGGCAACGGCGTGACCACGCTGCACACCTATGACCACCGCGGCCTGGAGACCGGCACCAACACCCTGCGTGAGAAGATCTACCATCCGACCAGTGCGCAATACGATGCGTTCGGCCGCCTGGTACGCTCGGTTGACGCTAACGGCAACGTGTCGCAGCAAGGC